>Ga0209287_10000382_pt1 | contig 27650 bp, 24 predicted proteins | sample PPLLak3cmMay2015_2_FD_187255 | JGI IMG/M metagenome (GOLD analysis project Ga0209287, IMG submission 187255) | Freshwater sediment microbial communities from Prairie Pothole Lake near Jamestown, North Dakota, USA - PPLs Lake P8 Core (1) Depth... | ecosystem: Environmental > Aquatic > Freshwater... | reverse complement strand
GGGATCATGCGCGGCCGCCCTACCCCGACCACCAGCACTTCCGCCGAGCGCACGAAGCTTTCGAGGTCGCGGGTGGCGCTGTGGCAGATGGTCACGGTGCAGCCGGCGAGCAGCAGTTCCAGGCTCATCGGTCGGCCGACGATGTTGGATGCGCCGACCATCACCGCATTCTTGCCGCGCAGTTCCTCGCCGGTGGCGCGTAGCAGGGTCATGATGCCGCGCGGTGTGGACGGCCGCAGCGTCGGCATTTTCACCGCCAGTCGGCCGATGTTGTAGGGGTGGAAACCATCGACGTCCTTGTCCGGACGGATGCGCTCGATCACCGTTTCGGCGTCGATGTGCGACGGCAGCGGCAACTGCACCAGGATGCCATCGATGCCGCTGTCGGCATTGAGGCTGTCGATCAGCGCCAGCAATTCGTCCTGGGTCGTCGCGGCCGGAAGGTCGTGCGCCACGCTGACCACGCCGGCACGTTCACAGGCGCGTTTCTTGTTGCGCACGTAGACCGCAGAAGCGGCATCGTCGCCGACCAGAATCACCGCCAGGCCGGGACGGCGCTTGCCCTGGACTTCGCGCTCTGCGACCTTGTCGTGAATCACTGCGAGGATGGTGTCGGCCATCGTCTTGCCGTCAAGGATATGCGCGCTCATCGGGGCAACCATTTCAAAAAGAATGATTTTCCCGGAAACGCACCGCTTTGCTCAAGCTAAAATTGACCGGCAATTGCCGCCAAGGTATAGTTCCGCCTCTCCGAAATGCGTCCGCACGGCGCGGATTGGATTCGGGGTGTAGCGCAGCCCGGTAGCGCGCCTGCTTTGGGAGCAGGATGTCGGAGGTTCGAATCCTCTCACCCCGACCACCCCAATTCATCCGGCGTCATGGGAATTGCGGAGTTGTATGCCCGAGAAGAGTCTCTGCCCGTAGCTCAACTGGATAGAGCACCAGCCTTCTAAGCTGGGGGTTACAGGTTCGATTCCTGTCGGGCAGGCCAAGGTTTCCGTTGCCAGCACACGCTGTCGACGACAATGGTGGATGTAGCTCAGTTGGTAGAGTCCAGGATTGTGATTCCTGTTGTCGTGGGTTCGAGTCCCATCATCCACCCCAAACAATCGAAGCACCTAGCGTTAGCCGCCTAGGTGCTTTTTCTTTTGTGGGACACCTGCGGGACAATTGAGGGAAGTAAATTCGTCCGCAACCGGCCCGGAATCGGCCATCGGAGTCTTACGCCCACAGCAGACATTCGGTCCGGATTATCATTACATGTGCGGGTAGGCGACCTTGATGAACCGGCTATGAATCAAGCAGCTACTGCATATCAGCATGCTCTGCGAATTTTAATAATATTGACCGAGCGGTCTGGTGAATGACTGTTGGGCACGCAAGTTAGAGCAGGAGAAAACCCATGTATGAATCAAAGCGTCACCCTCCGATCCCGAGAGTGCATTTCATACGTCGCCTACTGGGTCACTTTCTTGCCGCAATAGCGCTGCTCGCTACGTCCTTATTCGCCGGCATGGCCGGTTACGAATATTTCGAACATCTTGCGTGGCGTGACGCCTTCATTAACTCGGCAATGCTCTTGGGAGGCATGGGGCCGGTTAATGCGCCGCAGTCGGATGGCGGAAAGATGTTTGCTGGTTTGTACGCCCTATATGCTGGGTTGGTCTTCCTAATCGTATTGGCCATCATCTTCACCCCGGTCATACATAGGGTGCTGCATACCTTCCATTGGGAAGAAAATGAGTAACCGTGTTCGCGCCCAACAATTCGCTGCAGGCGCGACGGCCCTGACGGGCCGCGAGCTCGAGATGCCTGCTGAACACGGGGCAGTCCACTCAATGGCGAAGGGAATTACAGATGTGCATGCATCTGATCGGTATCCACGTCCAGCGGCCACAATTGATGCGAATCTAATTTTAGCCGGGCGTTCGCAGCCAGCGCGGCCAGCTGCGCCTGCTGGGCCATTAGCTGACCTTCCTGCGCCAGCCGGCGATTGACCAGCACCTGGTCCAAGCTGCCCTCGCCCAGATCGTATGCCCGTGCCGCCAGCCGTGCGGCTTCTGCCAGCGCCTGTGCCGCACGCTCCGCCTGCTGCCAGTTCGCGACCTGCGCAACTGCAGTTTCATAATCCGTCCGCGCTTCCAACCGTATACGCTGCTCCAGTTGGATGGCTACTTCCTGCGCAGTGGCGGCCTGCCGCTCGGCGGCCTGCTGATCACTGTGCCGCGCACCGCCCGGCAAGGTCAGCGCCAGATTCAAGCCGATCAGATGTTCATCGCCACCCATTTCATTTCTGTAATACACGCCCACATTCGGGTCAACGCCACGACGGTTGGCCAACTGCCTGGCTTCGGCCTGCATCACCTCGGCATGGCGGCGCGCGCGGAACAATTCATGGTTATGTTCCATTACTGCACTGACATACTCATTGGCGGTTCCACCCGGCTGCACCGGCTGCGGCAAGCTGTCGTCTGCTTCTACCGGCAGACCGGGAAACTGCGCCAGCAAGCGGTTGCGCGCCTGTTGCTCACGCGTGGCCGCATGCTGCCGTTGCATACGCACCTGCGCCAGCGCAGCCTCTGCGCTGACGCGCTCGGCGCGCGGCGCTTCCCCCAGTTGAATCCGCTTGTTGACCATGGTGAGCTGCTGCTCGGCCAATGCCTGCTGCGCCAGCCACGCCCGCGTCTGGCTGGCTTCATTCAGCCAGTCGAACCAGAGCGTGAGCAATTGCCGGCCACTTTCATGCAGCGCTTCTCCCAGGCTCGCTTCTGCGTGTGCGTTAAGCGCACCTGCCAGGGCACGGTCGGCCTCGGCGCGGGCAGGCATCCGAACCGGGCGCGACAACGCCAATCCCCATTCACCTAGATTGTCGGTGGGGGTGGTCTGGATACGCCGCTGGGCGACATCCGCGCCCAGCGTCCATTCCTCGCGTCCCCGCTGCAGGCTCTCGCTTCTGAACATTTGAGAATCAAGCGCGCCGCGCGCCTGCGCCACCATCGGCGAAGTCCACAGGGCTACTTCGGCCGCCTTGGGATCCGGCAAATAATCGCCGCGCACATTCGCGGCAAACGCCAACGTCAGTGCGAGCGTCAGTCTGGGCACGGCATTCATGCGCGCTCTCCTTTCAGAATGAATTGGCGGTACAACAGCGGCAACATCACCAGCGTCAGCAAGGTGGCGCTGACCAGGCCACCGATCACAACGATGGCGAGCGGCCGCTGGATTTCGGAGCCGGGTCCAGTCGCGAACAACAGCGGCACCAGGCCGAAGGCCGCAATACTGGCGGTCATCAATACCGGACGCAGGCGGCGCAGCGCACCATCGCGTACCACCGCATTGCCTTTCAGCCCCTGGCCCCGCAGTTGGTTGAAGTGACTGACCAGCACCACCCCGTTCAACACCGCAATGCCCAGCAAGGCAATGAAGCCGACAGAAGCCGGAACCGACAGATACTCGCCCGAGACGGCCAGGGCGAAGACGCCGCCGATCAGCGCCAGCGGCACGTTCATCATCACCAGCATCGCCTGATACACATCGCCAAAGGTGATATAGAGCAAAAAGCCGATCAGCAGCAGTGCCACCGGCACCACGATCATCAGGCGTTGCGCGGCACGCTGCTGGTTTTCGAACTGGCCGCCCCAGGTGATGCTGTAACCCGGCGGCAACTTGACCTGGGCAGCGACAGCAGCCTGCGCGTCGGTGACGAAGCTCACCAGGTCGCGCCCGGCGACGTTGGACTGCACCACGGTGAAGCGCGCCGCGTTTTCGCGCTTGACCGCAACCGGGCCGTTGGTACGTTTGAGATGTGCCACCTGATCGAGGCTGATGTCACGTCCATCCTCGAGGGTCAGGCGAATTGCCTGCAAGGCATCCGGTGATTCGCGCAAGCCTTGCGGCCCACGCAATTGCAGTGGGATACGCCGCCCTTCCTGCTGGATCGTGCCGACGACCTCGCCCTCGAGTTGAGTGCGCAGCAGCAGGGCGATATCGTCCGCGGACAGGCCAAAGCGGCCAGCAGCATCGCGGTCGATTTCCGCCTGCAGATATTGCACGCCTTCGTTTTGCTGGGTGTACACGTCCGATGCGCCCGGGATCTTCTCGACCACATTGAAAATCTCTCCGGCCAGCCGGTTAATGGTGGGGAGGTCGGGACCAAAAATCTTGATCGCCACGTCACCGCGCGAACCGGTGAGCATTTCCGAGACCCGCATGTCGATCGGCTGGGTGAAATTGTAGGCAATGCCTGGGAAGCCATCGAGGACTTTGCGGATTTCGTCGGTCAGCCATTCCTTGTCGTGACTGCGCCACTCGGCCATCGGCTTCAGCACCAGGAAGGTATCGGTGTCGTTCAATCCCATCGGGTCGAGCCCGAGCTCGTCGGCACCGGCACGGCCCACAATGCGTTTGATTTCCGGCACCTGCTGAAGCAATGCCTGCTGCACCCGCAGATCCTGCGCAACCGATTCTTCCAGACTGATCGACGGCAGCTTTTCCAGTTGCACCAGGATGTCGCCCTCGTCCATCGTCGGCATGAAGGTCTTGCCGATCAGGGGATAGACGCCCACCGCTGCCAGCATCAGCACCCCTGCGCTGACATAGACGATTTTCGGCTTTGCCAGCGCGCGCTCGAGCAGCACTGTGTAAATGCCCTGTGCCTTGCGTAGCAGCCACGGATCTTCATGCGAGCCGCGCTTCAGCAACATCGAAGCCAGCACCGGGATCACGGTTAGCGCCAGCAGCAACGACGCCGCCAGCGCAAACACGATGGTCAGTGCCACCGGCGAGAACAGTTTTCCTTCCAGCCCCTCCAGGGTAAGCAGCGGCAGGAAGACGATGGCAATGATGGCAATGCCCGACGTCACCGGCTTGGCGACTTCCTGCGTTGCCCACAGCACTCTTTGGCGCGGCGTTTCGCTGGTGTTTTCCGGATCGTGCGCCAGGTGCGCGACGACGTTTTCCACCACCACCACCGCGGCATCGACTAGCAGCCCGATTGCAATTGCCAGCCCGCCCAGGCTCATCAGGTTCGCCGACAGCCCGAACTGCCGCATCAGCACAAACGTGGCCAGCACCGACAGCGGCAGAATAAGCGCGACCACAATCGCCGCGCGCAGGTTGCCGAGGAACAGCAGCAGCAGGATCAGCACGAGCACCGCCGCCTCGAGCAGGGCCTTGCTCACGGTGCCGACGGCGCGGTCGACCAGTTGCGCGCGATCGTAAAACGTCGAGATGGTCGTTCCCTTGGGCAGGGTGGCTTGAATTGCCTCCAGTTTGGCTTTGACGTCCTTGATCAGCACACCGGCGTTGACGCCCTTCAGGCCGATCACCAAGCCTTCCACCGCCTCTCCCTGGCCGTTCTGCGTCACCGCGCCGTAGCGGGTCATCGCGTCCATTTCCACCCGCGCCACATCACCGACGGTCACCACGATGCCACCCACATTCTTGACGCCGATGCGCCTCAGATCCTCCAGCGAACTGACCCCGCCATTGACACGCACCACCCAGGTTTCCTCGCCCTCGTTGACTCGGCCAGCGCCATCGTTGCGGGTATTGGATTCCAGTGCCGTGCGCAGTTCCGCTAGCGTCACGCCACGCGCGGTCAGGGCAGCGGAATCGGGACTCACGGCAAAGGTCGCGACGCGGCCACCCAGCGAATTCACATCTGCCACGCCGGGGATGGCGCGCAATTGCGGCCGTACCGTCCAGTCGAGCAGCTTGCGTTTCTCTGCGAGCGACAGCGGGCCTTCGATGGTGAACATGAACAGCTCGGACAGAGGGGTGGAAATCGGCGCCAATCCGCCTGACACGTTGTCCGGCAAATCGCCTTTTACATTGGCAAAGCGCTCGGCCACCTGCTGGCGCGCCCAGTAAATGTCGGTGCCTTCTTCAAAATCAACGGTGATGTCGACCAGCGCGTTTTTCGACAGGCTGCGCAGGATGGTTTGATGCGGAATACCCAGCAGTTCGGTTTCAACCGGCTGGGTGATACGCGCCTCCACTTCCTCCGGCGTCATGCCGGGCGCTTTCAAGATCAGCTTGACCTGTGTAGTCGAAACATCAGGAAACGCATCGATAGGAATTTGCTGGAACGCGCGCACGCCCAGCCCGGCCAGAATCAAAGCCAGAACCAGCACTAACCAGCGTCGCGCCAGCGCGAACTCGATCAGGATATTCAGCATGAATTACTCTCCCAACCATTGCGCCTTGAGCGCCGCCACACCTTTTACTGCAACGCGGCTGCCGGCGGCCAGGCCCGTGACTTCGGCTTGGCTGGCATTGCGGCGAATCAACTGCACCGGCTTCGCCGTGAAGCCCTGTGGGGTTTCGACAAAAACATAAGGTACGTTGATCTTCCAGACCAGCGCGGCGGTGGGAACGGTGAGCGCTTGAGCCGACCGCGTGCCAGCGATGGCAACCTGCACCGACTGGCCGGGACGAAGCAGGCCCTGCGGATCGGCGAGAGTAGCCCGTGCAAGCACGCTTTGCGATGCGCTGAGCTGCGGCAGTAACGCCGTGATGCGACCGCTAGCCGCGCTGCCTGCCACCGTCACGGACTGACCGACGGCCACCTGACCCGACTGAGCCGGCGACAACGGAATTTCTAATGCAAGCCTCGACAGATCGGCCAATTTAACCAACGCCACCCCGGCATCCACGCGCTGGCCTGGCTCGGCTGCACTATCCGTCACCACGCCAGAGATCGGTGCGACCAGCGTGATCGTCCCCCTTGCCGTCTTGCCTGCGCCCATCATCGCCAACGCGGCCTGTGCCGCTGTCAGGCTGGCTTGCGCCGACTGGGACTCGGACTGGGTCGCACGCAGGCGTGACTCCGCAATCAGACCTTCGCTAAACAACTTTTCATCACGCGCGAGGTTGCTGGACGCTAACTGCAATCGCAGACGTGCCTGCGTCAAGCCATTTTGCGCATCCGCCAGTCCGGGCATCGATAGCGTAACAAGTGATGCGCCGGACTTGACCGTGTCACCTGCCTGCACATGGATTTGTGTCACCAGTCCCGCGCCCGCGGCGGCAACCACTCGCACGCTGGAAGACGGCAACGTCACCCGTGCCGCAAAGGTCACCGCCGGACTGTCGGTCGGGGTGGCCGCCAACGCCGTGGCGACGCCAAGATTCTTCTTCTGGGCAGTGGTCAGGGGCAAAACATCGGCGGCAATCGCGCAGTTAACGCCAAAGAGCGCCAATACAAGTACTCGAGTGTAAAAACTACTAACGACCATGCTTGATCTCCAGGTACGGAAGTGACAATAGGCACACGCACAATATTCGGCACGCAGCCAAGGCAATTAACTCAGTGTCGGCACCAGTGCCTGGGGCAAAGCGTGATCCGGCGGAGGGGGATACCCACTTCGGGTTGTCTAGAAATGCACATCCGGTTCGCCCATCCTGGCCGCGGTCGGTTGGGTGATTTTCGTCTCAGGCCCGCTCATGCCATCTTCGGTGGCCAGTCCAGGTTGGCGCAGCGGCATGCGGAATGCCGCTTCTGGAACATCCATCGAGGCGGCGTTGGAATCAACGCGGATGGGGGGTATAGGCATAAAGTCCGCATGGTTCGACGACACAGTCCCAGCCTGCGCGTGGATGAACGGCGTCATCGCCTGTAGGGCAATGACAATCCAGAACTTTGACAAGCGGTGAAGTCGGTTCGACATGCTCAGATAAGCGTGACTGGGTTAATTGGTGAATACCGTGGCGGGCCTCGGCTTGGGCTGCCTATTGCCCCTGCGCCACTTGACGCGCATCCTGCCGTAGATTTCTTAAGACTGCCTTAAGGTCGCTCTTCCAGAGAGCCAGGTGGCAGTCTGGTAACCGCCCGATCTACTTGACCAATCGCACAAGAGCGTCTGGCCCATCAGCGGCGTCATCTGCATGCTTGAGTATGAAAATGGCGCCGACGCGGCCAAGCGGAAAGGGGGCGCCGATTTTTTCACCGGGTCGCTGAACAACGGTCAGGAGATGACTGAAGAACTGCGTTTCGTGCCATTGCCCGCCGACATCGTGAAGTTGATCGAAGCTGAGATGAAGAACATCAAGTAATTGTTTTAGCTAAATCTTTTAAGTGCTGAACGTTGATGCCCTCAAACCCCCCGGGGGCATTTTCACGTTACAGGGGCCAGCTGCTCCGGTCCGCTGACGTGCTGTTAACAGACACTCGCGGCCCGCTTCCTGAATGGCTGATATGAGTCGAAGGGGTGAATTCGTCGCTTGCGCCACTGAGTCCACGCAGCCGAAATCGATCCAGTTTGAGGATGCGCTTGAGGTGGGCAAACAGCATCTCAACCTTCTTGCGCTCGCAGCGTGAGCACACATGTTCCGGTGTCGAGGCGACACGCCTGGCCACGTCACGTGCAGCTTTCTGGATGCTGCGGGGGATCTTGCGAAACGGCGTATTCGGGCAGCACCGGGGCTTCATCGGGCAGCCCTGGCAGTCGTGCTGGCTTGACCGATAGATGATGGTGTCGGCCTTCGTGACATGGAGGCGCGGGTTCTTGAATGGGCGCCAGTTGCCGAAGCGCATGTCTTGCCGGGCAACGGCATTCGTTCGCCTCCTCGTTCGACTCGAAGTCAGTGCTTGAGAACGTGTCATCCTTACGCTCGGTCTTGTCCCAAACAGGCGTATGCGGTTCGATGCCTTTGTCGTTGACCATCCAGCCGAGCACCGGCGCCGTCCTGTAAGCGGTGTCCCCGATCAGTCGCTGCGGCGTGATGTCGAAGCGCGCTTCGACCCGATCGACCATGACCTTGGTGGATTCGACTTCCGCCGTGCGGTGAGCCGGTGTCGCTTCGACATCGAGGATCACACCATGGGCAGTGTCGTTCAGCAGGCCTGCAGCCATGCAGCGCCGGACGACTTCGTCGAACACCCAGCGGAAAGCCCCGCTGGCCCGGAAGCGTCCATGGCGATTCTTGGAGAAGGTGGGATGATCAGGAACGGCATCTTCCAGGACGAGGCGACAGAACCAGCGATAGGCCAGGTTGAGATGCACTTCTTCGCACAGGCGGCGTTCGGAACGGATGCCATAACAGTACCCGACGATCAGCATGCGGATCATGAGCTCGGGATCGATCGAGGGACGCCCGGTATGACTGTAGTAGTCCGCCAGGTGCTGGCGAAGCTCGCTCAGGTCGAGACCGGGTTCGATACCAGGCAGCAGGTGATTCTGGGGAATGTGTTCGTCGAGATTGAAAGAGTAGAACAGCCGGTCCTGGCTGCCTGTTCGACATCCCATCATCACTCGGCTCCCGGCGCATCAGATGGTAGGAATCATAGCTAGCTCAGAAGCAGTATCCGGGGGAGTTTTTCAACAGAATCGGTCGATAGATACCATCCACTCCAAAACATTCAAGGCCCGCGCAAGCGGGCTTCATTGTTATCATTCGTCATCCGGTCGTTTATTTTGACCAGCGGCACGCCTGCAATGCTTCGGCGATGAGGCAAAATGATTTAAGCTCCGCAGCCACCCCATGACCACGATGTATCTGAATTACTTCGGCCTCGCTGAAGCCCCGTTCTCCATCGCGCCGGCGCCGCGTTATCTCTACATGAGCCAGCGCCACCAGGACGCCCTGGCGCATCTGCTCTACGGGGTCAGTGGCGACGGCGGGTTCGTATTGCTCACCGGGGAGGTCGGCACCGGCAAGACCACGATCTCGCGCTGCCTGCTCGAGCAGATCCCGGAATCCTGCGACGTCGCCTACATCTTCAACCCCAAGCTCACGGTGGAGGAACTGCTCTCGACCATCTGCGTGGAGTTCGGCATCGCCTGCCCCCCCGGCAATACGAGCATCAAGGTTTTCATCGACTGCATCAACGCGCACCTGCTCGACGCCCATGCCAGGGGCAGGCATTCGGTGCTGATCATCGACGAGGCGCAGAACCTGTCGGCCGATGTGCTGGAGCAGATGCGGCTGCTGACGAACCTGGAAACCAATGAGCGCAAGCTTTTGCAGATCATCCTGATCGGCCAGCCCGAGCTGGCGGCGATGCTCGAGCGCCAGGACCTGCGGCAGCTGGCGCAGCGCATCGTGGCGCGCTACCACCTGGGGAAGCTGAGCAAGACGGAAGTGGCTGCCTATGTGCAGCACCGACTCGAGGTGGCGGGGACGCAGCGGCAGCTGTTCCCGCTTGCGCTGATGGGGCGCTTGCACCAGCTGAGCGGCGGCATTCCGCGCATCATCAACGTGTTGTGCGATCGGGCCTTGCTGGGCGCCTATGCGCAGGGCAAGGAAAGGGTCGACCGGGCGACGCTAGAGCAGGCGGCGCGCGAAGTGTTTCCCCAAGCCTCGACCCAGCGTCGTGGCATGCGGCGGCTCCTTCTCGCCAGTCTGGCCGTGTTCGTGGTCGGGGCGCTGGCGCTGATGATGTATCGGCGGCTGCCTGAAGTCACGATGGCCACCGCACAGCAACCAGTGACGCAGCCGGTCCCGCCCTCCCCGAACGTGAAAGCAGAAGAGCCGGCCAGCGAGAGCGACTCCGCAGCGGCATTGCCCGAGGTGCTGGCCTGGCCCGCCGACGAACCGAGCGAGCGCAGCAGGGATATCGCCTACGCCGCACTCTTCAAGGCATGGGGCGCCGACTATCAGGGCACAGACCCCTGCCTGCAGGCCGAAACGCTTGGCTTGCGCTGCCAGGCGGGCCGCGGCGGACTGGATGACCTGCGCAAGTCCAACCGACCGGCAGTACTGAGCATGCGTGACGAACAGGGCCGCGAATTCTTCGCGACGCTCACGGCATTGAGCTCCGACAGCGCCACCTTCGCCATCGGCACGAAGACTACAAGCGTCGCGCTGAGCGCCCTGGCAGCGCAGTGGTCGGGCTACTACAGCGTGCTGTGGCGGATGCCGCCGGTCACCCAACGGGTCATCCGGCCGGGCGATCACGGCACGGCGGTGGAATGGCTGAGCACGCAGCTCGCAAAAGTGCAGGGCAGAGTCGCGGCAGTGGACAGTGACTGGGTGTTCGACGACGTCCTGACAGCCCAGGTCAAGCAGTTTCAGTTGTCACAGGGATTGACTCCTGACGGCAACGCTGGCCCGCAAACCCTCAACCGCCTGGTCAATCTCGCTGACCAGACAGCACCCAGGCTGCTGCGCGAGCAGGGGGACAGCTAGCCATGTCTTACATCCTCGATGCCCTGAGAAAATCCGACCAGCAGCGTCAACGCGGCTCGACACCGACGCTGCTGACCGTGCAGTCGACGCCGACCACCCCCAGTCGACCGAGGTATTTGCTCAACGGCGTGATCGCCGCTGCGCTGATTTCGGCCGGCATCCTGGTCGGCTGGCTACAGCCATGGCAGAACGAGCGAGCCGAACCCGTTGCCTCCAGCCCAGCGGCTTCTGGCTCGACACGCGATCTCGCACCGCCGTTCTACGGGTCAGCCGAATCGCAACCCCCGACGGCGGCAGTCGAGGCTGAGAATCCGCCAACGCGTGTCACGCTGACACCGCAGGAACCCGCTTTCGCTGACGACTCATCCGCGTCCCCAAAACCGGCTCCCGGCACCCAAAGTGCTGCAACTGGCCGATTGCCGGTGACGTCGGGCGCTACCGCAAAAGCCAGCGATGAGGCGGAAAAAGTCATGGCGCTGAACGACCTGCCACCAACCATCCGCCGTGAGATTCCCGCCATTGCCATCATGTTCCATGCCTATTCGAGCGACCCCGCGGAGCGCCGCGTCATGATCAACGGCAACATGGCCAAAGAGGGCGAAGCACTGGCAGACGGTCTCGGCCTGCAGCAGATCACCCCGGATGGGGTGATCCTCGTCTACAAGGGATATCGCTTCCACCATGGCGTCCGCTGAACAGCAGATCAGGCACCCTGCCCCGCCGAGGCGCAATCAACATTTCTCAGCAGCCCCAACCGAGTTAGTCAACCGGGTTTGAACCCGGTTGCTTATCCCGCCTTTCTTCAACGCCTACTCTGACGCCATGTTCCAGCGCACGGTGCGCGGAACCTGACGATGAAGGAGAGCATGATGAAACTCAAGCTGATGATTGCCCTGGCGATGATGGGTGCAGGCCTGGCTCAGGCAGACATGGTCAAGACCAGCCTCGAATACGACCGCGTAGGCATGATATCGAACGAAAGGCAGCGCATGGTTGACGAGCGTGTCGCCCTGCGTGGAAGCGCGCGGTTCATGCCCATCGAAGTTCGCGACGGCGCTTACGCCCCCGGCGAAAACCCGCGCCGCAGCGAGTCCGCCTATCAGGCGCGCAAATCGGAAATGGCACGGCGCCTGGTCTGGCTGATGCTCAGCGCCCGTTGAACCGCCATGTCCTGCCCTACAAATCCAGGGTGCCGATGAAGGCCACGGCACCCGGATCATTCCGCCAGATCGCAGGATCGGCGTCGACGTAGGCTTCGAGCATCAAGCCGTCAGGGTCATGGAAATACAGCGCCTGACTGACGCGATGATCGGCCTGACCGGCCAGCGCAACGCCCCGTTCCAGAAGATGGTCGCGAAACTCCCGCAGATCGTCGAGCGATTCGCCCACCTTGAAGGCGACGTGATACAGGCCGACCTGTCGCGGCATCGGCGCTGCGGCATCAGCGCCGACTTCGAGCAGCGCCAGATCGTGATGATTCTCGCCGCAGGAAAAGAACGCCATCCTGCCGCCGTGACGCGCCACTTCATGCAAGCCCAGCACGTCGCGATAGAACGGCACGGATACGGCCAGGCTGCGCACTTTCAGCACCACGTGACCCAATTTGCTCGCGCGCATTCGCGGTCTCCCCGGTTCACTCGTTGATCTCGCCATCGCGATACAGCCAGCGGCCGTCGATGCATTCGAAACGGCTGACTTCGTGCAGGCGATGGGCGCGGCCACTGATCTTGTAGCGCGCGACGAATTCGACCGTCGCATGGGCATCGTCGACGGGCCTGAACGATTTGACCGTCAACCCCAGCCACTGCGGGCGCGGCTCGATATCAAGATCGAGCGTGGCCGGACAGGTCGCCGGATGCCACGTCGCGCGCAGGTAATCCTCGAAGCCGAGCGCGTAGGCGCTGTAGCGCGAGCGCATCAACGCCTCGGCATTCGGCGCCACTTCTCCATTGACGTGATAGCGCCCGCAGCATTCGTCGTAGTTTCGACCCGAACCGCAAGGGCAAAGTCCGCGCGAGGTCATGGTTTGCTTGGGGCTTCGGTACAGCGCAGCTTCGGTTCGAGATGCGGCCAAACCGCGTCGAGCATCTTGGCCTGGGCGCGTCCGTTGGGGTGGATGCCGTCGGCCTGCATCAGCGCCGGATCGACGCCGATGTCGCAGATGAAACACGGTACCAGGGTCACGCGCTGCTCACGTGCGACCTCGCGATACAGCCGCGCCACCGCCTCGCCATAGGCCTTGCCATAGTTCGGCAACACCGGCGGCTCGAACAACAGCACCCAGGCGCCCGCCTGCTTCGCCTGGCGGATCATCGTCTCGAGGTTGCGGCGGATCTCGGCGGGCGGCGTCCCGCGCAGCGCGTCGTTGCCGCCGAGCTCGATCAGCACGCCTTGCGGCCGCTGACGCTGCAGCGCTGACGGCAGTCGCTGCAAGCCGTTCTGCGTGGTATCGCCGCTGACGCTGGCATTGACGACCTGCCAGGCCGGCGCAGTTTTTTTCAGCCGCATGCCCAGCTGGTCGACCCAGCCCTCGTTCGCCGCCAGGCCATAACCGGAACTCAGGCTGTCGCCGACGATCAACAACGAACACTGGCTGGCCCAAAGCACGCCCGGCAGACACAACAGCAAACCCAGCAACACGCGATAATGCATTCACTCATCCTTTTATATCTACAGACTGCATGACGTCCCCAGACCCCTTACAGTTCCCCGCCGCAGTGGTCGCCGCACGCGGATTGTCGCAGCGCGTCGCCACCGGAGAGGGCACGCTGGACATCCTCACCGATGTCAGCCTCGCGGTCAAAGCCGGCGAAACGCTCGCCATCGTCGGCGCTTCGGGCTCCGGCAAGTCCACCCTGCTGGGCCTGCTGGCCGGACTCGACCATGCCAGCGGCGGCGAGGTGTGGCTGCTCGGCGAACGCCTCAACGACCTCGACGAGGATGCCCGCGCGCGATTGCGTGCCGGCCGCATCGGCTTCGTGTTCCAATCGTTCCAGCTGCTGCCGGCGCTGACCGCGCTGGAAAACATCCTGTTGCCGCTGGAATTGTCGGCCGCGCCGGACGCCCGCGAACGTGCCGCACACTGGCTCGAGCAGGTCGGGCTGGGCGCCCGATCCGGCCACTATCCGCGCCAGTTGTCCGGCGGCGAGCAGCAGCGCGTCGCCATCGCCCGCGCCTTTGCCACCGACCCGAGCGTGGTGTTCGCCGACGAGCCGACCGGCAACCTCGACGCCGATACCGGCTCGCGCATCATCGACCTGCTGTTCGCGCTCAACGCCTCGGCAAACACCACCCTCATCCTCGTCACCCACGACGACGCCCTGGCATCACGCTGCCAGCGCCGCCTGCAGCTGACTGCGGGGCGCGCGCAGGAGGCCTTGCCGGCATGAGCTTCCTGCGTCTGGGTTTGTGGCTGCTGCAGCGCGAGCGGGCCAGCGGCGAATGGCGCGTCCTGCTGCTGGCGCTGATCATCGGCGTCGGCAGCGTCAGCACCACCGGCTTTCTCGGCGACCGCATGCAGCGCGCGATGAGCGACCAGGGCGCCGGCTTCCTCGGTGCCGACCTGCTGGTGACCAGCCCGCGTCCGATCGAATCCTGGCCTGACGCGGGGCTGTCGACCAGCAAGGCACTCGAATTCGCCAGCATGGTTTCGCGTGGCGACGCCTTTCAACTGGCCACCCTGCGCGCGGTCGATTCCGCCTACCCGCTGCGCGGCACGGTACGCATCGCCGACCAGCCCTTCGCCGCGGGCGAAGCGCGCCCGGCCCAGCCACCGCCGGGCAGGGTCTACGTCGACCCCGGCCTTCTGCCGCTTCTCGACGCCGAAGTAGGCGACAGCGTGCAGATCGGCGATGCGCAGTTCGTCATCGCCGGCGTCGTCGCCGAGGAACCCGGCCAGCTCGGCGGCGTGTTCGGCCTGGCACCGCGCATTTTCATGCGCGCCGACGAAGTCGAACGGACCCGCATCCTGCTGCCCGGCAGCCGCGTCACCTACCTCTACCAGTTCGCTGGCGAGTCCGAACCTGTAGCCGAATTCGCCGCTGCGCTGAAACCGCGACTCGAGCGAACCCAGCGCCTGATCGGCTCGAAGGAAGGGGTGGAAACCCTGCGCGGCGCGTTCGCCAATGCCGAACGCTATATCCAGCTGACCGCGCTGATCAGCCTGCTGCTGGCGGTCGCGGCGATCGCCATCGCCGCACGCCGCCACGCCCTGCGTCACTACGACCAGGCAGCGCTGTTGCGCTGCTTCGGCGCCACCACGGCACAGTTGCGGCTGCTCTACGGGGTCCAGCTGCTGACCCTGGGACTGATCGGCAGCGCTATCGGCGTGGTGATCGGCGCGTTCGCCCAGCAGGTCCTGGCGGGGATGGTTTTGCCCAGCGCGGCGGCCCGCCTGCCGGAGCTGGGAGCAGCGCCGGTCTTCGCGGCCATCGCCAGCGGCCTGCTGGGACTGGCGGCAGCCGCCCTGCCCGCGCTGCTGCGGCTGATACGCGTATCGCCGCTGCGGGTGCTGCGCCGCGACCTGCCTCCCCTGCCGCTGGCGGCCTGGATCAGCATCCTGCTCAGCGGCAGCACCCTGCTGGCGCTCACCGTCTGGTATGCCGGCGATGCCAAATTGGTCGCGCTGTTCACCGGCGCATTGCTGGCGCTGGCGCTGGTATTGGCACTGCTGGCGCAGCTCGCCCTGCTGCTCGGCAGGCTGGTGCAGCGCATGGCGGCCGGGCCGCTGCGCTTCGGCCTCGCGCAGCTGCTGCGCCACCGTCTCGACAGCACCCTGCAACTCGGCTCCTTCACCCTGGCGCTGTTTCTCGTCGCCCTGCTGGCACTGGTTCGCAGCGACCTGATCGACGGCTGGCAGCAGCAATTGCCGCCCGATGCGCCGAACTTCTTTCTGGTCAACATCGCGCCGCATCAGGAGCAGCCGGTCGCCGACTTCCTCGACAAGCACAATCTGAAGGCCTCGGCGCTCTATCCGATGGTGCGCGGCCGCGTGGTGGAAAGGAATGGCCAGCCGATCGAATCCACCCTCCCCGAGGGCGAACGCGACAGCCCCACCCTGCGCCGCGAACTCAACCTCACCTGGACCGCCAGCCTGCCCCCCAACAACAACGTGCTGGCAGGACGCTGGCACGGCGAGCAGCGCGTCGCGGCACCCGTAAAGGGCACGCCGGCGGGTGCCCCGCTGCTTCGCAGCGACCCTTCCGCAGAGATCTCGGTCGAATCCGGGATGGCGGAACGGCTCGGGCTGGCGCTCGGCGACAGCCTCGGTTTTCGCATCGGCGACCAGACCCTCAGCGCGCGCATCAGCAGCATCCGCAGCGTCAAGTGGGACTCGATGCAGCCCAATTTCTTCGTCATCTTCGCCCCCGGCCAGCTCGACGCCCTGCCGGCGAGCTCCATCGCCAGCGTCTTCGTGCCGCCGGACGCGAGCGCGATGATGCCGCAGTTCGTCAGAGCTTTTCCGGGCGTCACGGTGCTCGCGCTGGACAAGCTGATCGCCAACATCCAGGCAGTGTTCGACCAGGTCATCGGCGCGATCCAACTGCTGCTCGGCTTCCTGCTTGCGGCGGGGGTGGCCGTCGTTGTCGCCACCCTGCTCGCCAGCCTCGACGCGCGGCAGCAGGAGGCCGTGCTGATGCGCACCCTGGGCGCGCAGCGCGCCTATCTCGCCAAAGGCCTGTGGAGCGAATTCCTCGCACTGGGATTGCTGGCCGGCGTGCTCGCCAGCGCCTGCGCCGAGATTGCCATGGCGCTGATCGGCGAGCGACTGTTCGAGTTGCCGGTCCGGCTGCACCCTTGGCTATGGCTGAGCTTGCCGCTGGCCGGCGCGACATTGGTGGGATTGAGTGGCTGGCTGACCACCCGCCATATCACGCGCGTGCCGCCGATGCAGTCGATCCGTGCACTGAATTGAATGATCGCGGGCCGGGGAAGGTTTCGTCACGCATGCCAGCCATGAGGAGCCGTCAGACCAGGGGATTGGCCGCGGTCTTTTTCCAGCCCTGGAAGGTGCGGACACAGCCCGCTCGAAATCCGGACGCCAGCGACAGCTTTGGCACTTCGTTCTAGAAGTAGTAACGCAGGCGGAATTCGAGCTTGTAGTCGTTGGACTTCTCGCCCCACTCGCTAAGGCGGTCGCCAATGGGCACGGTCATTCGCAGGCGCAGAGTGAGGGGGTCGATGCCATCGTAGTTGAGCTCCGGCGCGATCGAGTAGCTGTTGTCCTCGAGGTTGTAGAGCACCTGGACGGCGGGTACGAAATACAGGATGTTGTTGGGCTCATCCCACCAGACGCGCAGGTTCAGATAGCGGCGCATCGGGTTGAGTTTGGTGAACAGGCCCTGGTCAAGATCGCCCGCGACGGGCAGTCCGGCCAGCAGATCCGCATCATCGGTTTCCCAGGCGCGATGCACGCAGTCGTAAAACTGTTGCTGGGATGCCGCGCTGTTGCCCGCGCCGTTGTAGTAGTACTCGGCGATGATGCCGATATCGCCTTCCGCGCGGTAGCGCAGTCCGGCTAGATAGCTGACGACGTCCTGCGGCGCCTCCTGTCGCGTCTTGCAGTCGGGAGTGACGTCGAGCGCAGACACGTCGGTGATATAGGCCAGCTCGCCGTGAATCTCGAAGTTCGGCGACAGATTTCTGGCGAAATCCATCCCGTAGCGAGCCGACTTGCTGCCTTCCGCCAACGCCATGAAGTGGATGTCGGTGTCTCCGTACAGCAGGTACAGGCGCGCGGCGAAATTGGTATGGCCCGTGCGGCCGAACTCTTCGTTGATATCGTCCTGGTTCGGCAGGACCAGCGGGGTGAAGGCGACGGTTTTCAGCGCGCCGCCGAAGCTGCGGATCCAGTCGAAGCTCGCCGTCCAGAAACCTTCGCGGGCGAGATCGGCGTTGCCGGCGTCCTTGGTCCTTTCGACGAAGGCGACCGGGTTCCACGCGTATCCGGTGCCCCAGAGGTTGGCCTTCTTGCCCAGGTCAAGGGTGAAACCGGGGTTCGGCTGCAGGGTGAACAGGCCCTCGTAAAGGGCGTGCTCGGCTGCCTCGTGCCGGTAGTCCCAGACCTTGCTGGAATGGGTCCGGAACGACACGGTGGCGATGCCCTTGCGGTAGCGGCCCTCCAGTTCCAGTGCCGCAGGGAGGCGATAGATGTTGTCGCGCGGGCTCGCGTCGAAAAATTCCAGCTGATAGAGCGCGCCCTGTTCGTTGCTTCGCGAATAGGCGGGCTCGATCTCGGCATAGCCGCGTAATTCGAACGCCTTGGTTTCGTACTTGCCGGCATCGAAGCTGTAGTCTTCCGCCCCGGCGGGAAGAGGCACCACCAGGAAGACCGCGGCCAGAATTGCGAACTGCCTGTCGCGGAGCCCGGCAAGCTTCCTGTGGTTCGGGCAGTCCACGCCGGCCATGACGGAACGCTCTCCGACTGCTGACGCCTGGCTCAGCGCAGCTCCTTGATCCTGGGCATGTAATTCAGCGTGAACACCTCGTCGCGAAAATTGCGGCGCTTGATTTTCGCGAACAGCATGACCGCCTTGTAGCCCTGGTACAAAGGGCTGTCGGTCTCCAGCACCGCGGGGCGGCGGATGCCGTCGCCGAAGTCCTTGACGTCACGGTAGCGCAGCGTCTTGATCAATAACCCGCTGGCTGCGTAGGCCTCGATGGTCAGGGGCAGCATTGCGGCGCGATCGACGACCATGATCAGGCGATCGTAGGCGACGGTATCCGTTCTCGCCTTGAGCGACATGCGGTAGGTTTTGCCCTGTGCCTCGACCGCCGTGACCTCGTACTCAGTACTGAAATCCAGGCGCATCAGGTCGGCATTGTTGAAGATTCCGCCGACCACCGACTGCAAGCTGGTGATGCGGATCGGCCGGCCCACGTCCGGAATATACAGCCACATGTTGTCACCGAGCCGCAGGGTGGTACGACCGGCGTCGGTGGGCGGCTCAAGGAACAGCCCCACCATGCTGTCCCGACCCTGTTTGGCGGTGTAGAGCACGAATTCCTTGCGCCTGCCGTCCGGCTCGATGTTGATCAGCTTGCGGTACATCTCGTAGGACTCGGGCGTCAGGTTCTTGTCGACCATTTCGAGAATCGCCTTGCCATCCATCGCCGCGACGCTGGCCTGTGCGACGAACACCATGCTGCACGCTATGGCGCGTATTAGTCCTTGCATGCTGAGGCGCCCTTCATTGCGATTTTTTCAGCTCGTTGACAACGCCTTGCACATTCCCCTTGCGCGACACGAAGCGCACCTGCTTGGCAGCGAGCACATCCTTCATCTTGGGACCCACCATGCCGGCCACCAGGACGGTGACACCGTGTTCAGCAAGCATCTGCGCCGCCGCCGGTCCCGTCCCTGCCTCCATGTCGAGATAGGGATTGGCGATCATCTCGACCAGGGTGCCGTTTTCGTCATAGACATGGTAGTGGGTCGCGCGAGCCGCCAAGAAAGGGATGTTGGCGGTCAGCTCCTTTCCTTCGGCAGCGATGGCAAAAAGCTGCTTCGGGGCCTGCCTCTCGGCCGGCTGTGCCCCCGCTGCCGGCGTCCTGGACGGTTGCGCAGCCCAGGCCGTCAAGCCGCCTGCCACGCCCACCGCCAGAAGCAACATCGTCACTGCATTGCGAAACCCTGACATAAACATCCCTTCTGTTGAACCGATACAAAAATAATTGCTTTCCGCCCAGACGCTTACCCAATCCCATAAAGCCAGCCGCTGACGGCAATCCACGCGCTCCTTGCCTGCCTCGATCCTCTGCCCCTCCCCCTTGCATTCCCCGGGCATCCGGACAGCAGGCATTGTCGAGCCTCATCGCCAGCGGGACTGGCAGGGGTGTGCAGTCGAACGACAAATCGCGCTACGACTATACATGCCGCAACGCGGTGATGGGATCCATCCTCGACGCCTTCCAGGCCGGCTGCAGGCTGGCCAGGACGGCGACCAGAATGGTCAGAAGACCGACGGAAACGACGTCACCCACCGCGATGCTCGGTGCCAGAACGATATTCTCCTGACGTCCGAAGGCGATGCTGACCGTAGAGACATTCAGTACGTAGATCGCGATCAGGCTGATGACTATGCCTGCCGCGGTGCCGAGGACGCCTAGCAGAAAACCCTCACTCAGAAACAGCCAGAGGATCTTGCTCGGGGATGTGCCGATCGCGGAGAGCGTTCCGATCTCACGGATACGCTCGTACACGGCCATGATCAGCACATTCATGATGCTGATGAGCACCACGGTTACCAGGATGATCTTGATGAACAGGTTCATGATGTCGATCATGTTGGCGATCTTGGAGAAGGGCACGAACTGTTCCCAGGGATGGACCTGAAAGATCGCTTCCCCCTTCTTGTTCTTCAGCGTGGCCACGGCGGCATCCACCTTCGCCATCGTCTCCGGCAGGGTCGAGGGATCCTTGAGGCGAATGGCGATCTCGCTGACCTCGGAGGGACGCCCCCACCCCCTGGCCTTGAACAAGCCCCGGGTTTCCTCGACCAGACCGACCGTCCCGGCGGCCTGCGCCGCCTCTCCGGCCGATACATCCGCGGCTGGCCCAGGCGCCGGGCCTAGCAGCGACTGTTCCGTTTGCTTTTCCCGCGCCAGGGCGGCCTTGGCGTCGGGCGGCAGAAACCCATGCCGGTCGAGCACCTCGGCCTCGACCTCCTCGTCGTCAAGCCGCAGCAGATCCCGTGCATCGTCGATGTGGATATAGCCATCGCGCCCGCCCGGCCCCGATATGCTCTCCATGATGCCCTGCACCACAAACGTCTTGCCATTGACCGAGCCATCCCGGTTGGTGGCCACCAGGACGACGGTGTCGCCTGGCTTCAGGTTCATCGGCTTGGCGAGCAGCTCGGGCACCTGGACATGGCCACGCTTGACCAGCGGCTCCCGCTCACCGCCCGCCACGACCCGATTGGAAAGCAAGGGCACGACCGCGGCCTCCCGCTCAGGGTAGACGCCGTTGAGGCGGATACTCGTGGTGCTCCGGAAATTGCTGAACATGGCCATCAACTTCACGCGCGGCGACCATGACTGAATTTCCGCCGTGTTGTCCAGTTCTTCATAAAGCTTGACCAGCATCCGCGGCCGCATGTTGCGGTCGACCGGCAGGCTTTCCATCGCTCCCAGATAACCGCGGCGGTGGACCTGCATGTGCCCGACCATCGAGTCGGTGAACTGCGCCACCATCATGTCCTTGAAGGAACCCGCCACCGCGATGAACAGCAGCACCGCGACCAGCCCGACGGTGATCAGCGCCGCGGTGAGCAGGGTACGGCGCTTGTAGCGCAGCAAATTCCGCGCCGCCATCCGCATGATCTCAAGCATTGGCCTCCCTCGTCCGGGCATCCTTGCCCTCGAGGAAGAGACCGTCTTCCATGAAGCAGGTGACCTCGGCCTCCGCCATGATCTTCGCGTCGTGGGTCGAGAATACGAAGGTCGTGTTGAACTCGGTGCGCAACTGCTTCATCAGCCCGATGATGCGGTAGGCGGTTTCATGGTCGAGGTTGGCGGTCGGCTCGTCCGCCAGCACCAGCTTGGGATGGGTCACCAGCGCCCGGGCCACGGCCACCCGCTGTTTCTGCCCACCCGAGAGCTGGTCGGGCCGCTTGTCCGCCTGATCAGCCATCCCCACCGCTTCGAGCAGACTGCGCACCCGGGCGCTTCGTTTGTCGGCGGGCCAGCGCTGGACCATCAGCAGTGGGTATTCGATGTTCTCGTACGCCGTGAGCACCGGGATGAGATTGAAATCCTGGAACACGAAGCCGATGTGCTCGCCGCGAAAGGCGGCTGCCGTGCGCGGGTTGAGGGTGGCGACATCGGTACCCATTAGCGTCAGCCTTCCGCCCGTGGGCCGATCGAGACAACCGATCATGTTGAGCAGCGTGGTCTTGCCGCTACCCGAGGGCCCCACGAACGAGGCGAAGGAAGCGGGCTCGATGGTAAAGCTGACCCCCCGCACGGCGTGGACCACCGTGTCACCCAGCGGATAATCTTTCCGCAGGTTTTCAGCTGTTACCAGACTCATCGACCACTCCTCTGACCCCAACTGACGAGGAAATGCAATTTGACTTGCCCCCCGGCGCACCGCCGGGCCAGCGCTCGGGCACCGGACCGGCCCCGCCGCTGGCGGCCAAGGAATCGCTAGGGCGAAATCACTTTGGCTTGCCGAACTTCAGGACACCTGCCCCGGGTTCCTGGTCGTGCACATAGCCCGGCGGCGGATAAACGGTTTCGCAGCTGGCGCCAGCATCGCCCATCTCCCGCTGCAGCAGGCAGACATCGTAATCACCCTCACCACCGGACAGTTTGTCAAATCCCGGTCCCCCCCAGAGCACGTCATTGCCTGGGCCGCCGTGCAACTCGTCGACGCCGACGGCACCAAACAGCCAGTCGTCACCCGGACCGCCGTAGATCACGTCGTCTCCCTTTGCCCCGAACAACGAGTCGTTGCCCTCGCCGCCGCAGATGATGTCGTCGCCGGCATCGCCGTGCACGACGTCGTCGCCATCGCCGGCAACGATCACGTCGTCGGCTTCGCTTCCCAGAATGAGGTCACGGCCGGGCGTTCCCACGCAGGTCGCCTGCTTGCCGTGGCATGTCGCGACATCTTGGAGACCGGCCGGGAGATGAGGGCATTTGATCACCGTATGGGCCGGCTGGTAATCCGGAAAACGCTCGGCAAGCGTCTCGGGACCGGCAGCACTTGCGATGAAGCTTGCAAAGCTCATCGCGATGGCTGCCACGTGCGCGAGGCAAGAATCACTCCAGCGCTTCGATGATCTGATTTGCATAACACCTTTCCTTCATGCGCACCGCGGCAGACGGGTCGAAGAGTGCCGGAACAACTGGATCGCCGCTCCACACGCATACGAACAGCGCCAGCTTGCGCCTATCGAGACGGCCCGGCGATGTTTGAAGCCGCAAAGTATTTTTCGTGTTGTCGCGAGTGCCTGACCGAGTCAGTAATAACCCTACTCATTAAGTAGTCTAACGCATCAATTCAGAACGTCTACAGCGATGTCAGCCGTCTGATTTTTGCGTCGGGCACGAAGGTCGCCTTCTGACAACGGTTCAACAGCGCTTAGCGCTTTTCTGGATTATTTTACTGTGGTGGTGCTATGGGGCTGCCCTGGCGGCAGGTGCATGTTTTGCATGTATTTCATGAACCAGGGGGCTTGAAGCCCTACGCGTCTTCCTTCGAGAATGCAGCCAGGCTTGAAGTCGATCCCGTATAGCGCAGCGTTGCCTTCCTCGTCGATATGAATGGAGTAACTCTCCAGGGACTGGCCCATCGTCACACCATTGCTGACGGTATAAATTCTTATGCCCCCTACCTCCGGTGGTTCGGGATGGCCGACATGCTCCATCGAAGTGCTTGGTCCGGTTGTGATAAGGCGGTGTTGGCCCTGAAGAAAATCCCTTACGTCACAGATCCTGTCGAAAATGAATATGATTCTGCTGCACTGCGCACAGAATTGAGGGCCCAAGCTGGTTCCCCGCATGTGCAGGAGAATTGGCGGACTCCATTCCCAGCGCTGGTCGCGAAACGACATAATGCCCTTGCCATAGACGGAGACAGCCATCACACCGCTTTTTCGCACTTCCGGGAAAATCGCGAACCCGCGGGCATCTGTCAACTTGCCATACAAGAAGCGCTTGTCGGCTTCAGGCAAAGCATAGACTTGCTCCAGCACCCGCTCGGCTTCCTCACTGCCTTTTATTCTCGTGCTCTTGTCTGCGCTGGAACCACGATAAGGCTGCTGTATTTCGTTCCCCTGAGGCGCATCGCATGGCCCCAGCCCCAGACAACTTAGTGGCGGTTCGATAGCCGACAGTTCATCTTCAGCTTCCTGATCTGCAAACACCGCGGAACTCGCAGCCGCGATAAGCACAATGATGGCCGGCAAGATGAAACGTGACTTCACCCGTTCAGATAACGACATAGTCCTGCTTAATCTATTGGGATTCATGGTCAATTCAAAACTTCCGCGGCAAGATCGCCCTTGGTGAAGAATTTTACCTAATTCAGCTCTGGATTGCCCAAGGTCGCGCCTCGATCAACAGATGGTCCGGGCGCAATTCGGTGGGCGAAGCGTTGCGGCGCTACGGGGTGATCGCCCGAACGCTCGGGTCGATGATCAACTGGTAGGTTCCGGGACCGGTTTCACGGCCGAACATGCGCAGCAGCGGGGCCAGGTCTTGGCGCGCGCTTTCCTCAGGTGTCGCCATGATGCGTATGTCGGGGGCCTTGCCGGGTATCCAGCTGCCGGACCCGTTCAGGGTCAGCGGGCCGCCCATCGTCGTCAGGTTGAAGTCCATCGCCTCGCCCTTGCCGTTCATGACCAGCAAATAATTCCCCAAGGGCCGGATGCGGCTCAGGCTCGAACCAGCCCCTTTCCAGTAGGCCTGCGCCTTGCCGGCAGCGCGGCCGCGGTCGATGCGCAATTGGTCCACCTGCAAGGCAAGCTGGCCCGACAGGGAGGCCTCGCGAAGTGTCGGGGACAGCACCCCCAACAGCGCTGCCGGCAAATCCAGTTTGGCCTGTCGAATATAGGCCTCACCCTGGCTCAGCACGACATCCAGCACCGGCTTGTTGTCGCGGGCGGATTGAGCCTGGAGATGCAGTTTCAGCGACAACAATTCGCCGCCGACGATATGCCAGCGCAGCGGCATCAGGGTGACTGCCTCGCCGCTCGGCAGCAGCGCTTGCAGGCTGCCTTCACCGCGCCACAGCGTTCCCTTGGCAGCGGTCATGGCAAAGGCGCCCTGACTGGCACGCTGCAACAAGGCGTCCATCCAGGTTGCGGGCAGCATCACCAGATAGGTGGAAACGAGAACCACGAGCAGGAGTAACGCCAGCAGCAGGCGCTTCATCGCTGGCCACCTGTCAGTGTCAGTTCCAGCGTGGCGAGTCCGGATTGTTCAACGGCGGTGATGCGGCAACGCACCACCATCACCCCCTGCCGTTCGAGCTCGACCAGCCAGCCGATCCAGGTGTCGGTCGGCAGCGGCTGGGTGCTGATCTGGATCTGATCGTTCGCCGCGGTGACGAACTGGGCAAAACTTTCGCCCAGGCCGAGCGCCGCCGCCGAGGCCTTGACCCGCTGTTCCAGGCCACCCTTGCCGGTGTCGCCCATGCGCGTCCGCAGGCGCTGGATTTCCGCCGCCTGCACCCGCATCAATCGCAACTCGGCACGTTCAGCGGGCAGGCGCTCGGCCAGCTTCGCTCTCGCCTCGTTCTGTGGCTCGTACAACAGCCCGTAAGCCAGGAGAACCAGCAGGGCCAGGCCGCCGGCGAGCAGGAAGGCGCGCTCTCTCGGGCTTCGTCCGCTCAGGTAGCCACGAATCCGCTGGTGCAATTCATTGGCCATGACTGGCCCCCTTCCCGGTGGACCTGATGCTGAGCAGGAAGCCCTTGTCATTGTCCTTGTCCGCCTCCGAGCTGACGCTCAGCCCCTGGGCCGCCGCCGCCATTTTCAGCTGATCGAGCCACAGCGTGTCGGCTTCGGCGATCGTGGCGCCGAGCACTCCGGCCTCGTAGTTCAATAGCCGAACCTGGACGGTGCCGAGCCGGGGCCAGGCCTGGCTGAGCCTGCCCAACAGGCCAACCAGAGCGTCCGGCGACGGATTGCCATTGGCGGTCTGCATGATGCGCAGCCGCTCGGCGACCTGCCAGGCCGGATCGACGATGGCCGAATTGGCGGGCAGGGCTTTCTCGGCCAGGACCTTCTTTTCCTGTTTGATACTGGCGTTTTCCCGCTCGAGCATCATCCAGTCCAGATTGAGGCCGATCAGTTGGATCGCCGCGAGGGCGGCCACCCCCCAGGCTACGGGGCGTGCCAGTCGCGTCCAGTCCAGGCGTTTGAGGCCGGGAGAATGGATGCCCTGCAGCAGGCTGGGCAATTCGGGCCACTCGGCGGTGCGCCATTCCCAGGGTCCGGCAGCCTCCACCGTCGTCCCCAGGGCGGCGCGCCAGCGCTCCCAGTCGGGTGAGCCGGTGTTTTCGAGCAGATGGATTTTCACCGCATCGGGACGTCCTCGCTGGGCAAGCGCCAGAACCAGACCGACCGGCGGTTCACCCTCGTCGAGCGACATCCCCTCGCACTTGGCGAATCTCGCCAGCAGGTTGTTGCTGCGCCAGCAGACCGACCAGTTGCCCTGCGTCCAGGGTAGAAGCAGATATTCGGGCAGCGCGCTCTCGGGATGCAGACCGAGTGCGGCAAGCCTGGCAAGGACACGGCTCAGCCAGGCGTCCTCGACGACCGCAACAATGGCCTCGCCATCGGCGGCGCGCTCCATCAGGACAGCGTGGATCGTGTCCGCCTCGACCAGGGTCGCTCCCTCGGCAGCGGTACGCAGCAAGGGGGCCAATCGACGCTCGGGCAGATCCGGCAGGGGCAGCTTGAGGGTAAGAACAAGATCGCCGGCCAGGACCAGGCGACAGTGTCGTGCGCGGGGCAGATCCACCAGCTGGTTGCCGCTGCTTTGCAGATGTCCGCGGTCATCCAGGAGTGCCCAGGCGCAGTCCGAGCCCTCCGAAAAAGTGTCTCGCCGCAGATAGAGGCGGAGTTCACTCATAAATCGGCTCTCCAAATGAGGTTCGGCAAGGCTGCTCCCACCCGACGGTACAAGGCCTGGTTGCCGATGGACAAGCGTTCATTGCTGGCACGCGCCTGCACCAGAAAATACTGGCTGCTTACGGATATCCCGCTTGCCGGCGCCGTCATCCCGCTGGGCAAGGCCTGTTGAAAGTCGGTGATATTACGGTAATAAGTGCGTTCGCGTTTGGCGACCATGCTATAGGCTTCCTCGGAGGACAGACCCTGCACCAGCGCGACCAGGACCTCGGGACTGGCGGTATTGACGTTGATCGGCGTGCGGGTGGGGAGAACCGTGACAAAGGGTCGCAACATGGCGAGGGTGTTGCGGTTCATATCCTTCACGCGCAGCAATTCGTTGATATTGATCAGGGGCTGGTTGGTGGCCCGGTATGGCGTCTGAAGCGTGGCGTAATACGGCGAATCGACGCTGTTGGAATTGAACGGGAGATCATCGGCGTCGAGCCAGTCCGCCACCGCCCCGGCCAGGCTTTCCGGCAAGCGCAGGGCGCTCAGCAGGCGAACGAAGATTGCCAGTTGCTGCTTGTCGATCTCGCCATTCGCCACCAGGTTGTTCAGATTGAACCGCCCCTCCTGGTCTTCCATCAGGCCCCATATCCGATAATTTTCTGCCTCGACGGGGGGCAACCTTGTCGCCCATGCCTCGCCACGGTGGTCCACGCTGCTGTTGCGCGCATCATCCAGCAGCACGGTGGCCCCCCATTGTTGCGCCGCGCGCAATACCGATTGTGCCTGGTCCATGCGGCTGAGGTTTTCGAAGCGGCGCCATTCCACCTGCGAACGGAACATGAAACTGCTGGCTGCCAGGGCAGCGATGGCGACCACCAGCATGGCGACCAGCACCGCAGCGCCACGCTGCCGCTGGGCAAAGGCGCGCCGTCCCGGGTAGGTCAT
>Ga0209287_10000377_pt1 | contig 27971 bp, 21 predicted proteins | sample PPLLak3cmMay2015_2_FD_187255 | JGI IMG/M metagenome (GOLD analysis project Ga0209287, IMG submission 187255) | Freshwater sediment microbial communities from Prairie Pothole Lake near Jamestown, North Dakota, USA - PPLs Lake P8 Core (1) Depth... | ecosystem: Environmental > Aquatic > Freshwater... | reverse complement strand
AGGGTGTGGACCGGGCATCGACGATTTCGATTAACCGGGGTAAACCCAGGGTAACGTTAATTTCTGCAACACCAGCGTAGTGGAATGTCCTCATCGTCATCTGGGTGCCTGGTTCCCCGATGCTCTGTGCGCTGATTATGCCGCATGCCTCGGTTGGGTCGATACGATTTTTCGCGTATTCCTCCAAAGCTTTTTCAACGATGTTTTTTAGTTTCGCTTCGATTTTTTTATCTTTTGCAGCACGCTCCATTATACCATCGATGATAGAAATAGGGAGATACTGATTTTTCATTAGTTTGTGTATTTCGGTTCGTATCGTCTTATATTCCTTGGGTTCTTCTTCTTTTTTTGTCGGTGGGGGAACGAACGTCCGTTCCGGTTCTTTTTTCTTCTCTGTTTTTTTCTCAGCGACAGCAGACTCCTTTTTCCCTTCGCTTGGTTTTTTCTTTGCTGCTGCAGCGTTTTTAGTTTCCTTTATTTTCTTTTTTATTGGTACAGCTTTACTTTTTGGTTCTGTCTTCGTTGCAGGTTTTTTTGTTTTGCTCGGGATGACTTTCGGTGCAACAGGTTTCTTCTTCTCGGTTTTTTTTGGAGTGGTTTTCTTTTTAGAAACGGTTTTTGCCATGTGATCATCCCTCCTGTTTCACATCATAGATGATACGGTCAAGATCCACTGCCTTCCCCGTCGTACTTCTTGTGGGGTCAACCCCATCATCCCCATACATGAATTGGATGATCTCCCCGCCGGTATGACGTACTGTTCCATCGCTTTCGACTTTGAGGTCTTCCAGTGCGTTAACAAGACGTCGCTGCATATATCCTGAACGGGAGGTCCGAACTGCGGTATCAACAAGCCCCTCTCTTCCTCCCATTGAATGGAAGAAATACTCTGTTGGGTTCAATCCGCTTTTGTAACTGTTCGCGACAAATCCTTTTGCACTTGCCCCAAGATCACCTTTTTTGAAATGAGGCAACGTCCGGTACTTATATCCTCTTGAGATGCGTTCTCCTCTGACCGCCTGCTGCCCGACACACCCTGACATCTGAGACAGGTTCAGCATGGAACCTCGAGCCCCTGATTTTGCCATGATAACAGCACTGTTGTTCAACCCAAGGTACTTACTTGCGATTTCACCAGCCATGTCTCTTGCCCGACCCGTGACTCGCATAATCTCCATCTCAAGGGTTTCCTCGAGACTTCGCCCCGGTAGGGATTCCAGTTCACCATGTTCATAGGCGGTGACAAGGGTGTTAATCTTGTTTTGTGCTTTCTGCAATCCTTCTCCGATTTGTCGTTTTGCCTCAGTTGGGATATCCTCATCATCAATGCTGGTGGTAAACCCAATGATGGTCACGACTGCAATCCCCATTCGCGTGACATCATCAATAAAGATTCTACCCGCGGCTGTCCCATGGTCTCTGATGATGCGCTCAACGATTCTTCCTTTGAAAGATCCGATGCTGTTTTCATCAACGATCCCTTGTTTCAGTTTCCCGTTTTTCACAACCACATAAGCGCCATGGGGACAATTGGCAGCCTCACAGACTTCACAATGGAAACATGCTTTTGCTTTATACTCAATGTTGAGATCCTTAGGCAGTAATACACTAAAGATGTCTCTTCCATAGACGAGACTTTCACCGTTTTTCTCATGAATCTCCGGGAATTTCCCTTTGTATTTAAACGTCGCCAGTATCTCTGAGGTTTTTTCTTTTGAAAACATTTTATCCTTATAGGTGAGAAGGAAACAACCTGAGATATGATCATGTAACCCGCCAATGATGATTCCTCCAAAACGTGGGGACATAAGGTTCTCCTGCACTTTCATAAGAATCTCTGCCTCAGCTTTCGCTTCTTCCCCTTGCAGAAGATGCAGGTTCATCTCATCACCATCAAAATCAGCGTTATATGGTGGACAGACCGAGAGGTTAAAACGGAACGATCGGTTTGGCATGACCTTGATCCGATGTGCCATCATCGACATCCGATGTAAAGACGGCTGACGGTTAAACAAGGCGATATCCCCGTCCATGAGCTGTCGTTCGATGATGAAACCAAGCTCAAGTTTCTCTGAAATATCATCTGCGTTCTTCTCCGTAACCTTCATTCGTTGTTCGACGCCCTCACGGAATCGTTTCACATAATTCACACGAGGTCGGTAGTTCTCACCAGGTTTTTCAGCTGCCGCTGTTTGTTTAATGAGGTTCTTGCACCAGTCCAGGTTCTGGGTGGTGACGCGAACAGGAACGGTAAGTTCTCTTGCGATTTCAGCAGGAACCCCTATCTCATTGATACTCAGATTTGGATCAGGGGAAATAACGGTTCTTGCGGAGAAATTCACTCGTTTTCCTGACAGATTACTCCGGAACCTTCCTTCTTTTCCTTTCAACCGTTGCGCAAGGGTTTTCAACGGTCTGCCTGACCGGTGCCGCGCGGGTGGAATCCCTGAGGTTTGGTTATCAAGATAGGTGGTCACATGATATTGAAGAAGCTCCCAGAGGTCTTCGACGATTAACTGAGGCGCCCCCGCGTCTCGATTCTCCTGTAACCGTTGATTGATTCTGATGACATCAACAAGTTTATGGGTCAGGTCATCTTCTGACCGTTCCCCTGACTCAAGCGTCACCGATGGTCGTACGGTGACGGGTGGTACTGGTAACACGGTCAGGACCATCCATTCTGGTCGTGCAGATTTCACATTAATGTCAAGTAAAGGAAGATCCTCGTCAGGGATTTTCTCAAGCCATTCACGAATCTCAGTTGGAGTGAGTTTCTTGCCGTTCTCACGAAATGAGGTTGGCTTATCCAGATCGATTTTGCCGCTCTGCGTTCCGCATCGTGGGCATCCTTCTGTTTTTGTCGCAGTGCTGATGATCATCTTAAACACATAGGCATTGTCTCGTCCCTCTGCGTTGTTCTTTATGATTGTTTTCCGATGTTCCTCCAATTCTCTATCTGTGAGGAGGATCCGTCCGCATTTCCGACAGGTCGCCCGGAGAGAATTCCGAATTGTCTTGACAAACCCGACATGGATAACAGGCATCGCAAGGTCGATATGTCCAAAATGCCCAGGGCATTTGTCTTTGCCGACTTTCAACCCGCAGGTCTTACATCGTAACCCCGGTTCAATGACGCTTAAACGTTGATCCATCAACCCCATGGTGATAGGGAATCCATCATCATCATAGGTATCTGCAGTGATGACCTTTGTCGCACTCATCTTACGGATTTCATTTGGTGAAAGTACTGAAAATTCAAGCGCCCCAATTTTTTTTGTGATATTTCGTCCAGCCATTTCTTTTACCCCCTACACCAGCGATTCTAATTTAATACGTGGTACAACCACAAGTGATTTTAGCTCATCAATCAAGAGTTTGAACGCATAGCTCATCTCCACCGGGTGGATATCTGCCTTGTCCCCACAAATGGAGCAATGGAGCCGACCATGACGGTCAATCATTGCGATATGACCGCAGGTGTTACAAACGTATTTCATCGTGATATCTGATTCATCCAGCAATCGGTCTTTAATGACCATTGAGGCACCATGACCAATGAGACAGTCTCGTTCCATTTCTCCGAATCGAAGACCACCTTCTCTGGCTCGACCTTCAGTTGGTTGTCTGGTGAGGATCTGCACCGGTCCTCGTGATCTCGCATGGATTTTGCCTGCAACCATATGATGCAGCTTTTGATAGTAGATACATCCGACAAACACATCGCATTCCAATGGTCGTCCCGTAAGTCCATCATAGAAGATTTCTTTTCCCGCATGGTTAAACCCGTTGTTCAGTAGAGCCGTCCGGAGTTGATCTTCTGTTTCCCCGCTAAAAGCTGTCCCATCGACGATTCGTCCCTCAAGTGATCCGACCTTTCCGCCGATCATCTCAAGGACATGCGCGACTGTCATTCTTGATGGGATGGCATGGGGATTGATGATTAAGTCCGGGGACATACCTTCTTCGGTGAATGGCATGTTTTCTGCGGATACGACATATCCGATGACACCCTTCTGACCATGTTTGGATGCGAACTTATCCCCCAGTTCAGGGATTCGCTGCTCTCTGACTTTTATCTTGACCATACGTGATCCATTCACTGACTCTGATAACATCACCTTGTCGACAACACCGCCTTCACCATGTTGTACGGTCACAGATGTTTCCCTTCGTTTTTGTGGTGTGAGAAAATCAGTGGGTTCCTCAAGGAAACGCGGTGGTGATGTTTTACCGATGAGCACATCTCCGCCATCTGCACTACATTCCGGGGAGATCAACCCATCTTCACCAAGATTGTTATACGCATCTTCAGTCCGAACACCTCGACAATCCGGGTTCGGAATCTCAAAATGATCCTCCTGTCCACCAGGATATCGTTTCTCTTCGCTGTTATAGGTTCGGACAAAGGTGCTTCGGCCAAGGCCACGTTCAATTGCTGATTTACTCATGATCAATGCATCTTCCATATTATATCCTTGGAATGAGGCGACCGCCACAATGTAATTCTGCCCTGCAGGACGCTCCCGGAATTTAATGTAACGAATCGGATGTGTCTGTACCAACGGCATTTGTGGATAGTGAAGCAGATGACCACGAGTATCTGGCCTGATCCGGTAGTTTGATGCACCAAACCCAAGAGATTGTTTTCCCATCCCTGCGCCCATCGTGATTCTTGGTGATGAATTATGCTCAGGGTACGGAACAAGTGAAGCCCCGATCCCAAGGATGCACATCGGGTCAAGCTCCATATGGGTATGGTCGGGGGTGAGATTCTCGAATCGTAATGCGATCAATGCGTTTTCTTCCTCTTCAGCATCAATGTATTCAACAGCCCCATCGTTGATCAGGTCAGTCCATTTTTTCTTTCCTTCTAGAAGATCAGCGAGTGTTTTTTGGTTCACGAGAAGTTTACCGTTTTCAGCGACAAGCAATGGTCGGCGTAAACGACCACAATCACAGTTGACAATCACATCGTTTCCTTCGATATCGTAGGTAACATTAATCTCATTACTCAAAAGTCCTTTCCGCCGTCGTTCTCGCAATTTCTTCACAAGATCTGATCCGTTCGGATGCATCCCAATGAGATCCCCGTTGAGATAGACCCGAGCGCCGGTGACATGTTTTGTCAATTCTTTGATTCCAAGTTCACGTAAGACAGTTTCTACTTCTTTTTCTACGAATCCTTCTGATATTTCTACGGTCAGTGCAAGGTTTTTGACAAGACCACAGTTCGGTCCTTCTGGTGTTTCGTTAGGGCAGAGACGTCCCCATTGTGTCGAATGTAAATCTCGAGCCTCGAAATGTGGTTGCGATCTTGTTAACGGCGAAGTCACCCGTCTCAGATGACTGAGAACGGCAAGGTTACTGGTTCGATCAAGCAGCTGGGAGACTCCGGCACGACCGCCGACCCAGTTCCCGGTGGCTAGCGCGTGATGTATGCGTTGGCTCAGGACATCAGAACGCAATGAGGATGCGATTTTGATTTCTTTTCCTTTCGCATGGATACGTTCAATCTGATATTTTAAATCCTTGCACAGTGCGGTAAATGCGACCCGGAAGAGATCCTCCATAAGATCCCCGGCAAGCTTCAGGCGTTTGTTTGCGTAATGATCCTTGTCATCCTGCTCTCGTTTCCCCAATGCAAGCTCTAAGACTGCCATCCCCATGCGAGCTACGAAGATAGCTTTTTTCAGACGATCCTCGGGGTCATTGCCAAGATGGGCAAGGAGATGTCGGTCCATGATGGTTTCGACCCGTTTGACCCGGTATTCTTTAGCCTGCCCGCCAGCAAATTTCTTCCCAAGATATGCCACTGCTTCTTCCTTTGTTGCTATACTGTATTCCTTGGCGCATTCCTCGATGTTTGCAAGCACGTATGGCTCCATCTTCGGATCCACGCAGATGACGTCGACGATTTCTTTGTCGTTCTCCATCCCAAGTGATCTAAGCAGAACAATGAGTGGTATTTGGCCATAGGTGGTTGGCAAACTCACCATGAGCATGCCGTCCTTTCGTTTTTCCACCACGGTTAAGGCTCGGTATCCTTCCCGCTGGGAGAACACTTTTGCAACTTCAACGTCAGTCCCGTATCTGCTCGATCGCTCGACAAGCACCCGGTTGGGGGCAAGGTCTTCAACCGTGATTAACACACGTTCCGTTCCATTACTGATAAAATACCCACCGGGGTCTAACGGGTCTTCCTGCAGTTGCTGCAGTTCTTTTCGATAATCCTCTTCAGAAAAGGGGCGATCCAATTTTTCTTCTAAGACCTTTTGAGAAATGTTACATCGCAGTGATTTTACCATGATGGGGAGTTCACCAACACGGACCGTCTCAGGTTCGTACTCCACCTCGTTCTTCACAGGGATGAACTCAAGTTCGATGGGTGCCTCATAGGTCAGATCTCGTAACCGTGCTTCCATTGGTGTCAATGGTCGTTCTGTTCCATCTGCCTCTTTGACCTGTGGGAGACCGACCTTGATTTTACCAAATTTAATCTTATATCCTTCTATCTCAGGGTAGATGTACCCTCTTTTCATTCCTTCTTCTTCCTGGCCGATGATTGTTCCATCGACAATTCGCTGCAGACGATGTCGTAAGAAATCATCGTAGGAAGCGATCTGATGGTTGACAATACTTCGTTCTTTATAAAACGCATCAACAAGTTCTCTCATAAATATTCCTCATAATCCCCTTTTTTTTAGATTTCTTCACTTGCTGTACTGAATTCCTCAGATGGCTCAGCGAAGATAAAACTCTCAGAGGTATCACTTTCAACAACTAACCGATAGGCAGTCGCATATTTTGCTGTCGGGCTTTTTCTAATAATTTTTACTATCTGACCAGGTTTCGCTCCTGCAGAAATCACAGCGGGGTCGTTTGCCATAATACGTGGCAATTGATCAGGTTTAATATGGTATTTCTCCAACAATTCCTTTTTCTCTTTATCTGATAAAATAGTATGTTCTGGAACCAGCTTATGTCCTAAGATATCGTAATATTTTTTTGGGGGGGCTGCGATACTACATTCCTCCTACGTTCCTTGGTAGGAAAGGCGGGCCTGAAGGGATTCGAACCCTTGGCCACCTGGTTAAAAGCCAGATGCTCTACCTAGCTGAGCTACAGGCCCATCAATGGGCCACAGTTTTTACTGATTTTATATAGTATACGCTATATCGAGTAACGTTGGAACGGCTTACCCGTAATACAATTTCCCCTATAAATAATTTTACATCTTCTTTCTTTCTTATTTCCCGTCTTTTTCTTCACTTACGAAAAGATTTTAATTCACGTACAAAATACATCACATAAATGAAGATTAATGAGATATTCTACTCACTACAAGGGGAAGGACTTCTTATTGGGGCTCCCAATATTTTCCTTCGGACCACGGGGTGTAATCTCCGATGCACCTATTGTGATACGACCTATGCGTACACAAACGGAACAAAAATGACGATACAAGAAATTCTTGACGCGATAAGAAAATATCCATGCAATCAGGTGTGCGTCACTGGTGGTGAACCTCTCGCACAGAAAGAGACTATAAAACTACTAGACAGTCTTATCAAAAAAGGCTACTCAGTCTGCCTCGAAACCAACGGAAGTTACAATATTAAGAAACTCGTTGGAAAAAAATCGTTAATCATCTCCCTTGACATAAAATGTCCCTCCTCAGGCTCCCAGGAACACATGAACATGAGCAATATCAGCGCTCTTACAAATAAAGATCAACTCAAATTTATCATAAAAAACAAAGAAGATTACGTCTATGCAAGAAATATTCTTCAAAAATACAAACCAGTCTGTTCTGTTTTTTTCCAACCGGTGTGGGGAACCAATCCAAAGAAACTTGCGTCATGGATTCTTCATGATGGATTGCCAATCCGATTCTCGGTGCAGCTTCATAAACTTATTTGGGGGACGAAAAAAGGCGTCTGAACAGGTCATATTCGTATCGTTTTTTCCTAGAGAGGAAACGTAAACACAAACTATATACATGAAAAGCGCATTCATGGTTGAAATTAAGAGACATTAGTGAGAAAAACAGAAGAAAAGATGAGGTGAAATAAAAAATGCAACCATCAAATATGGCATATGATAGAGCGATTACCGTCTTTTCCCCAGATGGACGCTTATTTCAGGTTGAGTACGCTAGAGAAGCGGTAAAACGCGGGACCACAACAGTGGGAGTGAAATTTCGAGATGGTGCTATTTTAATTGTCGATAAACGTATTACCTCCCGACTGATAGAGCCTGATTCCATTGAGAAGATATTCATGATTGATGATCACATCGGCTGTGCAACCTCTGGACTTGTCGCTGACGCGCGATCCTTAATTGATCGAGCCCGGTTAGACGCACAGATTAATGAAATAACATATAGCGAGAAGATTCAGGTTCAGACCCTCGTAAAACGGATTTGTGACTTTAAACAAACCTACACACAGTATGGTGGTGTACGACCCTTCGGTACTGCATTGTTGATTGCTGGTGTGGATCAAACCGGTGCACGATTGTTTTCCACAGATCCTTCTGGTGCTCTCATGGAATATAAAGCGGCAAGTGAAGGAGCCGGACGTACCGGTGCGATGGCATACTTCGAGGAACACTATAAAGAGAACGTCTCCATGGACGAAGCAATTGACCTTGGTATAAAAGCGCTCCATAAAGGAACTGAAGGAAAGCTCAATCCCGATGCTATCGAAATTGGTGTCGTGAAAAGTGGCGTCAAGTTTCATATCCTCACCGCCGCGGAAACAAAGGTCTTTGTAACCAAAGCTATCGGAGGTAAATAGAGTTGGTTAGTTTAGAAAACGCAGTAATTGCACGATTACATAAAGGAGCAGATCGCTTTGAGGTCCTCGTTGACCCTCATGAGGCAGAACATATTATTGAAGGGAAAACAGAAAATATCCTCTCAATCTTAGCGATCGATGCGGTGTTTAGCGATTCAAAAAAAGGAACGCATGCGCCGGTAGAATCCCTTCAGAAGCACTTTAACACGACTGACATTTCAACCATTGCCAAGGAGATTATCCAGAAAGGAGAAATCCAGCTGACGACAGAGCAGCGTCGGGAGATGCAGGAGAAGAAAAAGAAACGAATTGTGGATTTAATAGTAAAAAACGCGATGGACCCTAAAACCAAGATGCCACATCCAAGGACCCGCATTGAGCTTGCTATGGATGAAGCAAAGGTACATATCGATCCGTTTAAATCAGTGAACCAACAGATGAAAACCATCCTTGAAAACCTTCGACCGCTTCTGCCGATTTCCATGGAACAGGCACGAATTTCTGTGAAAATCCCACCAGAACATGTCGGCAAAGCGTACAGTGCTGTCCGTAGCTTTGGCACACTTGAACGGGAGGAATGGCAGTCAGATGGTACATGGATTGGTATCGTGAAGTTACCTGCTGGTATGCAAACTGATTTTTATGACCGGCTCAATACTTTGACAAAGGGAAACGTTGAAACAAGAATTTTAAAATAGGTGTATGAAAAAGGATATTGGATTTTATGTCAAATGAAGGACGTCAAGTAGTCATTCCAGGTCAGATACTTGGTGAAACACCTGATCTTAGACCAGGTCGTGGTACATTTGTGGAAAACAAAAAAATCCTTGCAGAACGACTCGGGGTTCTGAACATTCAAGAGAAATTCGTTCATATCATACCTTTAAAAGGACGATATGACCCCGTGGTTGGAGATTTTGTCATCGGTGTTGTTGAGGAAGCATCGACCTCGAACTGGATGGTTGATATCAACGCTCCGTACCCTGCTTTATTGCATGTACATGAAGTGCCCTGGGAGATTGAATTCGCTGATACAGAAAAATATTTAAACACCGGTGATACCATACTGGCGAAAGTTCTTTCCGTTGATGAATCAAAGAAACTTCAGATAACACTCAATGACCGCAATCTATTCAAGCTGAAAGGCGGTCATCTGATTGAATTTGAACCATCGGTGTACCGCCGTATCATAGGAAAGAAATATTCGATGATTGAGATTATACAAAAATACACCCGTTGTCGTATTAAGGTTGGTAAAAACGGGCGCATATGGATTGATGGAGACGCCGACGGCATTGAGAAGGTGTTATCTGCAATCTCTATGATAGAACGAGAAGCAATAACATTTGGGCTAACGGATAGAATGGAAGAATTCTTGAAAAAAGATGCAAAGGATGTAAGATAATGAAATCAGACATTGAGTTAATAAACAGTGAAGGAAGACGAATGGACGGACGAAGTCCACATGATTTACGGAAAATCAAAATCGAAGCAGGGGTGCTTCATCGGGCAGATGGCTCCTGTTCCTTGGAATGGGGTGGCAACAAGGTTCTTGCTGCTGTCTATGGTCCTCGGGAGGCTGTTCCACGACACACGCAGAATCCTCTGAGGGCGATTGTGCAGGCACGCTATAATATGGCAGCATTTAGTGTTGAAGACCGTAAACGTCCAGGGCCAGACCGACGGAGTGTTGAAATTTCAAAGGTAATATCAGAGGCGTTAGAAAAAGTCATATTAACAGAACAGTTCCCTCGCGCAAGTATCGATGTCAACATCGAAGTGCTTGATGCCGAGGCAGGAACTCGTTGTGCTGGGCTTACCGCTGCTGGTGTCGCATTGGTGGATGCAGGGATTCCCATGCGTGATATCCCTGTCGCTTGTGCCGCTGGGAAAATCTGTGGTAAAGTGGTCTTAGACCTTGGAAAAGAAGAAGATAACTTCGGGGATGCTGATCTCCCAATAGCAATTTCGCCAAGGACGGGGGAAGTGTTGTTGTTACAAATGGATGGTCATCTGACGGTTGACGAGTTCAACGAAGCTTTCGATCTTGCAGTAAAAGGCTGTCAAACTGTCTCAGAAATCCAGAAGAAAGCGATTATACACAAGTATCAATCTGCTGCCGCGGAGGTGCAAGAATGACCATTGTCCCTATTATAAAACGTGATTACATCACCAAGCTCGCTGAGCAGGGCAAACGTATCGACGGACGAGACTTTAACCAATATCGAACCATTGAGATTGAAACAAATGTCGTCAACAAGGCAGAAGGTTCTGCTCGCGTAAAAATCGGCAACACCCAGGTACTCTGTGGAATAAAAATGGACATCGGGGAGCCATTTCCAGATACCCCAAAAACAGGTGTGATGAGTACTGCTGCAGAGTTCGTTCCTCTAGCTTCCCCTGATTTTGAGTCAGGTCCACCCCGAGAAAATGCCATAGAGCTTGCAAGAGTGGTTGATCGAGGTGTCAGAGAATCCCAGGTCATACAACTAGAAAAACTCTGTATTACCCCTGGTGAAAAAGTATGGCTAGTGTTCATAGATATTCACATTCTTGATTACGATGGAAATTTATTTGATGCAGCCTCTCTTGCTGCGCTCGCTGCGTTATTGACGACTAAGGTTCCAGTTACTCGATTCTTAAAAGAGTTGAACGAAAAAGATAGAAGCTCTTGGCAGGAAAAACTTCTTGATTTATATAAAATACCTGGATTAGATGAGGTACCATTTGGAAACGATGAAGCAAACAAGGGTCCAAATGTGATAAATGATTTTCCTCTGCCAATGATCGAGCCTCCTATATCATGTACAGCCGTCAAAATCAATGATTTTGTTCTCTTTGACCCGTGTTTTGATGAAGAAGTCATCGCAGATGTCCGTTTAACCGTCGCAACTGATCATAACGGTGATATTCGTGCGATGCAGAAAGGACTTTCTGGGAGCTTCACCAGGGATGAGATACAAAAAGTTATAAAAGGAGCTCTTGATAACGGGCAAGAAATACGGAAGAAACTTAACCACAGTACAGGGAAATAATATGTCTAAAAGAACGAAGAAAGTCGGCACCTCCGGTCGCTTCGCAGAACGATACGGTGTGAAATCACGAACTATGATCCGAGAGGTCGAAAGCCAGCAACGGCTCCGTCATGCCTGTCCCCAATGCGGTAAGAAAGCGGTGCAACGTAAAAGCACCAGCATCTGGGAATGTTCGAAATGCGGTAATGTCTTTGCTGGTGGTGCGTATATGCCTACGACGCCATCTGGTGTGGCTGCTGAAAAAATCCTCAAAGGGCTCCCTGTCGAGATGCCTGCTGAGGAGGAATCCAAGTGACTAGGTATAAATGTGGATTGTGTAAGAAAGCAGTCCAGTTCGATGTCAAAAACATCGGAATGCAATGTCCTTACTGCGGAAGCAAGGTGTTTTACAAGGAACGACCAACGGTTGCCAAACGCATCAAAAGCGTATGACGCACAAGGCGACATTCCTTTTTTTCTTTTCATTCGCTAAAGACGCCTCTATCATCGCTCAGTCGTTATCTCCCGAGATAAAACATAAGATTCCAAAATCAAATGTCACGTTTTTTATTCATGAGAAGCAACTTACGATGACTATTGAATCTGAGGATATCAGTTCCCTTCGAGCAGCCTGTAACTCGTATCTACGATGGATACAAACCGCTTTATCCGTCAAACAGCTTATTTAGACCTCAATGGTTTCGGTTCGTCCTGGTCCAATAGAAACAAGCCCGATGGGCACGTCTGTTTCTTTTTCAATGAACCGGAGGTACGATTGTGCTTCTTTTGGAAGATCGAAGAATTCTGCAGATAAAGGATCCATAGTCGTCCAACCTTTGAAACTCTTATAGAGGGGTTTGCAGGTAATCACGTCTTCGATGGAAGCAGGGAAAAAGTCGATTTTCTTTCCATTGAGTAAATAGGAAGTACAAACTTTGATTTCTGGTAACCCGTTGAGCACATCAAGTTTAGTGATTGCAAGATGCGTGACCCCAGAGATGAGGCAGGAATGTTTCACAACGACAAGGTCAAGCCAGCCGCAGCGGCGTGGTCTGCTTGTTGTTGTCCCAAACTCATGACCGACTTTTTGAAGATGCTCCCCGGTTTTGTCAAGAAGTTCAGTGGGGAGCGGTCCTTCACCGACTCGCGTGGTGTACGCTTTCACAATTCCGATGATTTCATCAATGCTGCGTGGTCCGATACCTGCACCAATGGTCGATCCCCCGGCTATTGTATGCGACGAGGTTGTATATGGATATGTTCCGAATTCGACATCAAGCATGGTGCCTTGTGCACCTTCTAAGAGGATATTTTTCTTTTGCTGTATAGCTTTGTTCAGCTCAATATGGGTCGTGGTGATGTATTGCTCAAGTCGTTTCCCATAATTACTAAATGTTTCCAGGATGTCATTTTCGTTTAATTTAGTCTTAATGCCGTAGATATCGATCATTTTCTGTTTCAGCGGAAGGATACGAGTTAGCAAACGATGTAATGTTTCTCTGTCTGTCAGATCAATAGCTCTGATTCCATTCCGTGCCACTTTATCACTGTAACAAGGTCCAATGCCACGTTTCGTTGTGCCAATTTTCTTATCACCAAGGTTTTGCTCCTCAGCACCATCAAGGATCTTGTGGTATGGCATGATGATGTTCGCCCGGTCGCTTATAAATAGCTTTGGTTTTTTCCCTCGTTGTATCAATTCGTCGATTTCTTGAAGCAGAACCTCAGGGTCGATGACAACCCCGTTGCCGATAATCCCTTTCTTTCCTTGGATGACCCCGGAGGGAACCACATGGAGTTTGTAGACTTCCTCCCCGACTTTGATGGTATGACCCGCGTTGTTACCACCTTGGAATCGTACAACGTAATCCGCGTTTTTAGAATAATAGTCAACAACCTTGCCTTTACCTTCATCGCCCCATTGGGTGCCAATCACTAACGTTACAGTCATGGTCGTTCCCTTACCACGCAATAGAAAAGAGATACTTATACATACTGACTACTGCGTCGTCACCGTGATATCGAACTTTGGTGGCTCCTCCAGATTACGTTTCACAGTACATAATTCAGCAGACCGAACAAGAGCCTTTCGGTACTTCTCAGGAAAATCTTCAGGAACCGTGATATTGATATGAATCATTTTTATTAAATGAGTGTCTGGGTTTCTTTCATCTGTAAGAACCAGTTTCATCCCCTTGGTCGGAAGTGTATTCCTCTGACAGAACCTCAACACATAATATCCTGAACAAGTGCCAAGAGCGACAAGGAATAGGTCAAATGGTGCCGGAGCAGAACCGGTACCTCCTTCCGTAATTGGTTGATCGGTACTTACCGTAAATCCATTAAACTGAGCATCGACTTTCTCTCCACCAGGAAATGTCATCTCCATATCCATACAATCTCCCTCTTTTCCGTTACCAATCACGTTATCTCATCGATCATTGGAAGCAGCTGCACGTCCTTAAAACCCCGTTGCTGAATCGCGCTGCTCGGACACGCGCTTACACACGTCCCGCAACCCTGACACAATCCTTCGTTGATCCTTGCATGAATTACTTTTTTCCCATTGATTTCTTCCTCGACTCGCTCAATCGCGTTATACGGACAAACAGATATACAAATACTACATCCGCTGCAGAGATCATCGTCCACAAACGCGACATTTGGCTCAGCCTTGAGCGTCGGCTTACACAGGATCGTTGCAGCACGCGCGGCAGCAGCCTGCGCCTGATAAATCGACTCGCTGATGAACTTTGGTGCATGGCAGTTCCCGGCGACAAACACACCGCGCGTCGAAAAATCAACAGGACGGAGCTTCACATGGGCTTCAAGGAAGAACCCGTCATCGTTCACCGGAACCTTCAGTAGCTTGCCGATAACAGGACTATCCGGGTTCGGTTGTAATCCTGTCGAAAGAATAAGATGATCCGCCGGTATCTTTAACAGTTCCCCTAGCATTGGCTCATGGACTTTCACAACCAACCCGTTCTTTGTCTCAAGCTCTGGTTTTTTCTCAGTGTCGTACTGCAGGAACATAACGCCTTTTTCCCGCGCATCTTTATAGTACTTTTCCTTAAATCCATAAGTCATTAGATCACGGTACAACAGAAAGACCTCAGCACGTGGGTTTAACTCCTTAATCTTTAAAGCGTTTTTTATCGCCTGCATGCAGCAGATCCTACTGCAGTACGGTCGTTTCTCATCACGACACTCCACACACTGGATCATCACAAAGGTCTCGCCATCTTTGATATCCTCTTTTTTAAGAACGCTTAAATCTTTTTCCAGTTCTGACTGTGTTACAACTCGGAGATCCTTCCCGTAATGATACGTGGACGGTTTGTATTCATCAGCACCGACAGCAACAACGATTACACCATGAGAAAACGATATGACCTCTGTTGGTGTCTGAATTGCAGATTCGTAACTACCGACGTACCCTTTTAACGTTTTCACCTGCGAGCCTGTATGCACCTTAATAAGAGGATGTTTCAAGACCTTCTCGGTCGTTTCCTTGAGCAATCGCGGGATGTCAATACCATCAACAGTATAATGCACTTTGTGTAAGTATCCGCCGAGCGTTGATTCCTTTTCTACCAACACCGTCTCATAGCCCTGGTTGGCAAGAGACAACGCTGCAGTCATCCCAGCAATACCTCCACCGATGATGAGCGCCTTCTGTAGAACTGGGATCTCCGCTTCCTGGATTGGCTGTAAAAACCGGGTCTTTGCGACCGTCATCGCGATCAACTGTTTCGCTTTCTCGGTTGCCTTGCCTGGCTCATCCATATGGACCCAGGAGCACTGCTCCCTGATGTTTGTCATCTCAAGCAAATAAGGATTGAGTCCAGCGTCCCGTAGGCTTTTCTGGAACAACGGCTCATGGGTCCGAGGGGTGCATGCTGCAACCAAGATACGATTCAAATCATGTTTATTGATCGCATCGACAATCTTCTTCTGCGTATCCTCAGAACACGTGTACACGTTCGTCTCGACAAAAGCGACATCCTGTAGTGACCTAACATATTCAGCGACCGCAGGGACATCTACGTATCCCCCGATGTTGATCCCACAGTGACAGAGAAACACCCCGATGCGGGGCTTCTCTGCAGACACGTTCTTCTCTGCAGGATACTTCTTTTCCTTCACCAGCGTACCCCGTGAATCCTTCAATAGTGCAGCAGCGTTCGCTGCAGCAGCAGATGCCTGCATCACTGACTCAGGAATCGCCTGTGGTTCTAAGAAAGAACCTGCCACGAAAATTCCTGGTCTGATAACGACAGGGTCATCTGCATTTGTTCGAATATAATTGAATTCATTGGCATCAAACCCAAGGATGTCCATGAGTTCGTTACGTCGTTCACCAGCGCCACATAACCCAACAGATAGAACCACAAGGTTATAGGTCTCTTCTTTGAAGTCCCCTGTATCATCCTCATATTTTATGAAAAGATTCTGTGTTTTGGGATCCTCGGTTATTTCGGAGATCCTCGATCGAACATATCGAAGCCCGTGGTCTTTCTTCGCCCGATTGATGTATTTATCAAAATCCTTCCCATATGAACGGACATCGATGTAGAACACGGTTGGCTCAATATCAGATGCATGTTCCTTGGCAATGATTGCCTCCTTTGCGGTGTACATGCAACACATCGCAGAGCAGTACTCATGATTCACCGATGCATCCCGGGAGCCGACACAATGCACCCAGGCTACTTTCGTCGGGTGCTTCTGGTCGCTTGGTCGCAGGATTTTTCCCTGTGTCGGACCTGAGGCAGATAAGACCCGTTCGAACTCGACACTTGTTAGTACATTTTTATATTTCTTGTAACCGAACTCTGATTTTATCACGGGGTCAAATGGTGGTGAACCCGCTGCGATGATTACAGCACCGACGTGAAGAGAAATGTTCTCAGGTTTCTGCTCATGGTTAATCGCACCAGATTTGCATTCCTTGACGCAGCGCATGCAGTCGACACAACCGCGATTCTTCCCATCTCCTTCCTTATCAATCACGTACGCATTTGGGATCGCCTGCGGAAACGGTTTGTAAATTGCCTTGCGTTTCACCAGTCCATATTCAAACGCATTGGGCAGAGAAACTGGACAGACTTCTTCACAGCTTCCGCATGAGGTGCATTTCTCTATATCGATATAGCGTGGTTTTTTCAAAGCCTTCACGATGAAATTCCCAGGGCTGCCTTCAAGTCCTTCCACCATGGTGTTGGTGAGTATCTCAATGTTCTGATGACGTGCACAATCAACGAGTTTTGGGGATAAGATGCACATGGAGCAGTCATTGGTCGGGAATGTCTTATCAAGCTGGGCCATAACGCCACCGATGGTCGGTGACTTTTCTAAGACGTAGACTTTGTAGCCCATGTCAGCTAGATCGAGGGCTGCCTGTACTCCGGCGATGCCACCGCCGATGACAGCAACCGCTCCTATCGTCTCAGATTTTTTTGTCATAAGCCTTCTATTTTGATTCTCGAATATACCCTTCTTTGATCGCGATGTTTTTAATCGCATTCATTAGCTTTGGGATTTCTACCCCTTGCGGACATTGGGTGAAACACCGATGATGCGACGAGCAAATCTCAACAAACTTATTGCAGAAGACTGGGTCCTTCATGCCTAGCAGCACGTTCTTGATTACTTTCCGTGGGGAATACAGTGTGTCAAGCTCCCGTTCTGGGCACCCTGCAGTACACGTACCACAGGAGAAGCATTCGTAGAGGTCTTTTCCACCTTTACTTTGGGTGATCTTGTATTTGAAATCCATGTCAAGATATCTCTTGGTTTTTTTCCCGGTAGCATCCTCTATCTGCTCCTCAAGAAGCCGTGCGTCCCGTACAGTGTTCATGACCTCTTTGACATTGACCTTCTGTGGACATTTCTCAAGGCAACGGAAGTGAGCACTGCAAATCCAGATAAACTCACTGGAAAGAACCTCTTCTTTTAACCCAAACAATGCCTTCCTGATAATCACCCGCGCATTCCACTCTGGTTTGACGTCCATCTCAGGGCATCGGGCGGTACAAGCACCACAGGCGAAGCATTTCAGGATGCCTTCTCCACCTTCCTCTTTTGCTATCTGGAACTTGAAGTCAGGGTCGACCTTGCGGGAGTCAATCACATCCATATTATTTTTCTCCTACCTCCAAGAACTCGTCTTCTCGATAGACGATCATCGGGACCTTCTCTGTTTTGTCTTTCCCAGGACGATACGTAAATTCTTTCTGAGCGTTCTCTGCTGCGGGGATGAACACCTCCATCAGCGGGATGGCATTTGGACATGCTTGTTCACATAACCCGCACTCGACACAGGAAAGGATCATATGGTTCATTCGTCCTAGTTGGAACAGCAGCGCGTCACTGGGCATTTTAAACAGTCCTTTGTTCTCTGCTCTCCTGATGAATTTGTATGCCTCTGCGTCAAAGACTGCGGAGTCGAACAAGCATTCTTTACAATAACAGATCGGGCAAGCCTGTCGGCAGTTGTGGCAATTGACGCATTTGTCAAAAAACTCAGCGACCTTTTCAATGCCTTTGATTCCTTCTTTTTCTTTTAGAAACACCGCTCGTTTCTTATCTTTCTCCTCACGGATTTCTTTGACTGCTTTCTCCCGGGTTTTCACTTCTTGTATCTCCTCAAGGGTTATGTCCTTTAAAATTTCTTTTCCAAGCTCGGAGTGTGCCTCGACGATGATTTCTTTTTCGATATCAAAACCATAGAAACCAAGAACGATATCTGCGTTCGTTGGAATTGGGTCCTTGCAGACCTGGCAGGCGGAACGGAGGTATTGTTCTGCGTCATTGGATTTCTTCACCATTGTTTCAAGCAGGAAGTGCGTTGGGGTCTTCTTTTCCGGGAACTCTGCATACACGTTAATTGGAAACGTACCTGGGCAATCAACGCCGATTATAACGATATTTGTCAGGTTTGCTTGATTCAGTTTCACCAGTTCGATGAGCGCCCGGATTTGACAGGCTCGCATGACCACCCCGATTGGTTTTGAGGGTGGTTGAACCTTGGTTATCTTTGAGACCACCGTGGCTGTTGCAACGGGGAGCACCGGGGCGATAATGTCAGCATGGAGCTTTTTTGGATCTGCAATCAAAACTGGGTAAGCGATTTTTTTGGAAGGAGTACTTTGCGGAACGAGTAACGCCTGGATCTTTCCTGATGAGAGAAGATGTCTGAGGAACTCATTGGTACTGCTGACTACATCATTGTCCTTGATTTTGAATATTTTCTGCGTCATTTTTTTTTCCTCCATTACAGATTCCAGTGTTTCGCAATCGGATTTGGTCCAAGCTTGCGTATTGATTCGGTCATTTCTGTCATCGTATCAGCAAACTTCTGACCTTCCGAAGCGGAGATCCATCGGAGCCATACGCGTTCTTTTTCTAAGCCTAGCGTGCCAAGGATATTTTCAAGTAACACCATTCGTCGTCTCGCTTTATAGTTTCCATCGATGTAATGACAATCACCTGGGTGACAACCCCCGACGAACACCCCATCGGCGCCCTCAAGTAGCGCACGAAGGATGTACATCGAATCAACAGACCCTGAGCACATCACTCGGATGATTCTGATATTGGGCGGGTACTGGATACGACTTGTACCAGCAAGATCCGCCCCTGCGTAACTACACCAGTTGCAGAGGAACCCGACGATCTTTGGTTCGAAGTCTTCCTTCTTATTGTTCTTTTTTTCTTCGCTCATTTTCTCTTACTCCAAACACGCATCAATCATTGAAACAATCTGACGTTTCGTAAACGTGTTCTGCTGCGACGTTCCACTTGGGCAGACGACAGAGCACGCTCCGCATCCTTGGCAGAGGATTTCATTGACGATTACGATTTTCTTTTCTTCGTCATAGCTGATCGCATCATAAGGGCAGGCTTCGACACACAACTGGCAGCCTGCGCAGTTCCGGGAGATCACTTTTGCGATATTCCCTATAGTCTCAAGATACTTCTTTGATAGTATGGTTGCGGCACGAGCACCGGTTGCTTTTGCCTGCAGGATTGATTCTTCGATGAACCGTGGTGAGTGTGCAAGGCCGCAGAGGAAAATCCCATCAGCAGAAAAATCAATGGGACGCAGTTTCACATGTGCCTCGGCGTAAAACTCATCTTGGTTCAGTGGGACTTTCAGCAGTTGTGCGAGTGGTTTATTTTCTTGAGGGATGATTCCGGCACTGAGCACCAGTTTATCAGGATGCAAATGTAGCTCTCTGTTGAGAATTAATTCCTTGGTTTTTATGGAAAGTTTCCCATTCTCGATGGTTACTTTGGGTTCCTCGTTCTCCTCGTAACGAATGAAAAGGATGCCTTTCTTCCGGGCTTTTTGATACAGGAAGTCCTCTCTAAATCCATACGTCCGGATATCCCGATAGAGCACATAGACTGATGCATCTGGATTTATCTCTTTGAATCGTACTGCGTTTTTCAACGCCTCGGAGCAACACACCCGGCTGCAGTACGGGTGGTCATCGTTTCGTGAGCCAACGCATTGGATCATCACGACTTCTTTCAGTTCTTTCAGGTACGGTTTTTCCAAGAAAAGGTCTTTTTCAAACTCTGTCTGCGTCACAACATCATCGCTTTTCTTATACTGATATTCCTTAGGCTGATATGGTAGGCCACCGGTCGCAACGATTATCACCCCGTGTTGAACAACGGTGGGTGTTTTCTCTTTCTTGTGTGATTCGAGTGTCGTTGAGAAGTTCCCAACATACCCAGAAACATGGTTCACCGTTGTTTCGGTGAACACCTGAATGTGAGGATGACTTGTGACTTGTTCGATTGTTTGTTTCAGCAGATCCTGGGGTTTTTCCCCATGGGCTCCGAGGTAAATGTCTTTGAGATGACCACCAAGTTCTGGTTCTTTTTCAACCAGATACACCTGGTATCCTTGATCCGCTATGGATAGGGCGGCTTGCATCCCAGCAATACCACCACCGATAATCAAAGCACTTGAAAGCACAGGAATCTGCATATGACGAACTGGATACAAATCAGAGGATTTCGCAACCGCCATTCGTACGGCATCGATTGCTTTTTCCGTCGCACTCCCCGGGGCGTTCTTATGTACCCAGGAGTTCTGATCACGAAGGTTTGCCATTTCAAATAGATGAGGGTTCAATCCCACCTGACGTAGTGTATCCTGGAACAATGGCTCATGCGTCCGAGGGGTACAGGATGCAATGACAACCCGGTTGAGATTAAGTTCTTTTATCTTTTCCTTTATTTTTTCCTGGGAATCTTGTGAGCAGGTGAACAATGTGTCATCTGAATACACGACATAGGGCAGTGTTTTTGAGACCTCGACGACTTTTTTGACATCGACGACCCCGGCGATGTTGATTCCGCAATGGCAGACAAACACGCCGATACGGGGGAACTCGGCTTTGATGTCTCGCTCGACGGGGTATGTTTTTTCTACGACTTCGGTGCCACGTGCTTCTGCGATTGATTTTGCTGCTTCAGCAGCAGCTGCGGATGCTTGGGTGACGCTCTCCGGGATATCCTTTGGCTCGGTCACTGTGCCTGATGCATAGATACCTTCCCGCGAGGTGGAAACCGGGGTGAACACCTCTGTTTCAATGAAACCGTATTCATTTAGATTGACTTCTAAGGCTTTGCTCAGATGACCAAGTGAGGCGCAAGGTTGTAAACCGACAGAAAGCACCACCATATCATACGTTTCATTCTGCAGAAGTCCCTTCTCATTGACATAGCGGATGGTTAACTGCTTCGTTTTCCGATCCTGCTCTACCTTTGGGATGCGGCAGCGTCGATAGACGACACCATATTCATTTTGCGCACGGTCAAAATATTTATCAAAGTCCTTCCCGAACGACCGCATATCCATATAATAAATATGGGTCTCGACACCCGGTTCGTGTTCTTTGGCTATCACTGCTTCCTTGGTTGCATACATACAACAGACTGAAGAGCAATATTTCCGGTCGCAACTTTCATCACGTGAGCCGATGCATTGGAGCCAAGCAATTTTTTTCAATGGTTTTCCATCAGAGATACGTTTGATATGTCCTTTATAGGGTCCTGAGGCGGATAACATCCGTTCAAACTCGATGCTGGTCAGCACGTTCGGGTACACCTGATATCCATAGCTATCTGCTTTTGGTGGGATGTATTCGGCGAACCCTGGTGAGACGATCACAGCACCGACATCAATGGTCTCTGTTGTTTCTTTCATGTCATGATCGATTGCCCCGGGTCCACAATACAGGACGCATTGTTGGCAATCGCAGCATCCAGCACAATTCAGACATCGTTGTGCTTCACGTACGGCCTGGTCCTTGTTTAATCCCTGGTCAACTTCTGCAAATGTTTTCACTCGCTCTTCGATAGGAAGCAATGGTGGTTGTTCCCGATTTTGTGGGATTCGTAAAGCTTCTTTTGGGATTTGGGCTGTGTTTTGCTCTTTCTTTTCCCGTCCTTTAAGTAAATCTTCATTATTGAGAAATCGGTCAATAGATTCTGCTGCGTTATGACCTGCCCCTATTGCTTCCACGGCTGACGCAGGACCGGTGGTAGCGTCACCACCAGCAAACACCCCCTCCTGGGATGTCTGTAATGTGAGCGGATGTGCTTCGATAAAGCCTGACTTGGATACGGTGATGTTGTTTTCTTCCATCAACTTTGTATCAAGCTCTTGGCCGATAGCAAAGATCACGTAGTCACAGGGGATATCGTGTTCAGAGTTCGGGACGACGACCGGTCGCCGTCTGCCTGACACATCCGGGTCGCCTAGCTCCATTTTCACGCATTGCAGACAGGTGTCTTTCTCCTTTTTTTGTAATTTTGTTGGAGCGGTAAGGAAGTGAAATTCAACCCCCTCCGCTTGTGCCTGTTGGATTTCCTCTTTATGCGCTGGTATCTCTTTGAGAGACCTACGGTACAGGACGGTGACGTTCCCACCCAGTCGTCGTGCGGTACGTGCTGAATCCATCGCGACGTTTCCACCACCGATGACCAAGATAGTCTTGCCTCTGAAATATTCCGGAGCTATCATGTTCCTGTTGAGCTGTTTGAGATATTCAACGCCTTCTAAAACACAGGTATCTGTCCCGGTGCAACATTCAATCCCTGCAGCACGGGTCTTATGCGCTCCGATTGCAAGGAGGATCGCTTTGAATCCTTGTTTTTTAAGGTCAGCAACTGAGAAATCCCTTCCGAGTTTCTGATTGTTTTTTATCTCGATTTGTGCTTGCTCGCAGAGTGGGTCGATTTCTTTGTGCAGATATTCCTTAGGTAACCGATAGTCAGGTACTCCATAGTGAAGCATACCGCCGCTAAATTTCTCTGCCTCGAAGATCACTGGTTTATATCCTTTTTTTGAAAGGTCATAGGCAGTGGTTAACCCGGTAGGACCAGCACCGATGATAGCGACTTTTTGACCGTTTCCCCTCTTGGTTTCGGTTATTTCTTTGGTCTGCTGTTTTTCTGCTTTTATTTTATTGTACTCTGTTAACAGCTCCGGATGGTCATAGATATAATCTGCAATAAATCGTCTGATACGACAAATGGAGATTGGTTCATCGATGTCTTTCCTGTTGCAGTCTGTTTCACAGGGGTGATAACAGATACGACCGAGTGATCCCGGGAATGGGATCGTCTCTTTGATTAGCTCGAACGCCTCAGCGAATTTCTCTTGTGCTGCAAGGGCGACGAACCCATGAGCGTTTAACCCAGCAGGACAAGCGATCCTGCAGGGGGATGTGCCTTCATTTTTCGTTATCGCGAAGATGTTTGGTATCGCCTGTGGGAATGGTTGATAAATCGCTTTATGAGTCGTGAGTCCTTCATCGAACTCAGAGCGCATGGATACCGGGCAGTGCAGGACGCAATCTCCACACCCGTTACATTTTGTAAGATCAACAAACCGAGGATATTTTTTTAAGGTGACATGGAAGTTGCCGACTTCCCCTGCGACATCGGTGACTTCGGCGTTGGTAATAATGCTGATATTCTGATGTCGTCCGGTATAAACGAGTTTTGGGGCTAGGATGCACATCGCACAGTCGTTTGTTGGGAATGTCTTATCAAGCTGTGTCATCGTACCACCGATGGATAACCCACGGTCTACGATGTATACCTTGAATCCCGCGTCGGCGAGATCAAGGGATGATTGGATGCCCGAGATGCCTCCGCCGATGACCAGAACTGATCCATGTTTATGGGCAGAGGTGGCCTGATGTTTTTTCTCTTTGCTCATACTCGTAAGACTCACATGATGTCGTCTACCATATTGAGGAGTTGTTTCTTTGTGAAATTCTTATGAATCGATGCGTTACTGGGGCAAGCGGCGATGCAGTTACCGCATCCAGCACACAATGCATCGTTGACTTCAGCAATCCTTTTTCGTTCATTGAGCGTCCGTGCCTCGTAAGGGCAGACTTCGACGCAGATTCCACACCCGGTGCAGGCATCTTCATCAACCATGGCGATCAATGGGTCTATTTCCAGTTCGTCTTGGGAGAGGATTGTCGCTGCGCGTGAAGCTGCAGCACTTGCTTGTGAGACGGTGTCTTGGATGTCTTTGGGTGCTTGGCAGCATCCAGCAATGAAAATCCCATTTACAAACGTATCAACCGGTCTGAGTTTCGGATGGGCTTCAAGGAAGAACCCGTCGCCGCTTAATGTCAGATGAAGGAGTCGTGCAAACTCTGTCGCATCGGTCCGTGGCATCATCGCGGGGACAAGAACTACCATATCGGTTTTTATTTCAAAGAGCTTATTAGTTGTCGTATCAAAAATGTCAATCTTGAGATGATCCTTCATGGTCCGTACCTCTGAGGGATGGCCGCGGAACATGTTCGTATGAAGACCTCGGACCTTACGGTAGAATTCCTCATAGCCTTTGCCAAAGGAACGCAGATCGTTATAACAGACGTTGATCTCAACGTCCTCGCCGAGCTTTTCTCGTAGGAGGTAGACTTGTTTTAACGCGGTCATACACCCGATGCGGCAGCACCAGGTGCATTGCGTCTCATCACGAGAGCCGACACAGAGGATGAAGGTGACACTCTTTGGTTTTTGCTGGTCTGATGGCCGCTGGATTTCTCCTTTGGTTGGCCCGGAGGAGCTGATGAGTCGTTCCAATTCCAGGGTCGTGATGACATCAGGTGACTGGTCGTATCCATATTCATAGGCTAAGGTGGGATCCATGACATCGTATCCGGTGGCAACCACGATTGCACCGACTTTCCGTTCGATGATTTCTTCTTTCTGATCAAAATTTATTGCATTTTGTGCACACGCTTTCTTGCAGAGAGGTTCGTCACCGCATTTGCCTTTGGTAAGGAACAGGCATTTTTTGTCATCGATGACGTATTTTAAGGGTACTGCTTGGGGAAACGGCATGTAAGCCGCGCCTCGTTTTCCCATCCCTTGGTTAAATTCACTGGTGATTCTGTCTTTGAGGCGGCAAGCAGCGGCACAATCACCGCATCCTGTGCATTTCTCCAAATCAACGTAGCGTGGTTTCTTTTTTATTTTGACGGTATAGTTCCCGATGCTTCCTTCGATACTAGCGATCTCTGCATAACTGAATAGTTCGATGTTCTTATGGTTCGCGACTTCCATCATTTTTGGTGTCAAGATGCAAGAGGAACAATCAAGGGTCGGGAAGGTTTTATCCAGTTGTGCCATATGCCCGCCGATGCTTGGTTCTCGTTCCACCAGATGGACTTTGAATCCGTCATTGGCAAGGTCCAGCGATGTCTGTATCCCTGCGATGCCTCCTCCGATCACTAGAGCTTCAGGGATTACTTTTAAGGTTGATGGTTTCAATGGCTCCAGGGAGAGCGCTTTGGATACGGAGCTACGAACCAGATACTTTGCTTTCTCTGTCGCTTGTTCTTTATTGCTATGTGCCCAGGAGCATTGCTCACGGATGTTGGAAATCTCTACTCGATACGGATTTACTCCGCCGTCGTTTGCGACACGCCGGAATGTATGTTCATGCATGCGTGGTGAGCAGGACGCGATGACCACGCCATCAAGTTTGAATTCCTTAATCGTGTCTTTAATGAGGGTCGCGCCCACGTCAGAACACATGTATTTGTATTCCTTTGCGACCACGACGCCATTCAGTTGACTTGCATATTCGGTGAGTGCTTTGACATCGACGTTCTGTGCAATGTTTATTCCGCAATGGCAGACGAACACGCCGACGCGACGCATTATTGTGTCGCCTCCTGCTGGAGCTTTTCGACTGGGCTGAGATTCAGGTCCAATCCGAGTTTCTCCGCAGAGATATCAAATGCGATACCAAGCAACTGAGTGAGGTAGACGACAGGGACATCAAGCTTTGCGGCAACCGTTTCCCCTGCTTTAGTTTGTCTAGAATCGAACATCTTATGACACCAGGGGCACACATCAACCAACCCTTGGATGTGTTGTTCTTGGATTGCTTGAAGTTTCTGCCCTGTTTTTGTCAGTGCTGACTCAGGGAGGTTCGCAAGTAAGGGTGCCCCGCAACAATCAAGTTTTTGTGGATAGTTTATCGGTTCGGCGCCAAGTGCTTTAAGTATCGCTTCTATTTTCTGTGGGTTTTCTGAGTCGTCCGGTCGACCAATTTCTCTAGGACGTATAGTATGACATCCGTAATGTGCAGCGATTTTTAATCCCTGCAATGGTTTTTTCACATGTTCTTTTATCTTTTGGATCCCTATTTCATCATGCAGAAGATCGACGGTATGGACGATTCGTCTTTTCTCTGCATACGTGAGATCTTCTGCAGCAAGCATTCCGTTGATGCGGTCCTTCATCGAAGGATTTTTTTCAAGGATATGTTGGCATTCTGTGAGTGCGAGGTGACACATGGCGCAGGGAACAAAGATGTCGAGTTGGTGTTTCTGGGCGATTGCCAGGTTCCGTGCAGAAAGATATATCGTAAGCAGTTGGTTGACGCTTTTCATGGGTTCCCCGCAGCAGGAGAATCCTTCCACGTCGATAAGTTCCACCCCTAACAATGGGAGTGTTTCTCGTAATGAAAGTTCATAGGCGTACTGCTCCGTGGGCATCAGGCAACCGGGAAATAACGCGTATTTCTTCTTCATCGTGTTTATACCTTTTCCATTGCGATTTTCATGATTCCTGTTTGGAACTTCGTCACATCAGTTGGTTTTGAAAGCGGAGGAAGTTTGAGTTCGTCTCGTTTCACTGTTTTGTTCGTTCGGGTCGTGGTTTGTTGGATGTCTTGAATTAAACCCATAGAGAGTATAGATTGGAGCATGGCTGTGTATTTTCCTGGGATTTGTTTCCCACTTGCTACTGCCATATTTTTCAAGGCAAACAAAATCTCCACAGGGGCGACACGTTGTGGACAGCGTTCTCGGCACTTCAGGCAGGTCATGCAGGTCCAGATAACATCGGAGTTCACCAGTTCGTTAAGCAATCCTCTTTTGAGAAGGGCGACGATTTTATGAGGCTCCAATTCAAGGAGTTTGTGCGACTCACAACCGGAGGTGCATTTTGCGCATTGGAAGCAATAGTCTGAGATTTCGTCTTGGAGTTTTTTGAGCCGGTCGTTTAATTCTTTTTGTAGCTCAGATTGCGGTTCCCCCATAGAAGTCAAGTCGATGATGCTCATTTCTGTCTCACTCTATATATTAAATTAACAATTGTTAACTATATATACTTTTCCGACTTCTTTGCAGAGAGTTTATCCGAATACCATATTTAAAACTATCAATAATTCCATCAGATTCTATCCACCATTGCAAATGCTGTGAATTAATATAGCAAAATGCGATATCTCCGCCGTGGGGGCTTGACATGAAACAAATCAACGAAAAACAACTTCTTGAAAAAGCAAATAAACCAGCAAAAGACGCAATGAGACTTCATCCATTCTATCACGGAAAAATCGAAATAATCCCAAAATGCCGAGTAAAAGACTTCCAAGACTTCGCAATCTGGTACACCCCGGGGGTCGCAGAACCCTGCAAAGAAATCCAAAAACACCCACTCAAAGTCTATGATTATACAAACAAATGGAATACCGTTGCAGTCGTCAGCGACGGCACCCGCGTACTGGGTCTCGGCGACATCGGACCTGAAGCTGGACTACCCGTCATGGAAGGAAAATCACTCCTCTTCAAATACCTCGGAGGTG
>Ga0209287_10000376_pt1 | contig 27976 bp, 27 predicted proteins | sample PPLLak3cmMay2015_2_FD_187255 | JGI IMG/M metagenome (GOLD analysis project Ga0209287, IMG submission 187255) | Freshwater sediment microbial communities from Prairie Pothole Lake near Jamestown, North Dakota, USA - PPLs Lake P8 Core (1) Depth... | ecosystem: Environmental > Aquatic > Freshwater... | reverse complement strand
GGGCGGGCCGCCGGCCGGGCCGGGATGATCCTTTCCTCGGTCAGGATGTCCTTTTCGGCGTAAAACCAGACTTTCTCCCGCGGGTAACCGAAGCCGCGCTCCAGGTCGCCCAGGCAGAGCACGACTTCGCCGCTGGACGCGGCCACGAGCGGCGACTCGGCTTCGAGCGAGGGGATCTCTTTCGTCTCGAGGAGGGCGCCGATTTTTTTCCGAATCGGCGGGCTGGAGAGGAAGATCACGCAGCGGTCGCGCTCCTCATGGATCCGCTTCATCGTCTCGAGAAAGAAGAAGATCTTGTTCTCGAAACGGGGGACCGGCTGGAAACCGAAGACGAATTCCCTCCGGTTCTGGTTTTCGGAAAGCTCGACCTCGCCGCAGAACACGGCTTCGGCTTTGAGCTTCTCGTAGAGGGCGGCGGGGTAAATCGCGTCGAGGGCAGGCGAGCCCGGGCGGGCTTTTCGCGCCGCCGGTTCCTGCGAGCGGAAATCGGCGATCGCTTCGGTCCAATCCTTTTCGATTTCCTCGGGATGGTCGAAGACGAAGACGGCATCGTCCAGGTAACGGGTGAACGGAACGGAAGAGGCGGCGGGAGACGTTTCATCTCCCGGCGCTTCGGAAAGCGACGGGACGAGCGTTCCGTCGATCTGATGGACGGCCCGCTGGGTGGAGGGGTCGAATTCACGCATGGAGACGAGCCGGTCGCCGCCGAATTCGATCCGGACGGGATTCTTCTGCCAGGGGGAGAAGACGTCGACGATCCCGCCCCGGAAGGCGTATTCGCCCCGGAACGTGATCAGGTCTTCCCGAACATAGCCGAAGGAGGCCAGACGAGCGATTAATTCGTCGCGGTCGACTTCCGCGTTTTTGTTCAGCCGGAGGAACAGCTCGGAGAGGCGGTCCGGGGCCGGAAACGGCCGCAGCAAGCCGAAAAGGTTGGTCACCGTCAGGATGGGCGGACGGTTAGCTAAGTCGAAGAAAAAGCGCATCCGGGAGGCGACCGCGTCCAGGGGCGGCGGAGCGTCCCGGTATGGATTATCGGTCAGGGTCGGGAGGCTCCGGACGATTTTCGTAGAGCCGAGCTGGCGGAAAAAAAAGCGTATCCTGTCCTCGAATTCGGCGAGGGGACGGGAGGACGGACGGACGAAGACGACCTTTTTCGGGCCGGCCAGGGCCAGCTGGGCGAAAAGATACGGAACGGCCGCCTCCGTCAGGCCGGAAACGGAAAGGCGGGGCCGCTCTTCGCCGCCGAAGAGGGAGGCCTGGCCCTCGGGAACGCGCGGGAGGACGGAAACCGCCCGGACGAGGTCCTTGAACTCGGGCGTCTCCCTCAGAAAGTCAAGGCTCATGGGCGTGAACGGGTATTATACAACACCTTGGAATGCCGGGGGATTATCGCCCTAATGAATTGACAGATAATAACTTACTGGGGTCGGACCCCAGAACTGCCAAATTTAGCTTCGCGTCTTTTTAACGAAGGCCTGCCAGTACCGACGGTAGGCGCGAAACGCTTCGCGGCCCTGATCCGTCAAGCGGCAGATCGTCAGAGGGATTTTGCCTTTATATGTTTTTTCGATCGTGATGTATCCGCCGGCTTGAAGTTTCGACAGGTGGGACGAGAGATTTCCCTTGGTCAGGCCCGTTTCGCGCTGGAGGTAAAGGAAATCGGCGGAATCGGCGACATTGAGAATCGTGACGATGGCCAGCCGGGCCGGTTCATGGATCAACCGGTCGATATTCTCGGTATCCCAAGGGCTGGACGGCATTATTGAGGATCCTCGGCGGGAACGGGATTACGGTGAAGATAGCGGCGAGAGACGAACAGACCGGAGAGCAGCAAGGAGATCCCGATAACGCCGCAAATCGCGGCCCAAGCCTGCATGTGCTTCCAACCGGAAAAAGACAATATCAGGCCGATGACCGCATAAAGACCCCCGAAAGCCGCAAACCTGATAAGGCCGGAACGAAAGGAGATCCAGCAAAAACTGATGACCAAAACGAGCCCGAAAACGGCGGGATAAGAATAAAATCCGGGAACGGAACCCATCAGATCTTGCGCCAGGCCGGCCAGGATCGGAAAACAGAATCCGGTAATACCCCCGCGAAGCCCCGCTTTCAATCTCCGCTGCTTCCCCTCTTGATATGAGACATATCCCGTTCGAGGCCAGGTCAACTTTTCCCTAAGAGAACGAACCATTTTTTTCATGAGGAGAAGGCTGAGAAAGATTGTTAAAGAATATCCGAGAAAAAACGCTAAAGGAAAAATCGTTTTTTTTGACATGAACGAATAGGCAAAAACAAAGAAGCCCGACAATAACAAGAAGATCCCGAAAACGATTTCGAATACGCCGTCTTCCAGGTTATGGCGGAACATCCGCCGCTCGATTTTTTTAATCTCCTCTAGCATTTTCGTTCCCCCTGATTCTGGTTTGTTACGCAAACCTGTCTGCACAATAATCTCACCGAATATAAAAGTCAAGGGGGGATTCAACGCAATCAGCCTTACCCTCGAAAAAGTCGATTGGGGAAAATGATTGCGTGACAGACCGGGACTATCTCGAGCGACATTAAATTATTGAATTTATTATATTTGCTGAGGTCCGACCCCAAGCCCACCAAGCCCAGTCGGTTATTTTTCAGCCCAGAGGTCCGACATCGATTATTTCGGTTATTTTTCAGGCATCGAACGGATGACAGCTTTCTGGACGAGCTTTTCCCCATCCACGTCCAGAATTACCTGGTACTCCCCCGGACCCGCCTGGGCCCGTACCCGAGCGTCCGTTTTGGCGGGGATATAGCTCAAATTCCAAGTGACGGAATGTAATCCGGGCCCGCCGTCTCCCTCGATGACCGTCAGCGGCTCGCCCCGAACGTCGGCAATCGTGATCTTCGGCTTTCCCGCCGCGGCATTTTTCAGAAAATAGCCCACGGTCAATCCGACGGGCTCGTTGGCGACCATGTGGTGGCGGTGACCGCCGAAGTCGTCGAACATATTCCGGGCCCATCTCCAACGGACGACCGGACGGACCGCGAACAAATGAACATCCTTGGCTGCGAAATCTTCCCGGATTTCCTGAAGGGGCGAGATGTCGGCGATGAAGATCCCCCGGCCGTGGGTCGCCGCGATGAGGTCATTTTCCCGCGGATGGATGAGCATGTCCTGGACCATGGCCACCGGCGGCAGCCCTTTTCCCATTGCCGCCCAGTTTTTTCCGCCGTCGAGCGAAGCATAAACGCCCGTCTCCGTTCCGACGAACAGCAAGCCGGGATTTCGGCGGTCCTCGACGACGACGTAGACCGTGCCGTCGGGAAGGCCGGCAGAGAGATTGATCCAGGTCGCGCCGAAATCATCGGTCCTGAAGATCAAGGGGCGGTAGTCATCCCGGTGCCAGCCCGCTTTGGTGATATACGCCCGCCCTTCGGCGTGAGAGGAAGCGGCAACGCGGGTTACGTAAAAATCAACCGGCGCTCCGGCCGAGGCCGCAGTCGCCGTGGCATCCGTCCACGTCGCACCGCCATCCCGTGTCACCTGGATATTTCCGTCATCCGTCCCGCACCAGATCACGCCCGGCCGGACCGGCGACTCGGAAATCGACGTCAGCGTGCAAAACTCGATGTTGCCCTTGAGCTTTTCCGGATCGTTGGTCGTCAGGTCGGGCGAAGCCTCCTGCCAGGCGTCGCCGCGGTTCAGGGAACGGAGCAAGACCTGAGCCCCGAGGTAAATGATGCTGCTGTTGTGCGGCGAAAGATGGATGGGCGCGGTCCAGTTGAACCGATAAGCCGGCTGCCCCTTCGGCCGGGAGGGCCGGATGAATTTCGAAGTCCCGGTCTTCTGATCGACCCGCTGGATCGCTCCGTTCTGCGAGGCGTTATACAGCCAGCGGCTGTCTTCGGGATCGACCTGGTTGAACATGCCGTCTCCTCCGCCGACGGAAACCCAGTTTTCCTCGGTGACGAAGCCGGCCGGGCCGTTGCTCGGAAACTTGATCGAGCCATTGTCTTGGGTCCCACCGTAGATATTGTATGGCTCGTCCATATCCACGCCGATGGCGTAATACTGGGCGAGAGGCAGGTTATCGTAAACATCCCAGGTCTTGCCGAAATCGTATGAGGCGGCAAGGCCGCCGTCGTTACCCAGAAGGATATGCCCCGAATCGGCCGGGTCGATCCAAAGGGCATGGTGGTCGACGTGAACGTTTCGAGCCAGGTTTTCCAGTCCGTTCTTCCCCCAGGTCCGGCCGCCGTCCAGCGATCGCAGGAGCGGCGTGCTCGGGACGTAGACAACCCTGTCATCGTTGGGATCGACATAGATCTGGCCGTACCATTTCCCGCCGCCGATGCTCACCCCGTCGGGGCTCATCTTCGCCCAGGTTTCTCCGCCGTCTTCGGAGCGGTAGACCTCGCCGCCGATCGGCCGGTCTTTCGACTCGAGACCCAGCCGCTTGTCCCGCTCGGCTTCGGCCGCGGTCGGCGGGCGGGTATTCACGTTGTCGATCGTGGCGTACATGATCGCCGGTTTTTTCGGATAGAGCGCCAGCCCGATCCTGGCCAGGCTCCCTTTGGGCAGGCCGGCTTCGAGCTTGCGCCAGGTTTTCCCGGCATCGACAGACTTGAAGATGCCGCTGAGCGGCCCTCCGTCCTGGAAGTTCCAGGGGATCCGGTGCTTATCATAGGTCGCCAGGAAGACCATGTCGGGATCGGACGGATTGACAAGGACATCGACAACACCGACCTTGTCCCCCGCGTCGTAGACCTTTTCCCAGGTCGTTCCACCGTCGACGGTTTTATAAAGCCCGCGCTCGGGATTGGAGGTGAAGTGATACCCGACCGCGGCAACATAAACGACATCGGGATTGCGGGGATCGATGGCAATTCGGCCGATGTGCCGGGTCTTCTCCAGGCCCATGGAGGCAAAGGTTTTTCCGGCATCGGTCGATTTAAGGACGCCGAATCCTCGGGAAGGGATCCGGCCCGAAGCCGGATCGCCCGTTCCCACCCAGATGACGTCGGAATTCGAGGGGGCCAGGGCGAAGTGCCCGATGGGAACATTGCTTTCCGAAGGAAGAAGCGAGGCGAATGTCGTTCCGTTGTTCTCCGTCTTCCACAGGCCGCCGGTCGAAGGCGCGACGTAGAAGGTAAACGGCCTTTGGGGCAAGGCGGCAAGGTGGAGAATCCGGCCTCCTTGGCGGGCCGGGCCGACGGCTCTCCAGGAAAAAGACCCGAGGAGCCCGCCGGGATCATTCGCCCGGGGCATGCCCGTCGCAATCGCCGCAACCAGAGCGATGGCCGCGCCCGCAAGCCCCCAGCGGACGACGCTTTCGCTTTCTCTACGCATGGCCCTCTCCCTTCTGTAAAATCAGCTTGCCGGCGGAGACGCGGGCGGTTTTCCGGGGTAAACGGCTTTTTTTAGCCGATACAGCCCCGGAACCCTTTTAAACATTTTAAACAAGCGGTCGCGAACCCGCACGTTCCACCCGACCTTCTCGATGACGCAGAGGAAGTTGTACTCCCCGAGCCCTTCCTTGAGTTGGACAATTCGCGCGCCGCCGATCTTCTCCACCACGCCCCGGAGAAATGCGGGGCCGAAATCCGGGATTTTATGCGCCGGATTATCGGGCAGGCCTTCCGCCCGGCAATGCCGCTCGTATTTCCGCTGATCGGGGAGCAAGAGAACCACGTGGCCTTGAACCTTGACCACGCGAAACCACTCCTTGAGGACCTCGCGCGGTTCGGGAAAGTCTTCAAGGCAGTGCGAAGAATAGACGAAATCCAAGGAGCCGGCCGCAAACCAGGGCAGGGACCGCGCATCCGCGCAGATGTTGCAGGGGTGGGCGCCGCAATAGCGCCGGGCGTGCTTCAAGTCGATCGTGATCGCCGTCGGCTTGATCGGATCTCCGCCGTATCCGATGTCCAAGCCTACGCCCCCGCAATAGGGCATCGTTTCCTCCCGGTAATAGGAGGTTTCGGATCGATAAACGGTCTCTTCCACGCTCTCTCCTCCCGGCCGTCTACGGTCTCATACTAAACCGCCACGCCGGTTCTTGTAAAGGAAGATTGCTAAAAGCGCCTCTTCGCCGATATAATGAGCGCGCCCATTCGACGCCGAAGGAGTGCCGCATGCCCCGCTTTAAATTCCCCGCGATCGCGTTTTCACTCATCCTTCTCGCCGCTTTCCTCGCCGTCCCCGCCTTCGCCCAAGCTCCGGAAAACGAGCGATTCTTCGACACAGCCTCCGCCCCCAAGGATATGGTCCGGCTGACGGTCTTCTATCCGTCCGTCAACACGCTCCGCCATCTCCTGGCTCTCAAGGAGCAGGGCTTCATCCCCTACGAAAACCTCGAAATCGTCGGCGTCCATCACGTCAAGGAGCGGACCAATTACCGGGACGCCATCCGCTTCGTCGAGGAAAACAAGCTCGGAAACATCCACTTCCACGCCATCGCGGCCGACCTGAAGATCGCCACGCTCTTCAAGAAGAACGCCGCCTCCGACGAGTTTCGGAAGATTTTCGACCTGTCCAACGGGATCATCTTCTTCGGCGGCCCGGACATGCCCCCGGCCTCCTACGGCGAGAAAACGGATTTCCGGACCGTCGTCACCGATCCCTTCCGCCATTACGTCGAGCTGTCGATGATCTTCCATCTCCTCGGCGGCCGGCAGGACGAATCCGTCAAGGCCTTCCTGGCCGACCGGCCGAATTTCCCGGTCCTCGGCATTTGCCTCGGGATGCAGAGCTTGAGCGTCGGGACCGGCGGGACGATGATCCAGGACCTGTGGAGCGAAGTCTATGGCGTTCAGACCGTCGAAGAAGCCATCGCCCTGGGCCAGCAAAAATGGCACAAGAATCCCTTCGAGATGGCCGCCCCCCTCGAACGCAACCTCGGCCCCTACATGCTTCACCAGGTCAAGCTTGTCCCCGAAGCGCGGGCCTGGACGGCCATCGGGATGACGGCCGCCGACCGGCCGTATATCGCCAGCTCCCATCACCAGGCGATCGACAAGCTCGGCCTGGGTTTCAAGGCGTCGGCTTTTTCCCTGGACGACAAGATCATCGAAGCGATCGAGTACGAAAAATATCCCCACGTCCTGGGGGTCCAGTTCCACCCCGAATTCCGGAAGCTCTGGGATGCGACGCCCGAGTTCAAATACTCCCCGGACGATCCCGACCTGTTCGGTTACCGGACGATCCTCGAGGCCAACCCGCCGAGCTTCGAGTTCCACAAACGGCTGTGGAACTGGTTTTTCCTGAAGGTGAAAGGCGCGTAACGGGGACGTTGAGCGTCAGGGACGGGAAAACGATTTCCGGACTTTCTCGATGATGTTCGTGCTGGAGTGCCCCTTGAGGTAGCGGACCCGGTGGACCCGTCCGCCGGCGCCCTCGACCTCGGACGTCCCGACGATCTCGCCCGCTCCCCAATCGCCGCCCTTGACCAGGACATCGGGCAGAAGCGCGGCGATGATTTTTTGGGGCGTGTCTTCCTCAAACCAGGTCACGTAATCCACGTCCTCGAGAGCGGCCAGGACTTCCATCCGTTCGGCCAGGGGAAAGATCGGCCGGGTCGGGCCCTTCAGCCGCCGGATCGAAGCATCGGAATTCGTGGCCACGATCAGGACATCGCCCTGGGCTTTGGCCTCATGAAACAAATGGACATGGCCGCCGTGGATGAGGTCGAAACAACCGTTGGTGAAGACGACCTTCCGGCCTTCGCGCCGCAGGCGGGCGCGGACGCGCGTGAGGGCTTCGGCCGTGCGAATTTTCTTCACGTGACTTCGCCGGGTTTCTTGACCGAAATCTCCGGGGAAAATTCCCAGGCGTGAGCCAGCCGGGCCACGCCTTCGTCCCGGATCATCGAGGAGACGAGGAACGTGTACATGTTCCGGTGGTAATCGTATGGATAACCGTCGCGCTTGTGAACGGCCAGGTCGAGGTAATACGTCCCGTTGATCAGCGGCAGCTCATCGATCCGGCAGACGACCTTGCCCTCCCCGGAAAACGACACGGACTCGTATTCCTCAAGGTGGGTGTTGGTTCCGTAGCACATGACCCCCATGGAGTTGAAGACGCCGATGCCGAAGACGAAATCCTTCACCGGCTCCCGGGCGGCGATCTCCATTTCGATGAACATCCCGTCGCCGGGATGAAAGACGTGCTTTTCCTCGCCCCGGCCGTTTTTCAGGACGACGTTCTTGATCTCGACTTCGCGCTTGCCCCAGCGCTGCTCCCGCCGTCCGTCGGCCGACTCGGCCGGAGCGGAGGCCGGCTCGGCCCCCGAAGCATCTTCCTTAGCCCGGGCCGAAAGCTCCGCCGCATCTGCCGGCGATCCGGCGACCGAAACCACGGCCGCCTCGTCCTTCCGGTCGCGGAATTCGGCTTCCTGTTCCTCGGTCACGTCCTGCATATAGGCATCGACAACCCGCTTGGGCTCGCCCAGCATCTTGATTTTTCCGTTTTTGATCCAAGCGACGCGGTTGCAGATCTTGGAAACCGTGGACAGGTCGTGGCTGACGAACAGGATGGTTTTTTTCCGGCGGCGGAAATCGTCGATCCGGTCGAGGCACTTGGGAACGAAGGCCGCGTCGCCGACGGCCAGGACTTCGTCGACGAGCAGCACCTCGGGATTGACGTTGATGGCGATACTGAACCCGAGCCGCATGTACATCCCCGAGGAATAGGTCTTGACCGGGGCCTCGATGAAGTCCTCGAGCTCGGCGAAGCGGACGATCTCCGCAAACTTCTTCGTGATCTCTTTCTTGGTCAGCCCGAGCATGATCCCGTTGATGAAGACGTTCTCCCGACCGGAGATTTCCGGATGGAAGCCCGCCCCCAGCTCGATCAAAGCCGAGACCTTGCCCTGGACCGACAACCGGCCGGCCGACGGCTTGGCGATTCCGGCGACCATTTTCAGAATCGTGCTCTTGCCCGAGCCGTTTTCCCCGATCAGGCCGAACGTCTCGCCCTTCTCGACGACGAAGCTGACGTCGTCGACAGCCGCGACGACTTCGTCGGCCCGCAGCGATTTGAACAGGTCGCCCTTGACGATGGCGCTTTTAAACGTCTGGAAACGGTGTTTGGCCGAATATTTCTGATAATGCCGGGAGACGTGATCCAGCTCGATGGCGGGCATCAGACTTCCTCCGGGAACGAATCGCGGAGGCGGTCGAAGACCGCGTATCCGATCCAAAACAGGATCAATCCGACGATGAGGGTGATCCCCAAACGCTTCCAGTGGAACAACTGGCCGAAGTAGAGGCAGTCCTGGTATCCGCCGATGATATGGGTCATCGGGTTGAAGCTGAGGACCGTCCGGAGGGTCGAATTCTCAGACAGCGGACCGGTTTGAAGCGTGTAAACGATCGGCGTGGCAAAAAACCAGAACGTCTGCTTTCAGCCTAGAATGTCCTTAATATCCCGGAAATGGACAGTCAAGGCTGAAAGCAGCAGGCCAAACCCCAGCGAAAAGACGAATTGAACCAACATGACCACGGGGATCAACAGAGTATAAAGCGTCGGCGTCCTGCCGAGGATGACCAGCGCAAGCAGGAGGATCGGCAGGCCGAAGAGAAAATGGATGAAGTTGGCGGTGACGGTAACTATCGGCAGGACCTCGGCCGGGAAGAGGATTTTTTTAATGAGGTTGCCGTTGATCATGAGGACGTTGGCCGATTCAATAGAGGACGACGAGAACCAGGTCCACGGCAGAATTCCGCAGAACAAATAAAGAGCGTACAACAGCGGATCGTTATTGAAGGATGCGTCGCGCGGCGTGAGGATAAAGCCAAAGACGACCGTATAAACGACCATTAAAAGGAACGGATTGAAGAACGACCAGAAGAAGCCCAGGACCGTCCCCCGGTAGCGGGCCTTGAGTTCCCGGCCAACCAGCGTCCGGATGAGGAGCCGGTGCTTGAAGACTTCCTTGAGATTATCGACAAGTTTCATGTGAAGGCCCCTCAAGCATCGCCTCGACCTCGGGCTCAAACCCTCCGCCTTTGGGAGGATGGAGGATCAGCGGCGGGAGAACCGTCTCCTCGCCGGAAAACGCGGCGGCAAACCGCATCTCGGCCAGGAAATGGTTCGGCCCCTCGTCCGTCCGCGGATAAATCCGCCGGATTTTCGCCGTCGTCAGGCCATATTCGCCCGCGGCCCGGCGGAAATCGCCTTCCCGGGCGGCCGGATAGACAAAGAAAGCCCGCCCGGCGGGTTTGAGCAGGTCGGAAACGGCGCGCATAAGGCCCATAATATCGCACGTTACCTCGTGTTTTGCAATCGCCTTCTCCGGGTCAGGACACGGAAACCCTGTCTTTTGTTCATGATAGGGAGGGTTGGAGACCGTCACATCAAACCGCCGGCCCGGCCGCCATTCCCTCAAATCGGCCTCGACGACATCAATCCGTCCGGAAAGCCCGTTCCCGGCCACATTGCGTCGGGCCATATCGGCCAGCCGCGGTTGAATCTCGACCGCCGTCAGATGCCGGAACGGCTTGAATCCCAACAAGACCGCGACCACGCCGTTTCCCGTCCCCAACTCGCAAACGTCATCCCCCGGTTGGATCTCGGTGAAAGCCGCCAGCAGCGGCGCATCGGTCGAGAAGCGATACCCCTTTTTCGGCTGGATCAGGCGAACGCTTCCCCGGTAAAAATCGTCCAGGGATTCGCCGGGCCGGAGGGTCGCGTCCATCGTCCCCTCCGCCTTTACTCCGCGGCCGGATCTTCCGGGGCTTTGAGGAGGGCGAGAACTTCGTCGAAGATCGACCGGGCCGTCGTCTCAAAATTGGATCGGGCGAAAGCCCGGGCCTTGTCCCGGGCCGCTTTCCCAAGCGCGGCGATCCGCCCGGGCCCGGCCAAAAGATCCAGCGTCCGCTGGATGAGCTCGGCCGTGGATTTGACCCGGAAGCCGTTGACCCCGTGATCGACGATTTCGGGCAGCCCGCCGCCGTCGTAGACGACCGGAACGAGCTCGTTCTGCATCGCCTCGACCGCGGTCATGCCGAAATGCTCGGTCTCGCCCGGATCCTCGCGGTTCAGGCCGCACATATGCCAGAAAATCGAGGCGTCCCGATAGAGGGCTTTCAAATCGGCGGCCGGAAGATTGACGTATAGCTCGACCGCCCCGCCGGAGTCGGCAATCATCTCCCGGAGCCGGTCCAGGTAGGCGTTTTTCACCTGGCTTCCGCCGGCCAGGACGAATCGCCAATCGCCGACGGCCTCGGGCCGCAGCCGGCGGAGCTTCAGGAACGCATCGATCATTTCGCGCTGGCGCTTGAATCCCTCCGGCTCGAAGCGGGCGACGGAAAGGATGATCTTTTTCTTGGCGTTTCCGTTCTCCCCCGGTTCCATGTCGACCGGCGGATAGAGCAACCGGTGCGGGGCGAAGCCCCACTTTTTCCCGATCCATTCGGCCGTGTACCGGCTGTTTGCGACTGTGCGGGTATAACGGTCGGCGTAAAAATAACTCATCGGCCGCCGCTCCGGAAAATGGCAGATCAGGACGGAGACGGGGGCCAGCGGGTAGACCATCTCGTTCATGCTGTTGTTGACGAAGACGTCGTAATTCCCGCTCTCCCGGCTGACAAGGTGGAAGGGGTTTTCAATGTCCCGGGTGACAAAGGCCGGGTCGAGATGCGGACCGCCGCGGGCTTCGAAGAAGGGGATCTTGATGATCTTGACCCGGCAATCGGAGAGGTCCAGTCCATACCAGTCTTTGAAATCCGCGACTTTGATTTCCTTGTTGGCCAGCAGGGTGATATCGAACATGTCCCCGAGGGCGGCGGTCATCGTCAGGCCGTATTTCTGGGCCCCGCCGATGAATTGGAAGGCGTGGTCGTAGACGGCCAGCGTGGGTCTTCGGAGGCCGAGGGCGATTTCACGCTTGGCCAGCATGTTCCGGGCAGCCTGGATCCCGTCACGGCGGGCAAGGCGTTCGACCGTTCTAGTCAGGCCGCGTTCCGTTCCCGGGAGAGTCATTTTTTTCCGGCGTCGCTTTTCAGGAGGGCCAGGTCTTCCTCGCATCCGGCGATTTTTTCCTCAAGGTCCTTGATCCGGGCGGCATAGCGGCCCGATCGCTGGTGAAGCGCCTGAAGAAGGACGGCGGCCTGGCGGTTGAATTTGACCTGCCGTTCGATGAATTCCTCGAGCGGCCGAACGGTCGTTTCCAGCATGGCCCGCTTAAAGGCGAGGACCGGCCGGCCAAAGACTTTCCGATGGGATTTAAGGGCTCGCAGATCGGGCTTCGTCTCGACGAAACTGTTGATAAGCGGGATCGTGTCCCGGAGATAGATCTCCAGCTCCCGGTCCGACATCCCCTCGACGGCCGGGGGAAATTCCCGGTCGACATCCTTGCCGACGAGCTTCCTCAAGTCGGTAAGCTCTTCCTTTTTCCGGTCGAGCTCCTGCCTCAGCCGCTGGATTTCTTCTTCGAGTTTATTCATCGGTCATCGCCTTTACCGGGACGGTCCGGGATCGAGCAAGGTTTTCAAGGCACTCTTGGCCAGTTCCACCGAAATTCCCCGGATGCAGCGGGCTTCGGAGAAGAGGCAATTTTCCGAACAGGGATTGCAGGACAATCCAAGATGGACAACCGCATGGCCCGACCCCCAGGGCCGGAAACGGACATAGTCGCCGGGCCCAAACAATCCGACGACCGAGACGCCGGCGGCGACGGCCACGTGCATCGGGCCGGAATCGTTGCCTAAGAAATACCGGCAGGATTTCAGGACGGCAGCCATCTCCCGGATCGTGGTCCGGCCGGCGAGGTTGACGGTCCGGCCCGGGAGCAATCCTTTCTCGATTTCTCCGGCCGCGGTTTCCTCGGCCTTCCCGGCAAGAATCAGGATTCGGGCTCCATATGTTTCCTGGAGCCACCGCCCGACGGCGACGAACCGGTCAGCCGGCCAGCGGCGGTATTCCCAGGCCGCGCCCGGGGCCAGGGCGACGAGCGTTTCGCCGGAGACGAGGCCCGCCCCGGCGAGGAGCTCGTTGGCTTTTTTTTCGTCATCGGGCGTCGTCCAGACTTCGAGGCGCGGCTCGCCCGGCCGGCCGCCAAGAGAACAGAGGATATCGGCCTGGTACTCGATCTCATGACGGGCCGAGCCCCGGTATGGGCCTTCGGTAATCAATCGGCTGATGGTGTTTTTACCCTTGATTTTCTGAATGTCGGGCGGATTGAGATAGGCCGCCCGGCGGGGCGCGCCGCTGGCCGTCATCAAAATGAGAGACGCCGCCTGGGTGGCATCGTCGTTCCATCGCAGGGAAACGGCCAGGTCGAAATGCCGCTTGGCGAACACGCGCCGGGCAAGGCCGCAGGATTTCCGCCACCAAGCGGAATTCCCATTGAAAGAGAGCTTCCAGTCCGGGCAGGCCCGGAAGGGGAAGGAGATGACCTCGTCGACATAGGGGCAAGCGGAGACGACATCGACCATGCCGGGATGGACGACCAGGACGATTTTGGATTCCGGGGCAAAAGCCCGAAGATCGCGGAGGAACGGCCCGGAAAGGATGATGTCGCCGAGGTCGGCCAGCTGGACGACCAGGATTTCGCGCAGTCCGGAGGGCTGGTCGCTTCCGGACCGGCCGCGGCGCGACTTCCGGGTGACCCATTTCAGAAGAGGCGGATAGAAACGAAGGCAGATCCTGGCCGAGGCGTTTTTTCGCTTGGCTTCAAGCTTGGCCGCAAACGACTGGGGCTTGAACAAGTGCTTGATCCGGACGAGCTGGTCTCCCCGCCGGAACCAACGGTCCATATGGGCGGAGATTTTCGGCGGGGGCGAAGACACGCAGGCAGACACCCGGGCCGATTCCACCGCCGGAGCCGGAGCGGCGATGCCCATCAGGACGGATTCGAGCGCCTCGACCGACCGGTCCAGGCGAAAACGCTCCTCGATCGCTTGACGGGCCCGCAGGCGGAGGGACCTGGCCAGAGCGGGATCGTCGAGCAGCCGCTTGACGGACTGGGCCAGGCGTTCCGGATTTTCCGGCGGGATGACCAGCGAGTTGACTTCGTGTTCGAGGAGTTCGGCGTTCCCGCCGGAAGCCGCGGCGACGATCGAGAGGCCGCAGGCCATGGCTTCCAAGAGGGGCAGGGAAAGTGGTTCGACCCGGGCCGAAGGGAAAAGGAAGAAATCGTGAGCCAGGTAAAGGTCGGGCGAAGACCGGTCCGGGGAAAAGCCGACAAAGGACAGGCGCTCGGCAATTCCGGCCGCAGCAGCCCGCTCCTGGAGAGAAGCGACGTAGTCCGGAGCCCCCGGGACCGATCCGGCGATCGTCAGAACGATCGGCGTCTGCCGAATGTCGCGATTGAGGATTCTCAGGGAATCGATGGCCGTTTCCAGGCCACGCTGAGGGACAAGCGGTCCATAATAAAGAAGCCGACCGGCGCCCGAGCCGCCGTTTTCCCGGAACGGGAAGCGGAGGGTGTCGACCCCCCAGGGAATGACGAACGCCCGCGGCGATACTTTCCCGGTTCCTTCGGTGACCTCCCGGAAGTACCGGCTGGTGAAAACGACCGGCAGCTCAGGCAGCGGACGGGGAAAGCCGGCCAGGTCGAACTTCCGGGCAAGATGGCGGATCACTTTGCGGCCGTTGTTCCCCCGGGGCTGTTCCCGGAACCAGGGGTCGGATTCCCAGGTCGCCAAGCCATCCCCCTCGACATGAAGGCAGGCGGGACAGCCCAGCTTCTCGGCCAGGAGGGGAAGCGACGCCGACATGTTCCAATGGTCGAAAAAGAGGGCCGCCTGCGGCTTGAATTCCCGGCAAACGGTCCGAAGGGCGCTCTGGTTTGCGGCTTCTTTCCGGAAGAAGGCCGGCCAGTTGGAGATGTCCTGCCGTTCGCGGACGAGCCAGCGGAGGACATCGCCCGCCCCTTGGGAGTTTTTTTTGGGCGGCCGGCCGGTCAGAACGCAGACGTCGTGCCCGCGGGCCTTGAACAATTCGACGATATCCCGGCAGCCGAGGTCCCGGGCTCCCAGGTCCACCGGGGGATAGCCATCGGTCACGATGAGGATGCGCATGTGTTTTGTTTTCAAAAATATATCATCATTAAATAGGGAGACACAATACCTGTCCCCCTTTGTTCCGGGAGTTTCCCGGTTCTATTCTTTGATGCGGTAGCGGACGGCCAGGGGAAAGCCCGAGGGATTCTTTTTCAGGACATACAGGAAACCATTTTTGAACAAGAGCTTCGAGGTAATGTGCCCGGGAAGGCGGGTGCGGAAGAGATAGATACCGTCCGGAGAAAAGACTTCATACGGGGTGTCCGGATTGAGACGATCGCGCCATTTCGGCTGATATTCTTGAACCCAGATCCGGTCTTTCTCATCGACCGTCAGGGATTCAAAAAATGGGAAATGGATGTCCTTCAGATACGGATTCGGCTCTTTTTGGAAAAAAGGTTTTTGCGCCGTCATTTTCTCGATCTCGACCCGCATTTCTCCTTCGACTGGAACGGGAGCCCGGTCCCTTCTGAATTTGAAGGCTAATCCGCCGGCGGCATTAAAGACGCTGAATTCGTAGCTGCCCGCGGCTCCAAAGATCAACCGGCCGCGGGAATCCGCCGCCCACCGGACGAAATACGGCAGGTCGTATTGAAACCGGTCGTTCATGACTCTCGCCGGCCAAAAGGCAGCTTGGCGAAAGACGGGAGAAAGCCCGCCCGTCGCAAGGTCGAGGACGCCGGCCACGTATTCCGACCGCTCCGAATCCTGGTATCCGGCGACAATTCGGCCGTCTCCTCCCGCCTCCAGCCCCTCGATATATTTTTCCACGGTTGAGGAAGAGAGAAATACTCCGCCCGCATCAAAGAACGAGTTTCTTCGCTGGTACGGATCGGAGACAAGAATCCGTCCATCAGGCAGGACTTCCAGGCTCGTCGGATGCTCGAATTCTCCGGGGCCCTGGCCTCCCTTTCCGATCGCCCGAAGAAAGGCTCCGCTCCGGTCGAATTGCTTGACCGTGATATCCTTGCTGTCCAAGACATAAAGGCGGCCGTCGGCATCCGCGTCGATATCGACCGGGGCGTAGAAAAGATCGGCTCCGCCTCTTTCCTCTCCGCCCAGGACGAGATCCTCGACGAACAATATCGAGGGAGACGCACCGTCACCCGGGATAGACAGGTTTCGGACGATTTTGACTCCGTCGATCGTTTCGACGATGTGGCTCGCCTCCTTCTTGGAGCAAGAGATGATCGAGATCAATCCGAGAATCAGAATCGGCATCGCTTTTTTCATTTTCCCCTCCGCCACCGGCATCATTCGAGCGAAATATCATCATCCGCAGAACGCTCTGGCCGCATTTAAAAATGATTTCCCCGAAAGAGAACTTATCATGCGCGATCTCGCGGCGTCAACGCGCCTAATCAACAACCTCTCTTCCCATTTATTTTCGCCCCATTTCCCGGCGATCGATCAAATGACCGACCGCTAAACAATTTTCGGCCGACCGTCGTAATAATTGACGGGGTCCCGTCCAGGCTGATAAGATTTCGATTCGAGGGGGAATGAGCCGATGAAAAAACGCGCCGGATTATGTTTATATTTGCTCATCCTTGTTGCTTCGTTGACCCGCGCCCAGACCGTTATCGAAAATCCGTCCCGGCCAACCAATCCGCGGGCCGGCCGGATCGTCACGCTGGAGGAAGTCCTGCGGATCGAAGACACGGGCGGCGATTTTTATCTGAAATCGCCTCGGAATATCCGGGTTTCGCCTCGGGGAGACATCTTCGTCCAGGACGGCCAGGACCAAGCCCTTCTTTTCGACTCCCGGGGGCGGTTTGTTCGAAACGTTTTAAAAAAAGGCCAGGGCCCGGAAGAAATGGAACATATGGTCGATATATGGGCTTCCGAGGACCGGCTTTTTCTTCTTGGAGGATCGGTTAAAATCCTGGAAATGGACTACGAAGGACGGGCCGTCCGAGAGCTCAAACTGCAGATCCGGGGACGGCTCGGATTCGTTTTCGCAAATAGCGAACGAATTGTTTTATACAAGCAAATCATTCCCGACCCTTCCCGGGGAACCGGGCTCATAAACGTCCCATACGAGATCATCGAAATCTCTCCGGCCGACGGGTCGCAAAAAACGATCGGAACCTTCCGCCACCAGGTTTATTTCGAGGTTTTGCACGGCGGAGCGACATCGATCACGGGCTGGAATCAATTCCTATCGGCCGGTCTCGACGCGGAGACGATTCTCGTCAACTCGACTCCGGAGTATCTCGTCGAGGCGTTCGCCTGGCGCAAGGGTGAGGTCATCCGCCGGTTCAATCGCCCTTATAAGCGGGTGAAAAGAAGCAGGGGAGGAGACGTCTCGGGAGGAGGCACCGCCCCTCCGCCGCCGGAGTTTGCGCCCGACATCAACGCCTTGCACAGCCTTGAGGGCAAGATCCTGGTCCAGACATCGACCGTCGACAAGGAAAAAGGGTCGCTTTTCGACGTCTACGACCGTGAAGGCCGCTATACGGACAGCTTTTTTCTTTCCTCATCAGGCCGCTCGCCATCGGGTGATGTTTCCAACAAGAGCTTTGTGTTTTTCGGAGGATTCGTCTATTTCAGAGATAAAAACGAAGAGGACTTCGTCATTATAAAAAAATGCCGCCTCGTCGGGTTTTAACGGATCACCTTATCCTCGGGCGCATCTCCTCAATGACCCGGGCGTCGACCCAATAGAGTCCGCGCGAGGCGCCGCTGCCCGCAGGATTGCTCTGAAAAAACAAGTACCGTCCATCGGGCGTAATCATGGCCATGCTGTCACCGGCCCCGGTTTTGAGCTTCTCGCTGAGATTACGCGGCTCCGACCAGCTCCCGTCCTTGGAGATTGAGGGAATTGACGACGGAATTGTAAGGCCTCGGCTCGGACCAGTCCTCGCCGGTTTTCTCGACAAATTTAATGATCTCCTTCTCGGCCATACCCGAAGATCCGACTGTTCCGGCCGTGAAATAGATCCGCCGGCCGGGGGAACCAGGCCATGGCCGATACGCTCTTCATTTCCATCCATACCGTGAAACGACACGTCAATCAGATCTACCGGAAGGCGAACGTTCGGAATCGGGTCCAGATGGCCAATGCCGTTCGCGAATCCGCAAAGCCCGTTTCGACACGCGACTGAGCTTTCGGCCCTGCGGAACTTTCCGTTTCCGATTTCGTATCTCCATAAGAGTGATGGAATGTTAATAATTTTTAGCTCTCTTCCCAAGGAGGGACGAATGATTTTCTTCAAACGAACGCTTACTTTTTCGCTCATCTTCGCTCTCAGCCTGGCGGCCGTCGCCCAAACGCCCGCGGCCAAGCTCGATCCGGTCGGAACCTGGGTCGGAACCGCTGAAAATCAGGGAAACTATGACGACATGACCGTCGTCATCGAAAAGAAAGACAACGTTTACACGGGAAAAATCAAGGACGGCATGGGGATGTTCGTCGATGTCGAAATCAAGAATTTCGTCATGAAGGATACCAAGGTCACCTTTGAATTCGCCGGGGCGATGGGCGGGATGCCTTTCAACCTTAAAGCCGATCTGGTCCTGACGGAAAAAACGCTCAACGGGACCTGGACCATGATCGAAGACGGCTCTTCGGGCGCAATCGAGCTGGCCAGAAAATAAGAATTCAGAGAAAATAGCGGAGGCTCGCCCGGGCGCCGAGGCGATGCTGAACGCTGCGCTGGTCGGCCATGTAAATCATGATGTGGGCGACCCCGAAGTCCTCGAAATAACGGAAGAAGCTCACGGCGTCGCGGATCTCAAGGTCAACCCTTAACCGGGGCGACAACCGGACCTTCGCGCCGGCGGCGAATTCCAAAGTCGGCCGGGCTTTCGACCCGATATCACGGGTGTCGAGAACGGCGAATCCACAGCCTCCCGCCAGATAGGGCGATATCCTCCCGCCTCCGAAGCCGTAAAGCAGCCGGGCGCCCAACGTCCAGAGTGTCGCGTCCGTCACTTCAAACCGGCCCAGGGGCACGCCGGCGAATCCGATCCCGACATCGTCGATGATCCGGGAGCCGGCCATCGAAGCCGCAAGCTGAAGCTCAAGGCGACGGTTGAAGCGATACCCCAGAGACAATCCCCATTCCGGGCCGGACGGTTCAAGATACGTTTTGACGTCGGGGACGTCGGCCGTGCCGGGAAGGGGATTGAGAGCTCCCAACGGAGCATTGCCGTTGATTCCCACTGACGCGGCCAGGGAAAACCGGCTCGCCGGCGTCGCTTCGCCGGCCAGGGCCGACAAAACGGATCCGGTGAGAAGCAAGGCGAATCCCGGAAAAAGCCGCTTTTTGGATGCTCGTCTCATGATAATGAATGAATACCCTCCGGACAGATGGAAGTCAATTCCCGCTACCCTTCCGCTTGAGCTCAAGAGGAAAAAGAATTAGTTTAATGGTTGTCGAGTCTCCGCATCAACGAACAGGAGGACAACCATGGGCATGAAACCGCAGCGTTGGATCCGAATGATAGGCATCCCCCTTCTGCTCGTTGCCGGCGGATTCTTCGCGCCGCATGTTCAAGCGATCGACGATTCCGCCGCCTCATCGCCGGCCCAAAATCAACTTCGGGCGATCTTTCTCGAGGACCTGACCTGGATGGAGGCCGAGAAAGCCCTGAAGGATTACGAGGTCGCGTTGATCGCCCTCGGTGCGAGAACGAAAGAGCATGGCCCGCATCTTCTTCTCAAGAACGATTACCTCCTGGCGGAATATTTCATGAAGAAGGCGGCCGCCGAACTCCCGGTCGTCGTCCTGCCGACGCTTCCGTACGGATATTACCCGGCGTTTCTCGAATACCCGGGCTCGGTCTCGATCGGCGCGGAAACCTTCAAGAACGTCGTCATGGACATCTGCCGGTCCATGGGCGGCCACGGGATCAAGAAGGTTTATGTGCTCAACACCGGCGTCTCGACCGTTCCGCCGCTCGAAGCCGCGGCCAAAGAGCTCGCGCCTCTCGGCCTGACACTCCGGTATCTGAACATCCTCGAAGTCGACAAGCAGCTTCCGGCGGATCTCCTCAAGCAGGAGGGCGGCACGCATGCCGACGAGGGCGAAACGTCGATGATGCTGGTGATCGCTCCGGAAACCGTGGACATGGCCAAGGCGGTCAAGGATTTCGACCCGCGGCCGGGCCGGCGCGGACTGACCCGGAATCCCGAGGGGAAGGGAATTTATAGCCGGACGGGAATCTACGGCGACCCGACCCTGGCCACAAAGGAAAAAGGAAAAGTCATCGTCGAAACGACGGTCAAAGAGATCGTCCGGCAGGTCCGCGAGCTGATCGCCCTGAAATAGGGGACGCAAGACCGATCGATTCGAAGACTTGGGCCAAAACCCGGGCGCCGGCGGCCCATTGAAACTCCCCGGACCGCTTGATCCCCGCGGCCGACAACCGCTCGCGCAATTCCGGCCTGGTTAAAACCGAGGCGATTCCCTTGGCGATGCTCTCCGGATCGAGCGCGTCGACGTACATGACAGCTTCGCCGCCGGCTTCGGGAAGCGCGCCTCCCGGCGAAGTCACGACCGGGGTGCCGCAGGCCATGGCTTCGAGGACCGGCATCCCGAACCCCTCGTAGAGCGAGGGCAGGGCGAACACCGACGCCTCGCAATAGAGAGGAGCCCGATCCTCTTCGGCAACATAGCCGAGGAAGCGGACCCGCTCATCCACTCCCCGCCGGGCGACCATCTCGAAGATCTCCCTGTTTTTCCAGCCTTTGCCCCCGGCGATCACGAGGGGAAATCTTTTTCGGAGGTCTTCGGGAAGCGAGGCGTAGGCCTCGATCAACCGGGGGAAATTCTTCCGGGGCTCGAGCGTACTGAGGGAGAAAATGTAGCCCCCCTCCAAGCCGTATTTTTTCCGGACAGCCGCGCGCGTGTTCTCCGGAATATCCGCCCTGAACACGCCGTGATCGACGGCCGGACGGATGACGGCGATTTTCTCCAACGGCACGCCGAAGGCCTGGTGAAGGTCGTTTTTCATATATTCCGAGATCACCACGATCCGGGACGCCCGCTTCAAAGTTCCGGGCACATATCGGCGGAGGAACACATGATCCCGGCCCTGGAGCGTTTCGGGATGCTTGAGAAAGCCGAAATCGAAAATCACCGGAACATACGGGGAATGGGCCAACGGCTCTCCGACATAGTTGGGGAAAAAGTAGAGGCGGTTTTTCTCCGTTCGGAACGCATCGAGCGGAACCGGGGGGCGCAACCCCAGCCGCCGGAGAAAGGTGTGAACCGCCCCGGGCAGCAGCCGGTTCCGGAACTCGAGCTCCGCCCCCGGAATGTCGGAAAGCAGGGCCGATTCCCGGTCCGTCGGCTTCCGGCCGGGCTTGAGAAAAAACCGGTAGACCAGGAATTTGACCGGAAACCGTTCGGGAAGGGCGGCGTAGGCCTTGAGAAGCTCCCGGGTGTAGTACCCCTCCCCGCTCCAGGGCGGATAGAGAGCGCTCGGCTCGACAAGCAGATCGGGGACCACCGCGGGGCTCATCACTCCTCGGGTTCGGTCGATTCGGTAAAGACCAGAACGGAGGCCGGGCCGACTTCGGCGTAACCCCCCTCGATCGGGAACCGCTCCTCGTATTTGCCTTGACGGTAGGTCAGAATGCCGCGGCCCAGCGCCGCCACAAGCGGTCGATGGTGGGGGAAAACCCCGATCAGACCGTCGATGGTCGGGATCTGGACTTCATCGACGTCGGTTTCGACCAGGAGAGACCTGGGGGTCACCACCCGAAGACGAAAGCGATCCGGCCCGGAGGCGCTCACGCGTTTCTCAGCTCCTCGGCCCGCTTGATCACGTCCTCGATGCCCCCGACCATATAGAAGGCCTGTTCGGGCTTGTCGTCGTGGAGGCCTTCGACGATCTCTTTGAAGCCCCGGACGGTCTCGGCCACCGTGACGTATTTCCCTTCGCGTCCGGTGTATTCCTCGGCCACATGGAACGGCTGGGAGAGAAAGCGCTGGATCTTGCGGGCCCGGGCAACGATCTGCTTGTCGTCGTCCGAGAGCTCCTCGATGCCGAGGATGGCGATGATATCTTGAAGGTCCTTGTAGCGCTGGAGGATTTCTTTAACCCGGCGGGCGACCGCATAGTGCTCCTCCCCGACAATGTGGGGGTCGAGGATCCGGCTGGTCGAGGCCAGGGGGTCAACGGCCGGGTAGATCCCCATCTGGGTCAGAGCCCGGCTGAGGTTGGTGGAGGCGTCCAGGTGGGAGAACGTCGTCGCCGGGGCGGGATCGGTAAAATCGTCGGCCGGGACATAAATCGCTTGGACCGAAGTAATGGACCCTTTCTTGGTCGACGTGATCCGCTCCTGGAGCTCGCCAAGCTCCGTAGCCAGGTTCGGCTGGTAGCCGACGGCCGAGGGCATCCGGCCCAGCAGGGCCGAAACCTCCGCCCCCGCCTGGGTGAAGCGGAAGATGTTGTCGATGAAGAGAAGAATGTCCTGGTTCATCTCGTCGCGGAAATACTCGGCGACGGACAGGGCCGTCAGGCCGATCCGAAGCCGGGCGCCCGGCGGCTCGGTCATCTGGCCGTAGATCAGGGCGGTCTTGTCGATGACTTTGCTTTCCTGCATTTCCAGCCAGAGGTCATTCCCCTCGCGGGTCCGCTCGCCGACGCCGGCGAAAACCGAGTAGCCGCCGTGCTTCAAGGCCACGTTATGGATGAGCTCCATGATGATGACGGTCTTCCCGACGCCGGCCCCGCCGAACAGTCCGATCTTCCCTCCCTTTAAAAAAGGCTGGATGAGGTCGATGACTTTAATGCCTGTCTCGAACATCTCCAGTCGGGTGCTCTGATCCTCGAGGCTGGGCGGAAGGCGGTGAATCGGATAGCGCTTCTCGGTCTTGATCGGACCGCGGCGGTCCACCGGCTCGCCGATGACGTTCATGACCCGGCCCAGAACCTCGATCCCGACCGGGACCGTGATCGGGCCGCCGGTGTCGATCGCCCTCATTCCCCGGGCCAGGCCGTCGGTCGGATGCATGGACACGCAGCGAACGGTGTCCTCGCCGATGTGTTGCTCGACCTCGACAATGATATCGACCGGCATGGGCGACTCGAATCCTTCGCTTGTGATCCGGAGAGCGGTGTAGATCTCCGGCAGGGATTGTCCCTTAAACGCGACGTCGACGACGGGCCCGATGACCTGGACGACGACGCCGAAGCGAGGGACGGACTCTGTGTTCTTCATCGGATTCTCCACGGGAGTCATGACTTGAGAGCCTCGACGGCGGTCATGATTTCCAGCAATTCCTTGGTGATACCCGCCTGGCGGGCTTTATTGAGGTTGAGGGTCAGGCCGTCGATCAGGTCCTCGGCGTTGTTGGAGGCGCTGTCCATGGCCATCATCCGGGCCGCCTGTTCCGAGGTCTGGGATTCGGCATAGGCGTGGGCGACCTGGGCCTCGACATACCGGGGCCAAAGCGAAGCAACGACCGGGGCGGGATACGGCTCCCAGTCCGGAGTCGTCAGGACCAGCCCCTCCGCTTCCTCTCTGCCGGCCGCCGGAGCGGCTACGGGCAGGATCCGGACGATCGCGATTTTCGGGGCCAGGACGGACTTGAATTCGTTGTAAGCGGCGTAGACCGCGTCCGTCTCCCGGAAAAGAAATTTTTCCATCATCTCGCCGGCCAGGGTCTTGAGGTCGGCGGGATTCATCCGGTCCGAATGGTCGCCGAAGCACCGGTCGATCGGATAATCAAGGCGCTTGAAGAACTGGGTCGCCTTTTTCCCGACCAGCTCCAGGCGGATCTTCGTTCCGGTTTCCCGGCTCTTGATGAACTCGAGCGTTTTGGACAGGAGGTTAGAGTTGAACGCCCCGCACAAGCCCTTGTCCGAGGTCAGGACCAGGATATCGATCGACTTTTCCTCCCGCACGTCCAGCAGGGGATGGACGGACGGGCCGGCCCATGCGGCCAGCCGCGAAGCGGAGTCCGGAGCTGAATGCCACATCGGCCGGCCTTCGGCGATCGTCCGGGAGGCTTTTTTATACTTGGCCGTGGCGACCGTCTTCATGGCCTTGGTGACCTGCTGGGTGTTGCGGACGCTGCGGATGCGCCGGCGCAGGTCGATCAGATTGGCCATCAGCCCTGCTCCTCGGCGAAGCGCTTGCCGAATTCCTCGAGGGCCGAGGCGATCGCCTGGTCGAGCGTCTTGTCGAGGGCTTTCTTTTCGGCGATGCCGACGAGAATGTCGGGATGCTCCCGCTCGACGAAGGCGTACATCTTGATTTCGTAATCGCGGATTTTGGCTAGCGGGATTTCGTCCAGGTAGCCGCGGTTCGCGGCGTAGATGATCAAGACCTGCTTTTCCAGCGGGAGGGGCTCGTACTGCCCTTGCTTGAGGATCTCGGTCAGACGGGCTCCGCGGTCAAGCTGGGCTTGCGAGATCCGGTCGAGCTCCGTCCCGTACTGGGCGAACGTCAGCAGCTCGCGGTATTGCTGCAAGTCGCCGCGCAGCTTGCCGGCGACCTGCTTCATCGCTTTGGTCTGGGCGTGGCCGCCGACCCGGGAGACCGAAATGCCGACGTTGATTCCCGGCCGGATGCCCGAGTTGAAGAGCTCCGATTCGAGATAGATCTGGCCGTCGGTGATGGAGATGACGTTGGTCGGAATGTATCCGGAAACGTCGCCGGCCTGGGTCTCGATGATCGGGAGAGCCGTCAACGTTCCTCCGCCGAGGGCATCGTTCATCTTGGCCGCCCGCTCCAGGAGCCGCGAGTGGAGATAGAAGACATCGCCCGGGAAGGCCTCCCGGCCCGGCGGGCGGCGGAGAAGGAGGGAGATCTCGCGGTAAGCCGCGGCGTGCTTGGAGAGGTCGTCGTAAATGCAGAGGGCGTGCCGCCCGTTGTCCCGGAACCATTCGCCCATGGCACAGCCGCTATAGGGGGCCAGGAACTGAAGGGGCGACGGGTCGGAGGCGGCCGCGACGACGATGATCGAATAGGCCATGGCCCCGTTGTCTTCGAGCGTCTTGATGAGGTGGGCGACCGTGGAATTTTTCTGGCCGATGGCCACATAAACGCAAATGACCCCGGAATCCTTCTGGTTGAGGATCGTGTCCAGAACGATCGCCGACTTGCCCGTCTGGCGATCGCCGATGATCAGCTCGCGCTGGCCGCGGCCGATGGGGATCATCGAATCGATGGCTTTGATCCCGGTCTGGAGGGGCTCCCGGACGGGGAGCCGGTCGACGACACCGGGGGCCATCCGCTCGACCGGGAGGAAGACGTCGGTTTTGATCGGGCCTTTCCCGTCAATCGGCCGGCCGAGGGGATCGACAACCCGGCCGATCAGGGCGGGGCCGGCGGGGACGGAAATGATCCGGTGCGTCCGGCGGACCAGGTCGCCCTCCTTGATCATATGGCTTTCGCTCAAGAGAACGACGCCGACACTGTCTTCTTCGAGGTTAAGGGCCAGGCCCATGACGTCATGGGGGAATTCGAGGAGCTCGTTGCTCATGACCCGGTCCAGGCCGTGAACCCGGGCGATGCCGTCGCCGACGGTAATGACCGAGCCGACTTCGCGGACGTCGACCGTCTCCTCGAAGCCTTCGATCTGGCGCTGGATGATTTTGCTGATTTCGTCCGCTTTAATGGCCATAAGGCACCCTTTCTCCGATAATCTCTTTCAACCGCTCGATCTCGCCCTTCACCGAAGCGTCGTAGACCCGGTTGCCCTTGCGGATGAACAGGCCGCCGACGATCGCCGGGTCGAGGGCGTAGGAACAGGACACCGGCCCCTTCTCCAACCGGGAGAGCTCGGCTTCCAGGCGGCTCTTCTGCCCTTCCGAAAGGGAAACGACCGACCGAACCTCAAATGTCCGGATGCCGTGAAGCTCTTTCCACCGGGAAGGAAGAGTCCGGACCACTTCCGGAAGGAGCCCGAGCCGCTGATGCTCGATCAAAAGGACAAGAAACCGCCTGGTCTTATCCCGGAATTTCTCCCGCTCCAGGATCTCCTCCATGATGACCGCTTTTTTGTTTGAAGAGACGAACGGCCGGAGCAGGAGAGTCCGCAGGCGCTCGTGATCGTTGAGGACGCCGAGGAATTCCTCGATCTCCCGGAAAACAGCCTGGAATTCGGCCTCGTCCGGAAGGGCGCCGGCAAGCCCGTCCGTATACCGTTTAGTGAGCAGCTCGTTCTTCATGGATCGTTTTCATTCGTTCGATGGATCGGTCGATCAGGGCCGACTGGTCGGTCGGACTCAGCCGTTCCCGGATCCGCTTTTCAGCCAGTCCGGCGGCAAGCTCGGTGGTATATTCCTTGAGCTCCCGGATCCCGGCCTGGAGACGAATCGCGACTTCCTGGGAGGCCAGGGTCCGAATCCGTTCCGCTTCCTTGGCCGAAAGGGCCCGAATATTCTCGGTCTCGGCCTTCCCATCGGCCGCGGCTTGCTCCTTCAACCGGGCCGCCTCGTCTTCCAGGGCTGAGGCCCGCGCTTGGGCCTCGGCCAGCTTGGTTTCGGCTTTCTCCCGGTCATCTCGGGCGTCTTCGAGCATTTCCCGGACCACGTCCACCCGTTTCTTCAGCATCTCGCCAAGGGGCTTTCTGAGGAAAAAGAACATGGCCCCGAACAGGACGGCGAAGTTGACGAGTTTCCAAATGAATCCGGAGCCGCCGGATTCGTGCTCGGCCGCCGCGGTCTCCTCGGCCGCGAAAAGCGCCGCCGGCCCGAGGAGGGCGAAGACGAGAAGCGAAACGGCGAGAGCGCGGGATGCTTTCATGACCGGCTCAGGAGCTTTTCTTCGATTTTAGACGCCAGCGGTCCGGCCTCGGCCCGGAGCTCTTCTTTCAGGCGGGCCACTTCAGCTTCGAAGGCCGCCCGGGCGTTATCGATTTCGGCCTTGGCCGCCGCTCCGGCCTCGGCGACCAGCTTGGATTTTTCCTTGAGAGCCTCGAGCTCGATCCGGGCGCGGATGTCCTCGGCTTCCTGGCGGGCGGCCCGAAGACCGGTTTCCACTTCATGAAGCCGCCGGGCGGATTCGTCCAGAGCCGATTGGGCCCGGCGCAAATCGCCTTGGAGCTTTTGCTCCCGTTCATCCATCACCTTTCGGAGGGGCTTGAAAAACACGCGGGTCAGGACCCAAACAAGGACCCAGACCAGGACAAAGGTAACGATGACACTCGCGTCGATATCAAGCATGAGACTTCGATCCGCGGATTTTTTGGAATCCAGAGTTTAGCACACCGTATCGTATGGGTAAAGATTAACAAAAAACGCCGGCGTTTTTTGTTAGTTTTTTCATTTCCCCGACAAGAAAAAGACTCCCAGTGACAAAAACGGTTCCGGATGGACCGGCCGCTCGACGGGCCAAGTCGAGGGCCCGCTTGGGGTCCGGCTCGACCGAAATCCGCGAGGAATACCACCGGGCCGCAGCCAGGATTTCCTCGGGCGATGCGGCCCGGGGATAGGGAATCGAAGTCAGAATAATCCGGGACCCCCGGGGGAAAAGAATCCCGGCGACCCGGGCCAGGGCCTTGTCTTTCATCATCGCGAAAACCAGGACGGGCGGTTTCCGGCAAGTCTCGTCGATGAACGCGGCCAAGGCCGCGGCTCCGTCCTCGTTATGAGCGCCGTCCAGATACACGCGAGGCCGCCGGCCGACGAGCTCAAGCCGTCCTTCCCAGCGGGCCGCCCGGATTCCCTGCTCAACGGTCTTCCGGTCCGTTGGGAAACCCATCCGCCGGAGGACCGAGACGGCGGCCGCCGCAACGGCCGCGTTTCGGATTTGATGAGTCCCGGGGAGTCGGGGCGCGAGACGATAGGCCTCGCCACTGATCCGGAAAATGGCTGGCCGCCGCGGGCCGGTTCCGCGGGGCTCAAGGGACGCCTCCCGACCGAAAACCTCGAGCAAGGGAGCGTTCTCCTCCCTGGCCCGGCGGCGAATCACCGGCCGGGCCGGCCCGCCGCATACGCCGCTGATGACGGGAACTCCGGATTTGATAATCCCGGCTTTCTCGAAGGCGATTTCCGCCAGGGTATTACCCAGGTATTGCATGTGATC
>Ga0209287_10000374_pt1 | contig 27989 bp, 29 predicted proteins | sample PPLLak3cmMay2015_2_FD_187255 | JGI IMG/M metagenome (GOLD analysis project Ga0209287, IMG submission 187255) | Freshwater sediment microbial communities from Prairie Pothole Lake near Jamestown, North Dakota, USA - PPLs Lake P8 Core (1) Depth... | ecosystem: Environmental > Aquatic > Freshwater... | reverse complement strand
ACCGTAGCCGTATGCATTCTGCATAATATCGTTTTTTCTAAGCCCGTTTGCGTATAGTGAACGGGCCATCACCTCGCCCCATAGATCAACATCATTTCTAGTATATGGCCCTACAACTGGCTTACCAGTTGTGCCAGAAGAAGCATGAACCTCTATTATATCATCAAGCTGTGTGCAAACAAGACCAAAGGGATAGTAGTTGCGTAGATCCTGTTTAGTGAGAAAAGGTATTTTCTCTAGATCTTTCAAACTCTTTACATCGGCAGGCTTAATCTTAGCCTCAGACAACTTATTCTTGTAATACTTGTTTTTTTGGTATACACGACATACTAGTTCTTTCAGACGTTTAAGCTGCAGATCCTTCAACTTATCTAACGGCATTGACTCTACTTTACTGTCCCACAAATCTTTCGACATAACAGCCTCCCTATGCCCCTTGAATAGGGTAATCAAATATAATGATTATGAAATATTCTTGGAACAATCAGATTTTAATAGTCTTCACCATTCCAAAAGATAACGTTAAAGGGAGAAACAAGAAATGAGAGTTATAGTACTAGGCGCAGGAATGATGGGAAAAGCAATCGCCTACGATTTGCATAAACACTCAAAATTAGAAAATATTGCAATTGCAGATAAAGACAAAAAAACGTTACAATCAGCAGAGAAATCGCTTGGTTTAAAAGATATAGATTACCATAAACTAGATGCAGAAAAAATAGAACAAGTTAGACAAGCATTCAAAAACTATGATATGGCGATATCGGCGCTTCCATACAAATTCAACTACATGCTGGCAAAAACAGCGGTTGAAACAAATACGCATTTCCTCGATCTTGGTGGTAACAACGATATAGTAAAAAAAGAGTTTAGTCTAGACAAAAAAGCAAAAGACAACAACGTAACGGTAATACCAGATTGCGGGCTAGCACCAGGACTGGTATCAATTATTACACGCGATATCGTAGAACAAATGGATACAGTCGACTACGTGAAAATAAGAGTAGGCGGCTTGCCTGTTAACCCGAAACCACCGCTAAACTACCAAATCGTTTTCTCACCATATGGCCTAATAAATGAATATGTGGAAGATGCAATGATTCTCAACAACGGAAAAATTATCAAAAAAAAGTCCATGTCAGAAATTGAAACGATGGAATTTCCTAAGCCATTTGATAAGATGGAGGCTTTCTTCACATCAGGTGGATGTTCAACACTTCCACACACATATAAAAACAAGATAAAATATCTTGACTACAAAACAATCAGATACCCGGGTCACTGCGAAAAATTCAGGACATTTTTAGATTTTGGTTTGGCGCAGGAAAATAAAATTAAAATAGGGAATCATAGAGTTTCCCCACGTGATATCTTAGTTACATTTCTTATAAATTGTTTACCGACTAGTGGCAGGGACGTTGTTTTACTAAAAGTCCTGAGCAAAGGTAAGAAAAACAAACAATCAATCAATATAGACTATACTATGGTCGATTACTGTGATGACAAGAATGATATTAGTGCTATGATGCGTACAACAGGCTATCCTACTTCAATTATAGCCCAAATGATATCTAACGGAACGATAAAGGAACGTGGTGTGTTTTGTTCAGAAGAGATAGTACCATGTAAACCTTTTTTTGATGAACTTAAAAAACGAGATATAATCATCAAAAAGAACAAGGCGAATTCATGAGAGAAAAAAAAGAATTTATTTTCGCAAAAGAGAGAGCATTAGGAAAACTTGAGAACGCTCAATCAAAGGACGAGGTAGATCAAAACATTGTACCATTGTTAGATCTGATTAACAAATCTAAGGAATACTATACCTCAAGTAGTTGCGCAGGGAGAATTCTTCTTTTACAGATACCAACGATTGGTGATAAAAAACAAGCAGAATTCCTTGGCAGATGGCATAGAACCATAAAAACAGAAGAAATTCTAAAATCCATTAAAAAATCAGATAAAGGAACCATGTGGTTGCTAGCGCAATCTCCTATAATCCATATAGGTGCGAAGACAAACACTGCCGCAGATAAAATAGTTAAAATTGCTAATTCAAGTGGTTTCAAAAACTCAAATATCAAGTCAGTTGGGAAAAAACCCCTTGTTGAGATAGGTAGTACGGAGCGTCTAGATGCACCCATAGGCGAAGATGGTATCCTGTTTTGTAAAGATGAACACTTGGAACTCTTAGTCAGAATTTCAAATGAGGTAATGGAAAAATCGATGTTAAAACTCGTTAGATTTGAACGAGAAATAAAGAAATATTTAAGTACCAGTAAAACAACCACATCTTAAGAAGATGACAGATAGACAAAAGCTTGGCATAACATTCATATTCTCGTTAGAATTTTTTTTGGTATCACTATTTCTAATAGTTGCTTATAATATTAGAAATGGTTTTACCTCATTTTTAAGAGAAAACATTTATCAATTTATCTTAATAGTATTAATATTGAGTGCCATTGTAGTGATTTTTTCTTTCCGCAAAATAATAGCTGATATAAGATGCGAAATTAACGAAGAAAGAAAAAAGGAAAAAACAGTTAGAGACTATTATAATTACTATCAATCTTACACTCCGCCTGATATAAACAACTAACTACTGATGTGAATGTGATAGCCAGGCTTCTTTTGGTATTTTTTCGTATATCTTGTATTTCTCTTCTCTGTGTTTCCTGTATGCCTCTTCCTTTATGGTATTGTTGTTAAAAGACCAGTAGTATTTCCTTATCCATTTGCCTTCTTTTTTGAATTCTTCTCGTCTCAGGTTAAGCAGTCTTTCTCTCTGTAGTTCGTAAAGCAAGGCACGTGCGTATTTGTCTATGTTCATATCCTCGACTTCTTTTCTTCCTCTAAAAATTTTCTCTACTGTTTTAGCTAATTCAATTGCGTCTTCTCTTTCCATGCTGAATTTGTTTTTAAGTGCCTTCATTAATAGTATCTTCATGTTTATTCTCACCACTACATCCTCTTTTGTTTTTCTGCTTATAAAGGACTTGTTGTACAAGCGTTATCTGTTGTCTTTTACAGTTGTTGTCAAAAGCTGTTTTACCGAATTCTTTAAATCTACTTTCTTTATACAGTGTTTCAAAAAATATAGGGAGTGAATAATTATGACGAAACGTGTCTACAACTTTTATGCAGGACCTGCGACTCTGCCACTTAATGTACTTAAAAAAGCGCAGGAGGAATTATTGGATTTTCGTGGAGCTGGTATGTCAGTTTTAGAGATATCACATAGGTCCAAGCAGTATGATGAGGTACATAAGAAAGCCTCTGAATTACTTAAGGAACTTATGGGTATACCTAACGATTACAAGGTATTATGGCTGCAAGGTGGTGCTTCAACCCAGTTTTTTATGGTGCCATTGAATCTGCAGTTACCAGGTAAACCAATGGAGTACGTACATACTGGTGCTTGGGCGAAGAAAGCAATCAAGGAAGCAAAATTATATGGTGAAGTGAAGATCGTTGCATCATCAGAGGATCAAAAATTCTCATATATACCAAGCAACGTACAGTTTAGTAACAATGCAGCTTTTGCCCACATAACTGGTAATGAAACAATTGGTGGAATTGAATGGTTTGAATTGCCAAAAGTTCCAAGTGAGGTTCCACTTGCTTGTGATATGTCTTCTAATTTTATGGATAAGGTTGTTGATGCCAAAAAATTTGGTGTAATATATGCTGGCGCTCAGAAAAACCTTGGCCCCGCAGGAGTAACTGTTGTGGTAATACGTGAGGATCTAATCAATAGGGTTCCTGAGAATACACCAACTATGTTGAAATGGAAGACTCATGTGGAGAAAGACTCTTTGTATAACACTGCTCCTTGTTTTGCTATTTACCTATGTGAGATGGTTTTGGAACATCTGAAATCATTAGGTGGAATACCTGCTGTTGAGAAACAGAACCGTAAGAAAGCAAAAATGGTTTATGATGTCATCGATAAATCAAATGGCTTTTACAAGGGTGTTGCAAAGAAAGAGGCCCGCTCACTGATGAATGTGACATTTAACCTTGCTACGCCAGAGCTTGAGGCGAAGTGTGTCGATGAGGCAAAAGCTAAGGGCTTAATCGGTTTGAAAGGTCACAGAGACGTTGGTGGTATGAGGGCATCTATATACAATGCTATGTCTATTGATGGCGTGCAAGCTCTCTGTGGATTTTTAGAGGAATTCAAGGAAAATAACCAATAAAAATTCCTTTTTCTTTTCTTTAATTTTTCTTATTGACATTTTTGCAAGATAGGTTTATATACAACTAATGATAAATATTGTCATGTTATAATATATCATTGTTGTGGAGAGGAGGATGATGATGAATAACAAAATTATGGTTGTTGATGATGAAATTGACATACTAAACTCTCTAAAGGTTATTTTTGAAAAACAAAAATACGAGGTAACAACAGTGGAAAGTGGAGAGGACTGCCTTAGACAACTGGAAAAAGGATTTCGAGGCGTAATACTAATGGACATCATGATGCCAAACATGGATGGATGGGATACGATACGAGAAATAATTAAACGTGGTCTAATAAAAGACGTGGCAATAGAAATCATCACTGGCAAAGGAACAAAGGATCACCAAAAACTAATGGAATTAGGCTCCTATGTATATGATTATCTAACAAAACCAATTGATATCAAACAACTTATTGAAAGCGTAAGAAAATGTGGCTTATATCTAGATGCTAGAAACAATTAAGATAACAACAGATTAGTTAATCTGTTGATTTTCTATGTTATTTTGTCAAATTTGACATTTTAACAATTTGCTATTTTCTCCGGATACGTTTAAATATTTTAACCGGGCTCATGGCATTAACATCCCATCCCTAATAAAGGGTCTGGATCACATATACCTCCAGATTCACAGGAATCTGGTTCATTCACCAATTCCCTGCTTTTTTTGATCCAGGCCTAAGTTACTCTTTAGTAAATTCCCTGCATATATTCTAAAGTATATTTCTAAAAATACTCTTAGGTATATACTAAAATATATATTTAGGCTCTAAAGAGGACTTGCTATATTAAAAATCATCAAGCTTCTTAGTTTTACTATCTTTTAGAAGCTTTTGAGCAGTCTCCCAAGAACGCCTTGTATACGGAGGCAGATCCCTATACTTATCAACCCAGGCTCTAAGAAACTTCATAGTAACGGGATCGGCAGGATAACCACTGCCAAGGGCAATACCTACTTTGTCTTCAATCTCAGCCGCTATATTGCGCACATGCTCATCCCTGGTGGTTTTAGCAAGAATGGAAGCGGCACCAACAATGGGATAGATATCATCGGCCTTATGCTTAGATATAATCTCTAATTTAGAAGACAGTTTAGAAGATATATCTTTACCAAAACGTTTATCGTTAACATCAGCGGAATCAACATAACAAACATCTGGTCTCAACTTATCTATGATCCTACCAAAAACATCGACTTCCAACTCATTCAAAGTCATAACCTTACGTAAATCATCTATATCGGACGCAGAAACAACAACTATCTCATATGATACTGCTTTTGCTTTTATTTTCTCGGCCAATATTTCCCTTGTTTTTGGTGTACACTTCTTTGAATCGCGAACCTTATTTTCTTTAAGGAAAATATCGTCTTCGAAAACTACGCCAGCAACGACAAGTGGACCAACAACAGGACCACGACCTGCCTCATCAACACCGCCAATCATCCTAATCTGGTAATATATGTAGGTAAAAAGATGTTACGGAAAAACAATAGGCAATTTTTTAATACCGAACCATATTCAAACCCTAGATGCCGCCGTAGCTTAGCCCGGTAGAGCAGCTGATTCGTAATCAGCAGGTCAAGGGTTCAAATCCCCTCGGCGGCTCTAAAAATTTTATTATTAACTTGATTAATCTGAAGGAAAACCTATCTATTTTTTAAAATAATGTTAAAAAAATTAACAAAAAGGTTAACATAAATTAACTAAATTTTTTTTAAATAAAAATTTATATCCTATTATTTACTTGGTTCACAAACAGAACACAAACTGAGTTCGATACTCCAGTAGTCAACACCCTCGATGCCGAACCTTCTACTACATTTCTTACAAATCATATTTTTGTTCTCCCTCAGGTTATTATTTCTAATAATAAAACTTGGCGTTTCATCTTATAAAGGCTTGTTGTACAACCATTATCAAAAACAACAAAAAATCGTTTTTTATTACTTATTCAATGCTTTCTCGACCCGGTTTTTAAGATCCTTTATATCAAAAGGCTTGGTAATATAATCCTCAGCAGCCAAACTACCCATGCCCTTGCTCATAACATCCCCCTTAGCAGTAAGAAACACTATAGGTATTGCATTCCACCGGGGGTTCTCCTTTATCCTAGCTGCGACATCCCAGCCGCTCATCTCAGGCATCATAATATCTAACAGAATCAAATCAGGCTTATTCGCGTTTAACTTACTAAGACAATCTCTACCATCAATTGCCCTTATAACTTCATAGCCGCTTAACTCTAAAATCTTCCCAACAGTGGTCAATATATCGGGCTCATCATCCACAACCATTATCTTCTTAGTCATATCCATAGGACCTACTCTTTGTCCTTCAGTATATTATCCACCCTACCAAGTAATGTTTCTTTGTCAAAAGGTTTCATGATATAATCGGCAAGCCCCTCGTCCAAAAGAACCTGTTTCCTCTTATCAGATATTTCAAGCACACTCATAAAAGCAACCTTAACTTTTGGTAGCTTCTTCTTAATTCTGTTAAAAACATCCCAGCCGCTCATACCAGGCATCATAATATCCAACAGAACTAGATCGACTGGCTCTTTGTCAAGCTTCTTAAGGCATTCCTCACCACTATAAGCTGGCACGACACCATAACCGCCCAGCTCAAGAACCGTCCTAGTAAGATCAACGATATCTGGCTCGTTATCAACAACCATTATCTTTTTCATCTCTCTCATCACACTCAGATAATATTAATTAAACCTATATAGTTAACATCTTTTTAAATTAACGCATTTAAAACAAAGAAAGGCATATAAAAAAGAGATAATAGATATGTCAAATACGAAAACTGAACACATTTTTTCCAATATCCAAAAATTATTTTTTGAAGAATTGGGATACAAATTTCGCCCAGGTACATTAAAAAATCTTACAAATTTTTTATACATAATTTTTGAAAAAGCAGGATATAACATTGAAAGTATATCAAAAAGCTACATCAAAATATATGACGACTTAGTGAAAGATGAAATAAGATTAGCAAATATCACATCAAATGATAATGTACTGGTAATAGGATGTGGCTCCATACCTTCAACCGCAGTTATTCTAGCAAGAGAGACGGACACACAAATTACAGCTATAGATATAGACTCACAAGCAACGAAGAAAGCAGTGAGATATATTAAAAATCATAATCTTCAAGATAATATTACAGTTAAGACTATATTTGGTACCGATTACCCTATTAAAGACTTCGATGTAATTTTTATATTATATGGTGTCAAACATCAATCGAATTTATTTCAATATCTGTATGATGGCATTAATTATAATACTCGAGTTATCTATAGGGCCTCAAAGGACGCTGGATCTAGAAATCAACTAGATAAAGATCAAATTTCAAAACTATTTATTATAAAGGATATGGCTCAGAATAGATCTTTTGGGCTTATGGACTCTTATCTTCTCTTAAAAAAACAAAAAAAAGTTTAATCGATCTCTGCCTGTTTAGCTTTCACATTAGATATCACAACTTTAACTTTATCTGCTTTACCTTGGTTCTCAATATCTTTAACTTCGTTAACTGCGATTCTCACATCTGCCCCTACTATTTTTGAAAATTCTTTTTTTATCTCCTCAGATAGTTTCTTAACTGAAGGTCCTACGTTCCTTAGTCTCTCATCTATTACAACTAGTATCTCAATTTCATCAATTTTGTGTTGAATTATCTGAAATTGCTTAATTTTGTATAGTTGGTATCTGTCCATTATTGCACGAGGTATAGTAGTTAAAGATAGAGGTGTAAGCATTTTTCCATTCGATAATACTATCGAATCAAATCTTCTACCTTCTATTTGTCCCATGAGCTGTGTTTTTACACCACAAGTGCAACTTTCATCAATTGGAGCAGCTAGGTCGTCAAGTCCAATGTATCTGATTATCGGCGTACCTTTACCATAGAGCTTTGTTGCTACTATCTGTCCAATTTTTCCATAATCTACGGGCTTTTCACTTTCATCCAAAAATTCAAGAAAAACATAATCTGGATTTACATGATAGTACTCGTTTTCGACACATTGAAAAGTCATCGGACCAGTTTCAGTAGCACCGTAAGTATCCATGATTTTAGCATTGAAAGCCTTCTCTACGTATTTCCTGTTGTAATTATCAAGTACCGCGGAACTAGAAACAAGATATTTCGGCTCAACATTTTTACCCTTTCCATCGTTTTTCAAAGAAGCAAGTTTCTTAAACATACCCGGATCAGATCCTAGAAAATCTGGTTTGAAGTCGTCGAGTTCTTGCATTATTTCCTCTGTTTTTTTGTCTATGTGGATGTATCTTAAGTTGTTCAAATCGACAAATTTTTTTAGAAAAGGTGTAGCACTTTTAGTAAATACAACATTTTCTTCCGTACCTGGATCTAAATCAACAACTAAGGCTATTTTTGACTTTTTCCAGCTTCCACCATATGCTTTAAGCACCCTTTGGAAAAACATTAGACTTTTTACAGCTGAAAAAAAATCACTGTAAACTGAAACAGGTTTGCCTGTAGATCCTGATGTGGACTCCAAAAAACCATCTTCTTTATTAAAATTAGCAGGTATTATTCCATCTGGAAAATTATCCATTAAATCAGATTTTGTGATTAGTGGGAGCTTTCTGATGTCTTTTATACCTTTTATATCGCTAGGATGTATCCCATGTTTCTTGTATTTTTCATGATAGGCTGGAACTGTGTAAGCATATTTCACTATTCGTCTAAGTAGTTTATCTTGATATGTTCTCATTTGCTTTTCGTTCATAGTCCATACTAGGTTAGCATCGTAGAAGTAATGTTTTGCTATTTTCCCAAGGAAAAACGGGTTGTACATCTGATTCATATAAATAAAAATTAATTAATCACTTCTTATTAAACTTATTTCAAAACAATTAAATCTTGGTAGATGTTTGCGCCGGTCATTTCATAGGGAGTAAATGATACTATGGAAAATGAAGATAAGCTCGGCAGAAAAAGAAAGGGGACATTCTCAGGTTATACAATATTTACGGCCTTTATGACTGGAGGAGCTTTTTCGCTGATCGGCTCTCTTATAGCTCCACAGATATATTTGGATCGTTTTATCTTAGCAGCTTTTGGGAGCTTTTGGGCGCATTGGATTCTATCACATGCATTTCATGATTTATTTCATTACACTGAAGAAGAAAGAAAGAAAATGTCGACTGTTAGTGTAAACATGCTTAAATTTTTGATTGTTGCTTCGGCTGTTTTACTCCTAAGTATAGCTATTTATTTATCAATTCAATCTGGATGGCTAGTGATAGTATTCGCTATTCTCGGTGGAGTTCTTAGCATGTACGCAGAACGTATTTTATATCATGAGGCGATGTACGCATTTGCTGCATTTTTTGCACTCATAGGTTCGTTCTACGTTCAAACTTCACATCTTGGAATTGACATGGAAACATTGAAAATCCTGCTTATGGGTGGCTTTGCATTTTTCACTAGCTACGGATGGATTCATATATATCGATTAGACCATTACGGATGGACTGCAAAAGAGAGAAACAAGGGCTTAACAATAGGAAAACTTGGTATACCTTTCGTAATACTTTTTTTCCTGGTAGACAAAATAAACTTTTTTATCTAAAAAGCAAAATCTCTTTTGTAATAGCGTCTGAATGATAGGTTGGTGGCTGCTGGCAATACGCCATAAAGCCTTTTAGAAGTTAACATTGTTCGAGTAAAACGTTGTATTACACGAGGTATGGTGTAGTATTCCTTAGCAACTTTTCTTGCACCTTCCCAAAGTTCTTTTTCGCTCATATTCTTAGGTTTAAAAACTACGTCTACCTGATTGTATCTTGACCAATCGCGAGTCAAAATACGTCCTTCTCTGTCAAGTCTATCAAACAGGGGCGTTCCAGGGAAAGGAGTGAGAATATTCACTTCCAATACGTCGAGCTCCCATTCATATAGCTTCTCCAATGTATTATCAAAAATATCAGGTGTATCCTGATCGAAACCAAAAATAATGCCGCCTTGTATAGCCATGCCATAATCATGTAGTCGTTTTATCACTCTCTTAAAGTCTTCGACCTTGTTAACAGTTTTTTTAATGCCGTTGAGCGCTTCTTGGCTAACCGACTCAAAGCCGATGAACCATTCTATCAAACCAGCTTTTCTAGCGAGTTGTAAAAAATCATCGTCGATTTTTCCTAGAACATTTGCGTTTCCATTTGCAAGCCATCCCTTCTTAATTTTTTCATGTATAATCGCTTTGAAAATTTCTCTGGAATAGTTAGTATTAGTAGTAATGCTTGGGTCATGCATAAGGAATAATCTATTTGGCATTTGTTTTATTTCTTCTATTACATTTTTCACTGGCCTTTGTTTTACGCCATGGTTATAAAAACTGGTTATTGCGCAGAATTCGCACCTGTTTGGGCATCCACGGGTTGATTGAACTGCTCCAACCATTGGCATGTGTTTGAGAAGATCCCTTCTTATTGGCGGAATATTGGACATGTCGATTTCTTCTGTTGACTTATAGAACGGTTTTAGTTTACCTTTTTCAAAATCATCCAACAATATTGGCCAACTTATTTCGGCTTCGCCTATAACGACAGCATCAGAATGTTGTTTCGCCTCTTCAGGTAAGGCACTTGCATGCCATCCGCCAAGTACAACTTTTTTGCCACGTTTTCTGAATTCATCGGCAAGATAGTATGCACGAGGGGCAGTCATCGTAGGAGATGTTATACCAATAAGATCTGCATCTGTATCAAAATTGAGCGCGTCATAGTTTTCGTCAATAATTTGGATCGTATGTTTGGATGGTGTAATGGCTGCAATATGTGGGAGAGTTATAGCAGGATAGCCAAAAATAACAGCTATTTGTGATCCTTTATCTCTATATGAAACAGCGCCATGTTCTATCCTTGGAAAGATTAGTAATATTTTCATAGGTCTTCTACAGATTTATATTCCTAAACATCTAATTTCTCTTTTCTGTAATATGATCTCATTGATATTTTATCGGCGAAGTTTATAAACGATTTTATTGGATTTGACTTTGAAACTAAGAAACTTTGTCTAAAAGAATTTTTAATCGAATAAAAATCATTTGCTGCTTTTTGTATGCCTTTTAATAATTCCTCTTCAGTCATCTTGCTGGGCTTGAAATTAACTCTTCCTTCAGCATATCTAGACCAATCATAGGAAATAATTCTACCTTCTTTTTCCAATCTTTCGAAGAGTCTGGTTCCAGGGTAGGGTGTAACTATGCTAAATGAAACTTTGTCTAAATTCCATTTATTCATTGCATCAACTGTTCTACCAAATATTTCTGGCGTATCATTATCAAATCCAAACATGAAAAAACCCGTTATATTCATACCGTGATCTTTTACTTTACGTATAGCTTTTTCATATTCCTCTACTTTGTTGGTTCTTTTACCAGCGGCTATAATATTCTCTTGCGAAACAGATTCAATTCCAACATACCACCGATCTACCCCGGCATCTGCTGCGATCTTTAGCAGTTCATCGTCTCTAGATAAAACATTTATGTTGCCAAAGCAATGGAATTTTTTGTTCAAAGATGCCATCTCAGTAAACAATTGTTTTGTGAATTTTGGGTTAATAGTTAAAGAAGCATCTGCAAAAAATATTGTTTTTGCTTTAATCATTTTCATTTCATCGATAATATTTTGAACAGGCCTTCCTCTAAATTGCGGTCCTTCAACTTTTTGCATTGCACAAAATTCACATCCAGTTGGACAACCACGAGAAGCCTGGATTGCCTCCATAAATGTATAAACACCTATATCGTGTCTTGCTAGAGGTATACATTCCGGTTCTACCAATCTATCTGCTTTATAGAAAGGCTTTAGTTCACCTTTTTCAAAATCTTTTAACAACTGAGGCCAGGTTAACTCAGCCTCACCTATAACAACAGCATCACCATGTTTTTTAACTTCATCAGGTAAAAGGGAAGCGTGATATCCGCCAAAAACAACAGATATGCCCCTTTCTCTAAATATCTCGGCAATTTTGTATCCTCTCAGAGAGTTGTATGTGAGACAAGATATACCAACTAAATCATAGTCTTTATCAAAAGGAATTTTTTCATAACGTTCATCAACAATCCTAACTTCATGTTCGCTAGGTGTTATTCCTGCTATTTGTTGCAACGTAAGACAAGGGTATGAAAATCTTGATGAAAAGCCTCTTTTTGGTCCCGAATGTGGCATTATTAGCAGTATCTTCATATCTTTCTACCATTTTCGATATAATATTGTTCCTTTTTCAAGGTGGTTCAATATAAACTTGGTTTTTTTTATTATGGGTTGAAATGTGGTAAAATCAGATATTACTAGGGTATTTAACATTTGTTATTTAAAAAATTTAAAACTATGAATAAAAATTTATGTGGACTGAGCGGGATTTGAACCCGCGGCCTCCGCCTTGCGAAGGCGGCGATCTTCCGCTGATCTATCAGCCCCTAATAAAAAACTTAGAATAAAAAGGGTTATTTCACTGTTTCCCTTATTGGCACTTTACAATGGGATTATTCTTTGCTTTCTTTAATGCTTCAACAACTGCTAGTTTATCGCCCATCATGAATTTTTCTAGTGCACCACCACCTGTACTAACATGGGATATGTTGTCTTTTATTTTGAGTTGCTCTATTGCAGCAACTGTATGTCCGCCACCAGCTATAGAAAATGCTTTTGAGCTGGCTATGAACTTGAATATTTCTTCTGTTCCTTTTCTGAATAACGGGTTTTCGAAAACACCACAAGGGCCTGATAAAAACACTGTTTTTGCGTTCTTTAACACTTTTTCGTAGTTTTTCATTGTTTTTTCACCGATGTCGAAGAGGTTGTTTGTAGCTGGTAAATCTTTAAGATCAATTTCTTTTCTTTTTCCATTCTCTTCTATGGCAAAATCAACTGGTAAGTAAATCTCGTTTTTATACTTGGAAAAAACCTTTTCTATTTCGCTAAATAATTCAGCAGTGCCATCTTCACCGAATGCTGCCTCGTTTTTCTCACCAAGATCCATACCTTGTGCTTTTAGGAACGCATTTGCTGTCAGACCAGTTAAGATTACCTTGTCAGCGATTTTTTTTGAAAGAACACGGTCGATAGTTACTATTACATCAGCAAATTTTGCTCCTCCGAAAAGAAACACAGATGGTTTAGCTGGGTTGTTAACTGCTTTTTCAAGGGTCGTGAGCTCTTTTTCCATTAGCCTACCAGCACAGGATGGTAGCACTGCTGTGAAACCTGTTAGTGAGCACTGGGCACGATGCGCAGCCGCGAATGCATCATTCACATAAAAATCTGCTAATGGTGCTAGGTTCCTCACAAGCTCTGATTTCGCATGTTCTTCAGCAGGTTTTTTCTCTGTTTCACCAGCGAATTTTCTAACATTATCTAAAAATACTATGTCTCCGGGTTTCAGGTTTTTTATAGCGTTTTTTGCTTTATCTCCGAAAATATCATCAACAAACATAACGTTTTTACCTAGTAATCTCTGCAGTGTTTTTGCGTGTTTGTCCATTGATATAAAATCCCAGCTGCCCTGTTTGCCTTGGTGGGCTAGTATCACAATTTTTGCTTTTTTCTTGATAAGTTCTTGTATTGTTGGTAGTGCAAGCCTTATTCGAGTATCATCAATAATATCTAGTGTTTTCTTATCCAACGGCATGTTAAAATCTACTCTAAGCAAAACTGTTTTATTTTCTACGTTAAAATCATCCAATGTGTTGTATTCTTTCATAAACCAAAACCTCCTCTGTAAACCTAAATCTGTCGTATTTATTTAAAACTATATGATTTAAAAAAATTGTTTAGTTTGCGTTAAGAATCAGAGTTGTCTTACTGACTCCATTTCTAGTACACGTTCATTAAACATGTAGTTTATCAGGTCGACGATTCTACAGGAGTAACCCCATTCGTTATCATACCAGGAGAATATCTTAGCAAAAGTCCCTTTTTCACCAATTACCTTTGTACTAAGACCATCTATGATGGCTGAATGAGGATCACCAATAATATCAACAGAAACAAGCGGTTCTTCTGTGTACAGCATAATGCCCTTAAGACTGGTTTCAGACGCCTTCTTCAAAGCACCGTTGATTTCAGCTGCTGTTACAACTTTTTTAAGAACACATGTAAAATCAGTTAGTGATCCATCTGGCGTAGGTACTCTAAGAGCTACACCATCTATCTTTCCCTTAAGTTCGGGTATCACAAGTGACACTGCTTTAGCTGCGCCAGTGGTTGTTGGTATAATTGAGACAGCAGCAGCCCTCGCCCTTCTCAGATCCTTATGAGGAAAATCTAGGATACGTTGATCGCCAGTGTATGAGTGGACTGTTGTCATAAAACCCTGCTCTATACCAAACTCATCTTGTAAAACCTTCACGGGTGGAGCAAGACTATTTGTTGTACAAGATGCCATTGAAATAATATTGTGTTTCTGCGCATCATATGTTTTTTCATTCACACCCAAAACAATAGTTGCATCAGGCTCTTTACCCGGTGCGGATATAACAACCTTTTTTGCACCAGCCCCAAGATGCTTTGATGCACCCTCACGATTACGGAACACACCAGTTGATTCCACAACAACATCTATGTTTAATTTTTTCCAAGGAAGATTAGATGGGTTCAACTCAGAAAAAAACTCGATGAGACTACCATTAACCTCTATGCCATTGGTTTTTGCAACAACGTCCCCGTCGAATTTACCGTAGATAGAATCATATTTCAAAAGATGAGCAAGTATCTCTGTGTTACCTAGATCATTAATAGCAACAATCTCAAATTTTTTACCATATTGGGAATGTTGCAATGCAGCTCTTAAAACATTTCGACCTATTCTACCGAAACCGTTAATTGATACTCTAATCATCCTCAAACCACTTGTACGCCATTATCTGTATTCTATATAAGTTTTCCTAAAAGATATGTGTCAGCTGAGTCAACGATTTTTACTTTCACAAAATCGCCGATAAAAACTTTTTCTTTTATCACCACTTGTTTATAGTTCTCTGCTCTGCCAGTAAAAGTTTTGTTTTTGCCTTTTTCAGTAACAAGAACATCATAGATTTTTCCAACGTTTTCACGATTTTTTTCATTTGATATTTTCCTGCATAATTCTGTTAAAAACTTGGAGCGTTCTTTTACTTTATCTGTTGATATGCGTCCTTTCATGGTTTTTGCTTTTGTTAACGGACGAGCAGAAAACCTGGTTATATTAACAATATCTGGTCTCACTTTTTTTATCAACTCAACTGTCTTTTTAAACTGCTCATCTGTTTCAGTTGGAAAACCTATTATAACATCTGTTGAAACTGTTATGTTCGGATATTTTTCACGGAATCTACTCAATATATCAATAAATTGATCTACTGTGTATTTTCTATTCATCTTTTCAAGTATATCATCATCCCCAGATTGAACAGGTAGATGAACAAACTTGTAGATTTTCCGATCATTGTAAGCAGATAATATAGTTGGGAGAATCTTCTGAGCCTCAGATGGGTTCATCATACCAACTCGCATCCTGAAATCACCGTTTATTTTTGTTACTTCTCTTAGTAATTCACCTAGATTTGTGCCTATATCAAAACCATATGCTGCCGTGTCTTGTGCTGTTAACTGAATCTCTTTACAGCCTTGATTAAGAGCGGAATTGATATCTGAAACAACAGTTTCTATCTGGGAGCTTTTTAGTTTTCCTCTAGCAAGATGCGTAATGCAATAAGAACAAGACAACAGACAACCCTCGGCAATTGAGATAGGTGCTATCACGTCGGTAAAATATTTTTTTGTTTTCTGCGCTGTTTCTTTGCCCGTGATTAAATGATTAATGCGATGTGTGTTTTGTGGTGTTAATAACAAAGCATCTGGTGCAACTGATTTTATTAAATCGGATTGCACAGAAGGCATACATCCGGCTACAACAATTTTTTTATTTGTTTTTTTAAAAACCTTTAGCCTTGACAACATACGTTGTTCTGTTGTACTGATTACTGTGCAGGTTAGTAAAACTAAAACATCAGCATCATCAATCTTTTTGACTATTTCGTGTTTCTCTTCTTTTAGAATACCTAAAATTAGGCTCTCATCGCTCTTATTTGCAGTACAACCGTATGTTTCTAAATAAACTTTCATAGACGAGCTTTGCTAAAAATATGGGGTCTATTTAACTGCTTCTGTTATTCGTTCAAGCACAAATTTTTTGTCAAGGTTTGATAAAAAGTAACCTGCCCTTGGTCCTTGTTCTTGTCCAAGTATTATTTGGTATATCGCCTGGAAAGCATTTTTTATTTGAAGCTTGTTTTGCTCAGATATCTCATAGATTTTGTTGTGTATAGCCTCAGGTTCCCATTTAAGATCAGGCATCTCTTCTTTTAACTTTGACAAGAACATATTTTGTTCGTTTGTTAGTGTTATCTCTGGTAGTTTTTCTTTTACTTCAAATTTCACTGTGTCAGGTGCAAAAGTTTCTAGCCAGTATTGTACGTGTTCTATTCTCTGTTTAAGACGCTCGGTATCCTCTTTCTTTAAAGCCTTTGGTATCTGTTCCGTTCTTATTAGCGTGTTTTTTACTTTTTCCCAGTTTTTCCCTATTTGTATTAGTGTGACTAGGTGTCTGTATGGTAAATGGAAAGGTGCTGTTTTTGGTATAGTTTGTGGTTGAGAAAGCTCGTATGTTTTCTTTAGGTCTTTCATGCCCTTTATTTCTTCTTCCTCAGCAAAATAAACTCGTTCTTCCCTGTCGTATTCATCTACAAGATCAAGTATGCCAAGACCTGGATCAAAAACAATATGTTTGCCAGGCTGGTTTTTAACAATGAGGAATCTAAGAACCTCTGGCGGGGTCATCCTAAGCATTTCCTCGGCGCTAAGAGCAGTACCCTTGGAACTATGCATAGCTCCCTGTCCTTTTAGCATTATGAACTCGTATACAAGCAGAGCAGGGTGTGGGTAACCGTAGATTTCTTCAACAATTTTTGCACCGGTCTCTCTAGCACCACCAACAGTTGCTAGGTCCTTTCCGCATGGCTCAAAGGTTACGCCCAGCATCCTCCATCTTGCAGGCCAGTCAACCCTCCAAGGTAGTTTACCTACATCGCCTTTTCTTATATCTGCCTCGCCGCTATGACCACAATCACAAGTGTATTCTATTATTGGATATTCATACATGGTTGGTTTTGTTGTAGATATGCGGCCGCAGTTCTCGCATTTAACATTAAAAGGCAGCCATTCCTTTGGTATTTTTCTAGTGGAAATCTTCTCAAGTATGTCTTTTATCTTTTTTGTGTTCTCCAAAGCAATTTGTATCGATTCGTTATAGAGTCCTTTCTTGTACATTTCACTGGCGCGATGCACAGTTGGTTTAACACCTACTTCTTTCAAAGCATTCAAAAAAGATATCAGAAAATGATCTGCGTAGCTCTTATGTTTTCCACAGGGGCATGGTATCTCACAGATTGGTTTGCCTACGTGTTCAGCATAAGACTCTGGTAGATAAGGGTAAACCTTTCTAAGCGGATCATAATCATCTGCCACGTAGATTAATTCAGCATCTCCGCCTTTTTCCAAAACAGATCTGTAAACTGCATCCGTGGTTAGAATCTCACGCATGTTACCTATGTGAATTGGACCAGATGGTGTTATGCCGGTGGCTAAAACATGTTTCTTTTTTTCTTTTAGTAATTCATCTGCTAAAACATCCGCCCAATGCATAATCAACTTTCACCGACTAGCTTACAAGCTTAAATTACTCTTGCTCTTATGAGCGCACGAAGTGGCACACCATTTATATCATTTTGTGACCGTTTGTTTAAAAGAGCGAGACACAGAACAGGTTTGCCTTTCTCAGCGTTAACAGCTTTTATAGCACTCTTAAATGTTTCACCAGTGCCTACTACATCATCTATTAGAACAACCTTTTTGCCATTAATTGATGCATAATTTGAGGAAAAAGCACCTGCTTTATCATGATGTGGTCTTAAAACAGCTAGTTCTAAGCCAAGGTTATCGGCAATAAAGGTTGCGTATGGTATACCGTTTATAGCTACTCCAACAACAGTATCAACGTCTAAGTCTCTCTTCTCACATTCCTCTAATAAAATATCACATAAAGCATCAGAAATAGAACCTATTCTTGAGGGATATGCGCCTATAGAGCGCCAACCAACCTTTAGATCGCCCTCAGGTTTTTTCTGTTTACTTTTGTTTAAAAGCCAAGATGCTGTCTCTTTAGAAACATTTAGTTCTTCGGCTATCTCATAATCAGTGAATCCGCTTTGTTTATATTTTAAAGCTTTTTTAACTAGAGAATCTATCTCTTTCATTTACAACACACCCTTTGAAATAGGTATATGTATTCAATATTTAGATGTTTTCTACATATCAAAAACTACCAGGTTTCCTCTATTATAGCAAAGCTAAAATAGTATTACTCTTTATGGGGGTAAAGAAGGATAAATATGGCTCAAAAGAAAGGAGAAGGATTTCACTCTGCAGCAGGACTTATACGTTACTTCGATGCAGAGGAAAAAACATCATTAAAGATAAACCCAAAACTGGTCATAGCACTGTGCATAGCAACAGCGGTTGTAGTAGTATCGATACACGTAATTTTCCCTCTATAAAAAATAGGTTTTTTTAATAAAAATTACTTATTTTTAGGTTTTGCCCTAGTTGTTTTTTCTAGTGCTTTTATTGTTAGTTGTTTTGCTTTTTCTAAGGCTTCTGGTATTTTTTCTTTTTTTGGGCCGCCGCTCTGTGTCATTTTTTCTTTTCCGCCTCCGCCGCCGCCAAGGATTTTGCCGATTTCCTTGGAGATTTCCCTTAGATCAATTGCAATATTTCCTGATGCTGCAGAAATAATGTTATTTCCATCGTGTATATGCACTATATAGTTTGGTTCATCAGTTATTGTTCCTGCTGTCGCAGTAGCACTTGAAATTGGATAATCTGCCGCGATTAATTTTATTTGAGTTCCTTGTATTTGTTCAGCATGGCTTTTCAACTGGTTTATATCATCAGTTGAGATCGTCTTTTTTGTCTTCTGTTTTTTCTTCCACTCGTTGAATAGATGATTGCAAGCCTCGACCAAATCCTTTGCTACTGTTTTCTCTATTTTTCCTGTTTCTTTTAAAAATCTCTGCAGAGTTTTTTCAAGTTGATCAATTGAAATGGAGAATATATTTGCAGTCTCTTTTAGCTGCTCAGAAATATTTTTTGTTTCTTTTATTGTGTAAGTTGTTGCTATTAGTGAAACAACCTTGTTGTAAAGCTCGTTTTCTTCTTTTTGATAGGCATCAACCATCTTGCCTGCTGCGAAAAAAATCCTGTTTACACCATCTTGTATACGCTCTGCTTTTAAAATACGGATTTTCTCAATCTCGTTTATATTATTTAGATGGGTACCACCGCATGCCTCTACATCTATGCCCTGTACGTTCAAAACACGTATCATGTTGCCAGGTGGAACACCACCTTGATAAAGTCTGAAACCGTATGCTCTTTCAGCGTCGTTACGTTCCATGACCTTTTTTTCTACAATCGCGCCTTTTTTAACAAAATCATTAGCAATTTTTTCTATCTCTTTTATGTCTTTGTCATTAATTGATTTGTAGTGTGAGAAATCAAAACGCGCCTCGTTAACACTAAGTTGTGAACCAGCCTGCCATATATGTTCACCAAAAAGTTTTCTAAGAGCACCGTTAACCACGTGAGTCCCTGTGTGGTGTTTCATAAGTGTGTATCTATGATCCCAGTCAATAATTCCGTGTACTTTTTCACCTAAGCCTATTTTTTCTTCTAAAACATGTATAACTGAGTTTCCTTCTTTTGCGACATGTTTAACATTTATGTTTTTGCCTTTGAAATTTAGTATTCCTTTGTCAGCCGGCTGCCCACCACCCTCAGGGTAGAACGCTGTTTTATCAAGAATAACCTCAAATCCATCTGTTGTTTGTTTAGTGCAGACAACCGTTGCATCAAACTCTTTTGCGTAATGATCATCGTAATAAAGCAGCCTGGTAGTAGGTAAATCCTTGCGCGCATCCTCTACTTTTTCTTCTTCTTTTTCATGTGAATGCAACTCTGCTATCATCGAATCAAAATTCTTTGGTATAATGATGTTTACTCCTTCGTTTTTAGCTATGTTTTTCACAACATCAGGTGGTATACCATGTGTGTCATACAAAACTATCAAAGCGTTGTTGTCTATGCTTCCTTTTTCTTTTATTATACGTTTAACAAGAGTCTCTCCCTTGGAGAGTGTATCTGAAAACCTGCTGGTCTCAATGTCAAGTATCTCATAAGCCTGCTTTTTATGCTGCATAAGAGAAGGAAAATCTTTTTGTAGTAACTCCAGCTGCATCTCGACTATTTCTCTTAACGGCGCGTTAACCCCGAGTTTTTCAATGAATCTAAGTGCCCTTCTTATTATAAGTCTGGTTAGGTAACCTGCTTTTACATTAGATGGTACAATGCCGTCGCCGAGCATGAAAGCAAGACATTTTGAATGGTCTGCCAATGAGTAAACACTAACCATATCAGAACTGTTTTTGGAGTTTTCAATAAGCCATTCCAGTATCTCCGGGAAAACAGTCTCGTATACAGTTTTTGTACCTTTTGAGATCCAGGCTATGCGCTCCAACCCGTATCCTGTGTCAACAATGTTTAATGGATTTGGGGAATACTTTTTACCGTTGATTGTGAAATCACCATTTACATCCTCTTTCATGTTCATGAAAACTAAGGTTGCTATCTCAAGCCCACCAGCAAGGACCTCTAAGCATGGGCCTGCGTTACCACCGCCATCCCACAATTGTTCTTTGTAGCTGATTTTTTCTCTCTTTATACCTATGTGTTTTTTGAAGTATTCATCGCAGTATGCGACGGTTTGGTCTTTCCAGTATATCTCGTCCTTGTTTTTGTTAAAAGCATGATGCCCCATCATCTCGAACATGCTAAGATGACGGCCACTGATACCTATTTCTTCTAGGTCATTTAGTCTTATACACGGCTGTGATATAACCAGCGGGTTGGCTGGCGGGGGCACAACACCTGAGGTGACGTGTGGCTGGAAATCAGCGATGGATGCTATTGTTAGGTATATGTCTGAGCGCCATCTAGCAACAACCGGACAACGCTCCCCTGTCTGAGGATAGTGAAGTCTTGAATGACCGTTTTTTTCAAAAAAATCTAGGAAACTATTACGCACTTCTGTTAGGGTAAAATGTTTTTTTCCAAAAGGGTTGCCTATGAAGCTAAATTCTACGCATGATCTATCACCACAAAACTTTGCACCACTGTCCAAAGTCCAGAAGTAATCCTTGCATGAAGGACATTGTTTTCTTATGAAACCATTTTCATGAAAGAACTGTAAATCACATTCTTTCTTTAGAAACGAGTCCATATCAAATCACAGTTTTCTTCTACCGAAATATAAAGAAGGTTTATTAACCCTTTTTAATGGTTTATATTCCCTGGTGTTTCTTTTTTCTTTACTTTTTTAATTCGGAAATGAAATCAGTGGAAAAACCTGATTTTTAGCTCATTGCAGGATATTTGTTCTACAAAATATATATATTACGACATATATAATATAATTATTATAATTTTATTTGTTAACGAGAGGCGAAGTTATGATTTATACGCTGTCGGTATTAAAATCCTCTCTTATTAATAGACAGACAGGGGAGGTGAAAACGAAAGATGAAGAAGGTAATATTGGCACTTGCAATAGTTGCACTATTTATCTGTATGAATTTTGCAGTAGCGGGGGCAAACAGTGAAACAAAAATACAAGAAAATAAAAAACAAATCAATAATAGTTCAACAACTGCTGAACCTGACTACAAATTTGAAAGTGTAAATATAGAACTAAATGGAAATTGTACACAAAGGTCACTTCATGGCACTTATGCACGTTGGATTAAAATGCCGGTCCCTTTCACAGATTATGAGTGGACCTTTTCTTACTGTCTTTATTTCTGGGTTAAAGATAAAAAACCTTGTAACAGACTTCAGTTGACAGACGGCTATTTTGATATAACAACACCCGACGGACAAACATTGAAAATTGTATATGACGGTGATACGCACATAGACTATGTTTCTGAAAAGGCTAAAGCAAGTCGTTATGATCCTGAGAAATCAACTTATTATTTCAAGGGAATACTGCGCCAAGGTGTTGAAATATATCTATAAATTCATAGAGGTGCCATATATTAAAAACCCTCTCTTTTTTTCTTTTTTATATTTTTAATAGTTGCAGAAATGAAATCACTGTAAAAATATTATTGCAGGGGAAGGGATTTGAACCCATGATTACCTGTAAAATTAATAGATTTCTCCTGTTGACATAAAAAGAGACGCAAATTAAAAAAACAAGTGATTATTTAATATCTTATTCTCCAAAATCCCAAAAGCCTAATCCACCATCACTTTTGGATAATAATGTTACAACTCCGCTACAGTTAGTGATTACATCACCTATGTCGATAGTTCCTGTTGGTAAAGTGGCACTACCCTTCGTCATTTCAACATCACTCCAATTAACAGAATTTCCTGTAAAATGTATTAATGTTAAGGTTTTATTTGTTAAATCTATTTTACATTCCATTCTAAATAGTGGTGAATCACCACTAATTCCAAAATTAATATATGCCAAAATACCTGTAGACACTAAAACAACAATAACTACTATTCCAACTATAATCTTTGTTATCTTCTTCATAATGAACCTATCTTGGAATCATTTGTTTTGTTTTAACATTTTTGGAAAAACAGATGCAGGGGAAGGGATTTGAACCCCTGGACTCATGATGAGCATGTAAATCTGTTATCTTAGGTTTTATAAAGTAGTATCAACATCCTTTACCCACATCATGTTAGCAATACCTGATTTAACCCAACTGGGACTGTATATACTCTATGTTAGCATCCCTATACTAATTCTTTACATGGCATATCTAATTGCAACAAAAGCATTCAAAGACATGGGCTTCTCATCAATAGAAGCAACAATAATCCTCTTTGTCTCATTCCTACTTGGATATGGTATAATTGATGAATATGTGGGGTTTAGTTTTGCAAACATCCAGCTATTCACCTACAACAACTGGGTCGTAGGCATTAACACAGGCGGCGCAATAATACCTATCCTGCTAAGCATTTACCTAGTTATTAAAAAGAAACTACCAATAAAAAAAATAGTTATAGGTGTAGTAGTTGTCTCATTAGTAACTTTCTTTGCAACCTATCCTGACCCTAGTAAAGGTATAGTCTCACCTTTTCCTCTTTGGCTTATACCAGCTTTTCTAGCCAGCATACTCTCAGCCATATTGTTATGGAAAAATTTCCGCCAAGCAGCACCACTTGCATACGTTTCAGGTACAATCGGTGTTTTGATCGGTGCCGATGTATTTCATCTGCCCGGGTTACTTAATTGCCCTGTGCAAACTCTTTCACCCGCAGTTATAGGTGGAGCAAATGTTTTTGATATGGTTTTTATAACAGGTATATTGGCTGTTATAGTTGATGGGTTATTCATGTATCAGAAGAAAACCAGGGATAAGAAGAATTCCTGAGTTCTATATTATATTACGAAATACTTAATAAATACATTATATTTTACCCTAAAGAAGCAAATCAGCTGTTATACGTGGTTACTAATGACTGAATCTTTAGATGATTTAAAGAAAAATAAAGATGAATTCCAAAAAAAAGCGAACGAATTAAAGGAAAAAAGGAACACACTTCATCTTAAATCAAAGAAACTAGCTGACGAACGAGACGAGTTGAACTCCACGATTAGAGAGCTCAGAAACAAAATTGGCGAACATAAGCGGAACAGAGACGATTTAAATGAGAGGGTTAAACACGCTAAGGAACAGCGGAACAAACTAAACAAGGGTTATAATGATGCTAGAAGGTTGGTCGAACAGCTTGAGAACTCACAGCATTCTGCTATGGGTACGAATCTCAATGAGCTTAAAAGGCAGCTTAGAAACTTAGAAACTGAGCAGATGACTCAGCCTATGTCTCCTAAGAAAGAAAAGAAGTTGATAGGAACCATATCTGAGCTTCATGCTAAGATTAAGTCGCAGGAACAAGTTTTAAACAAGGATCCTCAGCTTAAAAAAGCTGTTGAGGAAGAAAAAATCCTAAAACAAAAAGCTGAGAAACAGCATGATACAGTTGAAAAGCTTGCACAGAGAGCCCAGGAAGAACATGAGGGTATGATAACTTTTATTAAACAGTTAGACGGCTTTGTTAAGAGAGTTAATGAGATACAGGAAGAAATCGTTTTGACTAAGATTGAAGCAGACAATGTTCATCGTGAGTTTATCGAATATGTTGACAAGATTCATGATCTTGAGCGGAAGATAACGACTGATCATGAAAAGAAGAGAAAGCGTAAGAAAGAAGAGGATACTACAACTGCTCAGAAAGAGGCGGATGAGATATTTGAAAAGTTTAAACGAGGAGAAAAACTTAGCACTGAGGATTTGATGGCACTGCAGAAAGCCGGTTTGATATAGATTTGTTATTCTTAGTTTGGGGAATAAGTTATGCAATGTGAGCTTTGTGGCAAGGATTGTTTTGAATGTAGACCTGGCCTTGTTGATGGCGTTAGGATGATGCTTTGCATTGGTTGCATGAAATATGGTCAAGCTGTCAAAGAAACTGTTGTTAAAACTCCTTCTAATGTTCAGAGGAACATAGGTTTGATTAGAAAACCCAGAGAGAAGGATGTATACGCTGGTATGACAAAGGAACTTGTCTCTGGTTGGAATGGTATGATTAAAAACGCTAGGGAAAAGAAGGGTTTATCTCGCGAGGAGCTAGGTTTTCGTATAGGTGAAAGAACGGTTACTATAGCTAAAATTGAGAATGGTGACCTTCGCCCGTCTGATAGTACTATCGGCAAGTTGGAGAAAGAACTTGGTATCACTCTACTTGAGGAAGTAAAGCAGGTTAGCGCCGGTGTTAGTGGTTCTCGCCCTGGTCTCACTCTAGGTGATTTTTTTAAAACAGAAAAGAAATAGTTATGGTAAAAATTGATTTGTCCAAGGCTCTAAAAGTTTTGGAACAGGGTGGTCTTGTAGTGTATCCTACTGATACGTTGTATGCTCTTGGTGCTGATATTTTTAGCGAGGATGCTGTGAAAAAGGTTTTCAAAGTCAAGAAACGACCTTTAGATGTTCCTTTGCCTGTCGCTGTTTCTAGTTTTGCTGAAATTGAGAAAATTGGTTTTGTTGATGAAAAAGTTAGACTTATCGCAGAACATTTTCTGCCAGGTCAGTTGACTTTGATTTTGAATAAAAAAGATGTTGTTCCAGATGTTGTTACAAGTGGGCTTGATAAAATTGCTGTTAGAATACCTAACAACAAACTAGCTCTTGAATTACTTTCTGCTTTCGGTCCGCTTACAGTTACAAGTGCAAATATTCATAACATGAAAACACCAGATAATGTAAAAGATATACGGGCTCAGCTAAGGGGCGTAGATGTTTATTTGGACCATGGTAGTTTAGAGGGTTTGCCTTCCACTATTGTTGATATGACTTCCATTGAAACAATGGTTTTGCGTGAAGGTAAAATAAAGAAAAAAGAGATAAATGATGTGATTAGGCATGGATGAATCTGTTTACGATAAATACAGGCGTGCTGGTAAGATTACAGCAGATGCTAGAGACTATGGAGCTAAATTGATAAAGGAGGGCGTAAGCTATTTGGAGGTTGCCACTAAAGTCGAATCAAAAATCCTGGAAGGTGGTGCGGGTCTTGCTTTTCCTGTTAACATCTCTATAAATGAGATCGCCGCCCATTTCACACCGAAATACTCTGATACTGCTTTAGTTTTTAAAAAAGGCGATGTGGTTAAACTAGATGTTGGGGCGCATATAGATGGCTATATCGGTGATACTGCTCTTACCGTCGAGGTTGGAACAAACAACTACGCGAATATGATAAAAGCTTCAAAACATGCTTTGGATAACGCTATTGCTTTAATGAGCGCCAATGTTAGGCTTTCAGATATCGGAAAAACCATACAAGAAACGATTAAATCCTATGGTTACAAACCTATAGACAATTTAACAGGACACAGTCTTGAAAAGAATAATCTTCACTCTGGTTTGTCTATACCAAACGTTCAAAATAGGTTAGACATTATGAAACCTAAAATAGGCGATGTTGTTGCAATAGAACCATTTGCTACAGACGGCGCAGGCCATGTTATATCAGGTAAAAGCAGTAACATATACAGATACACTGGATCTGCTAGATCCAAGATAATAAGAGATATAAGAACTAGAATTCTTGCCATGAAAATACATAAAAACTTCAACACATTGCCGTTTGCAGAACGATGGTGTAAAAACATCTCTCAAAACGTTGATATTGAATTGAGAAAGCTTTTAATGGTTGGTTGCATAAAAGATTATCCTCAGCTTATTGATGCAAAAAGAGGTATTGTTACACAGGCTGAACACACAGTTATAATACATGAGGATAACTGCGAGGTAATAACTTGAAAAACAACAACAAAAAGAAGGATACAAAAATCATAAAATTCGAAGAACTAAGCTGGAAACAAATAGATGCGTTGGATAGGGATAAAACAATTTTCTTCTTATCAATTAACCCTATGGAGGAGCATGGCCCGCATCTACCAGTTGGAACAGATTACCTGACCGCAAAAGACGCTGCTGTTGAGGCAATAAAAATCCTAAATGAAAAGAAACCCTCTTTGACTTACGTTCTTTTACCACCTATACCAGTTGGTTACTGTAAGTTTAACACCGACTTTCCAGGTAGCATTTCTGTTAGTGGAAAAACAGTTAGAGACATTGTTTATGGTGTTGGTTCCTCTCTTGCAAATCATGGTTTCAAATACCTTGTTATACTCAGTTATCACATGGCAATCGGTCATTTGAAAGGCATTTATTCTGCGATGAAAAAACTGGAGTCAAAATACGGTATGAAAATATGTGAACCATGGGGCCCATATTTTTATAACAATGATGTAGAAAAACGAGAACCTAAGCTTGGTTTTGATACAAGCAAGGAGGTTCATGCTTGCTTCCGTGAGACATCACTAATGAAATACCAATACCCATATCTAGTTGATGAATCCCACAAGGATTTAAAGAGTATATACAGAGATACGAGTTCACCAATGGCTATTGGTAAAAAATTCAAACAAATGGGTTTAAAAGATGGTTACATTGGTAGCCCCGCAAGAGCAGATGCTGATTATGGTAGATGGTTTTTCAATGAAACAGTAAACACATATGTTCAATGTACACTTGATCTTTACGATGGGAAAAAGTTGCCAGAATTGCCGAATCATATCAAAGTGGCTATGAAAGCATTATTTTGGCAATAATCTCTCAAACAACGCACTAGTCATCAATGGCAAAAGAACCGTAGCATCTCCTTCTATAGTTATGTTATCAGCTTTTTCCTTAAGTTTTCCCCAGGATATTGCTTCTCTTGTTTGAGCACCAGAAAGACTTCCATCGTATTCTACAGCGGTTGTAATATACACAACATGGTCCAAACCGTCTTTGTACTGATTCCACCATATGACATGATGCTTTGAAATCCCCCCACCAATAATGAGAGCACCACTCTTCTTTGCATCAAATATAATATCTGAAATCTCCTGCTCATCTTTTAACAAATCAATAGTAAAATCCCTATGCTCCTGATAA
>Ga0209287_10000373_pt1 | contig 28001 bp, 21 predicted proteins | sample PPLLak3cmMay2015_2_FD_187255 | JGI IMG/M metagenome (GOLD analysis project Ga0209287, IMG submission 187255) | Freshwater sediment microbial communities from Prairie Pothole Lake near Jamestown, North Dakota, USA - PPLs Lake P8 Core (1) Depth... | ecosystem: Environmental > Aquatic > Freshwater... | reverse complement strand
ATGAAGTCTTTAAGGAAAAAGATTAATATCTCGTCATGCCCGCGAAGGCGGGCATCCAGTGGTTTTTTCTCAACTGCAAACTCTGGATTCCCGCTTTCGCGGGAATGACAGTTCCAGGTTCTCTATTCATATATATAGCGAATAGAGCATTTTTATTTGCTCTCATGAGCAATTGCATCATTGTTTTGGACAAGATTGATAAATAACCATAAAAAGAAAGGAGATTGAATATGGCTTCAGAGAGTCAAAAACTAACGAGGAGAAAATTCATGGTTGCGAGTTCGGCGGCAATTGCAGCGCCGATTGCAGCACCGATTCTCAAGAACATGGCAGGCGTGGTCCCGGAGGCCAACGCAGCGGAAAAGAAGGCGGAAAAGCAGTACGATTTTGTTGCCAGGAAAGACTGTGATCTTGTTGTTCTGGGTGCAGGCGGAAGCGGTCTGATCGCAGCCGTGCGTGCAGCGCAGCTGACAGGCAAAAAGGTTATCGTTCTGGAAAAGGCGGCTTTTACCGGCGGCGGCGCCATAGGCGCCAGCACCGTCCGCACCTTCGGCAGCAAGTGGCAGGCAAAACGCAATCTGCCCGATACGACCGTGGAGTATGCCCGTACAATGATGGACACTGTGTACTGGAAGCTGGATGCCAAGCTCGTCAGCAACTGCCTGCTGGGTACAGGCCAGTTCTTTGACTGGCTGTGCGAGCAGGGCGGCAATATTGAGGACCAGTTCGCTGCGGGCAAATACGTCTTTGCATCGCTCCCCAGCGAACCCGTCGGTCCCCAGATGTCACGCAATATAGGCAGCAAGCAGGGCTTCGGCGCCTTTGTAACGAGTATGATGGTAGAGAAATGCAAGACCTACGGCGTTGAAGTCCTCACGAAACATCCGGTGGTGGATGTCGAGGTGCAGAACGGCAAGATCGTTGCAGCCATTGCGAAGTCGGATAAAGGCTATGTCCGGGTCGCCTGCAAGGCCTGCATCCTGGCAACCGGCAGCTGGATTAACAACGAAGAGATCCTGAAAAAATATGCCCCTGAATTTGCCGCTGTTTTCAAGAGTATGAGTCAGGGTGCCCCGGGTGGTCAGGGTGCTCCGGGCGGCCAGGGTGCCCCGGATGGCCAGGGCGCTCCGGGTGGTCAGGGCGCTCCGGGTGGCCAGGGCGCTCCGGGTGGTCAGGGTGCCCCGGGTGGTCAAGGCGCTCCGGGCGGTCAAGGCGCTCCGGGCGGCCAGGGCAGTCAGAGCGGTCATACGAATTCCAACTATACAGGCGACGGTGTAGCCCTGGCAGAGAAGGTCGGGGCATTTGTAGACTATAACAGCTTCTGCATCCGTCTGATGGGGCCGTCGAGCATGCCCCAGAGCAAGGTCTTCAGCGCCATGGTACAGACGCCTTTTATCATCACGGTCAATCTGAATGGCAACCGCTTTTGCAGTGAACCGCTCACGCATATGGGGATATTTGACGGCGGCCATGTGCAGCTGGATCAGCCCAACGCCCGGACCTATGATATCTTTGATCAAAATTCGATTTCCGCAGCACTTGCGTATCAGAAATGCATTGATGCCGGCAAATGCGATGATGACAGGTCGGCGCCTCTCCCTGAAGCCAAGACCAGCCTTCCCGGCACCTTGGAAGAGATCACAAAGGATCTTAATCAATACCTGGCAACGACCGGCAGTTCCATGTTCAAGGCCGACACACTGGAAGAACTGGCCGACAAGATAGGCGTAAATAAAAAGAATTTTCTGGAGACAGTGAAGAGCTATAACGAAAGCTGTGCAAAGGGCGCTGACCTTGCTTACTTCAAGAAAAAGGAATATCTCGCCCCCTTTAACAAGCCGCCCTATTATGCCTCTCAGGCCGGTCTTGGAACCGACGGCGCCTTCGGCGGGGTTCGTGTAAATCCGGAGATGCAGGCCTACAAGTCCGACCGCAAGAGTCTTGTTGAAGGCTTCTATGCTACCGGAGACTTTGCCACAGGACGCCATATCAGTCTGGGAGGCATTAAGCGCCAGGTGATCAACGACCTTTCCTGGGCCTTTTCCAGCGGTTTTCTGGCTGGCACAAATGTCGCCAAATATTTGAAAAGCCTTGGATAACCCCATGTGGATACAGGGACATACTTCAAAACAGAAAATAATCTGTGATATATTGATTTCCGTCCCTGATCCATATATATGTTCATCAGACGTTATTTATCGTAAGGAGATTGATTATGGCAGCTCTCGGATTTCTCTGTTTATTTATTATGGCGATTTTCGCAATCCTATGGCTGTTCCGCAGGATCTCCACAGCAAAAAAATATACAAAGACAACAGGTGAAATAATTAACGTCAAGAATGTTATTCCTTTGGTTGACAAGAGGCAGGTTCTTAAAGGTAAAAATTACGCCTATACCGAATGCAAATACCATGGTGATGTCTATGTGACTGTCAGATTCATCAGCAGAGATGGCGAAGAGATTACCAGGAGATACAATTCTTCAGAACCACTGTATCTGAAAATAAATGAACACAGGCACATCGCTCCCCAGTATACATCTGTTTTTCCTGAATGGCAGATCGGCAGGAGAATAAAAATATTCTATGATCCGGCAAACACAGTAGATATTTTTGTCGGCAAGGCGCCCCGGCATCCTGTGGATACGTCCACAAGAAAATGAGGCCGGAGCAGGCCCATCCTATCCGGGAGATTGTTCTTGACTTTCAAGGCCCATGCTTTATTATCCGAAAAATATACAAACCCGGTGATTCCTGAAATTGGCATCATCGGGATTTTTTTCACCTGATGGAGGAGACATATGAATATTGTTGATAATGTATATGTAGCGTTCGATTACAGGCTTACCCTGGACTCAGGAGAAGAGGTCGACAGATCTCCAGAAAACCAGCCGTTTAGCTTTATTACGGGTTCAGGCCAGGTTATTCCCGGTCTGGAGAAAGGCATGATGGGAATGACCGTCGGGGACAGATCCAAGATAAGTGTTGAGCCTGAGGATGCATATGGCCAGGTAAACCCTGGATTGATCGGGGATGTCCCAAGGAGCCATTTCCCCGGCGAAATGGAGCTCAAACCGGGCATGACATTCCAGTCACAGGGGCCTGACGGCAGGATTTCAGCCAATATAGTAGAAATTAAGGACGACAATACGGTCGTTGTTGATCTTAATCATCCCCTGGCAGGGAAGAAACTTAACTTTGATGTCAATATCGTTGAAGTAAGGGACCTGACTGCTGAAGAGCTGTCCGGCCTTTTCTCCGGTTGCGGTTGTGGTTGCGATTCCGAAGAAGATACCGGTTGCGGGTCATGCGGTGGCGGTTGTTCGTAAAGAGGAAAGGTCTAAGGGCAACCTTGAATCCTGACAGAATAGACCCCATGAAGGGTGCGCTATTACGCTGTTAACTTGAAATTCGGTGAAGAATGAAGGTAACGCCCTTGCCTTCTGTTTATGAGGTTCCATGCACCTTGTGCAGGTAGTATTCATAATTGCCTTCATAGACACGCATCTCACCATGATCAATCTCGTACACCCGATCAACCAGCGAACGCAGGAAATGCCGGTCGTGGCTGACCAGGACAACCGTTCCGCTGAATTTTTTCAACGCGTCCAGAAGTATCTCACGCGACCGTATGTCCAGATGGTTGGTCGGTTCGTCCAGCACCAGCAGATTGACCGGCCGCGCCAGGAGGCTGGCCAGCATCACCCGGCTTTTCTCTCCGCCGGACAGATTCGCGATCCGCTTATCCACGCTGTCACCTGAGAACAGGAATGCACCCAGAAGGTTTCTGATTACACCGATACTCGCAAGCGGCATAACGTCCTGCAGCGTCTCGAAGACAGTCTTATCAGGGTCAAGCAGTTCCATGGCATGCTGGCTGAAGTAGCCGAGCTCCACGTTTGCCCCCAGTGCCAGTGTGCCGCGGGTCGGCTCCGTCTGCCCGGCAACAACCTTTAAGAGGGTCGATTTGCCGGCTCCATTGACCCCGACCACGGCAACCTTGTTCTGCCTTCGGATAACGCCGGAAACCCCGCTGAACACCGGTTTCACAATGTTGTCCGGCAGCCGCCACTCCTTGGCAAGCCCGTCCATGACCACCACGTCATCTCCGCTTCTGGGCGGCTGACTGAATTCAAAACGCACCACCCGCTCCTCGGGGGGGATTTCTATCCGTTCAATCTTGCCGATCTTTTTTACCCGCGACTGAACCTGGGCCGCATGTGACGCGCGGGCTGCAAAGCGGGCAATAAACTCCTCTTCCTTGGCCAGCATCTCCTGCTGGCGCCTGTGGCTTGCCAGCAGCTGGTCGCGCCGGATATCGCGCTCACGCTCATAAAAATCATAATTGCCTCCAAAGGTTGTCACACTTTTGTGAGCCACCTCGATAACCCGCGTTACGATGCGGTTCATGAAATCGCGGTCGTGGCTGGTCATCAGGAGCGCCCCGCCGAACTCGTCAGCCAGCCACTCCTCCAGCCAGATGATCGACTCCACATCCAGATGGTTGGTCGGTTCGTCAAGCAGAAGCACATCCGGCTTCAGTGTCAGGATACGGGCAAGCGCAATGCGCATCTTCCAGCCCCCGCTGAAAGACTCAACCGGGTGGTGAAAGCGGTCCGGTCCGATTCCCAGGCCGGTCAGCACCGCCTGCGCCCGGGTGTCCAGGTCATAGCCGCCCCGGTGCTCAAACTCCGCCTGGGTTGCACCGTACTGATCCAGAAGTGCAGCCATATCATCGGATTGCGCATCGCACATGGCAGCCTCCATCTCTTTCAATTCCGCTGCCAGCCTGACTGTCTCGGCCGATCCGGCCATAACCTCTTCAAGGGCGCTTCTGCCGGACATATCACCCACATCCTGGGAAAAGTAGCCGATGGTCGTCCGCCTGGCAACCGTTATATTCCCCTGGTCAACCTCCTCCTCGCCGGTTATGATACGGAAAATCGTTGTTTTTCCCGCACCGTTCGGACCGACCAGTCCGTTTCGGCTGCCGGGCAGTATCTGAAAGCTCGCGTCGCGGAACAGCAGCTGCGAGCCGTGCTGTTTGGAAATATTGGAAAGGTGAATCATGGAACTGCATCACTCCTTGTACTGAAATAGAACTGAATTTGATAGCACAGGCACTGCCTTTTGGGCAATCTTATTTTTCAATCCGGATTGTGCAATGGGCATCAAAGCCGTGACAAAAAATGAACCGCAGGATTTTATCAGGTGGGTCAATTACTTTTCGGCTTCAGGTTATTTTTCCTTCAGGATATGACAGCTTACCGCCACTCCCCTGACGGACAGGTGTGATTTGTGGAATGAAACTGAGCGCCGCAATGGGCTGAATGCGCTTTTTGCCATGCGCCCTATTCCGTCTTGCTAAGGCTCTCACTGATAACGGCGCCCTTGTCCGCATTCATGGCGGCCAGTATCTGACCCGCGGATTTCCCCTTCATATTGGCAAGTATTTTAACGACAATATCAAGACTCAGCTTATCCATGATCTTGGCTGCCTTGGAGGCGTCCATATTGCTGTAAAGGGTGACAAGGTGGTTTATCTTCTCATCCTGCAGCGTCTGCCCCTTTTCCGCTATCTGCTTTGCCATCGCAGTAAGCGTTGTCTGGAGCTCATTGAGCTGCTCGATCTTTGCGTCAACCTCGGCCTGAAGGGGTGCAAGCTCCTGCTCTTTCTTCAGGACAGCCGCCTCCCGCTCTTTCAACTCCTGTTCCTTTTTCTTCAGGTTGGCCATGGTTACAGCAGGATCGGCAGTTGCAGATTGTTTGGTATCGGCCTGTTGGGCATTCGCCTCCTTGGCAGAGTCCTGCTTTACAGCCTTCTCTTCCGCCATGGCAGTTTTCATTTCAGAGAGCTGCAAGGGATTGAAATGGAGATAAAGCCCGCTTACGACAATCTTGGCGGCCAGAAGGGTTACCAGAAACAGGAGTGTGACAATCAGGACCCTGGGCCTCATAGAAACTCTCTTCCGTGCCTTAATACGCCCATCTCGCTCAGCTGTTTCTGTTCCATGATATTCAGCTTTTTTTCCCATTTCTTATAATCCTTTTCTTTAAGTTTCTCAATAATCTTAAACTTCTTTGTCCTGTTAAGGAGGCTATCCAGTTTCTCCGTTAAGAGCTTCTCTGCCTTGTCTATCTCTGCCTCCTTCATCGCAATCCATAGCTTCAGCGCCCCGATATACTGGGAATAATTTTTTATTGTCATGGAATCGGTTTTTTCCCTGAGGCAGCGGGCCAGCTCGTTTCTTACGTCATCCAGCTCTTCCTGATAGGCGACCAGGGTGTCCTTCAGCCGCTTCAGCTGCTGGCGGGCCTGCGAGTATTCAATCTCCGCCTTTTCCTTTAAATGCTGCCTGTAGCCCAGCAGCGCCTCATATCGGAATTTAAAGCCCAATTTCACCGCCCGTTCGCTCTGCTCACTCAAGACGCAGAGAACGCCGAGATTTTTATTTGCAAAACCGGATGATTTTAAACGCTGACAACCTTTACCGGTATTCCTATCTCAAAAATGCTGATAAATATTTATTCTCTGCGCCCTTTGCGCCTCTGCGGTTAACCTGTTATTATGCGTTCACGGCAACCGGCTTTTTGCCCGACAGTATCCTCGTCATCTCCTTGAATGCGTCCGTCATGATTGAGGATACATTCACGTTCTGCTGAAGGAACCTGTTCAGGTCATCGATCATCTCAAGGGCACGGTCCGTGCGCTTGTTGTTCCCCTTCTCATAGGCGCCCAGATTTACCAGGTCTTCAACCCTGGCGTAGTCTGCCAGGAGCCTCCTGAACTCATAGGCGCGCTCGATATGCTCCTTATCCGCCACTTCATTCATCAGCCTGCTGACGCTTGACAGGACATTAATAGCCGGATAATGCCCCCTTGCAGCAAGCTCCCTGTCCAGCACTATATGCCCGTCAACAATGGATCTGACGGCGTCTGCTATCGGCTCATTCATGTCATCGCCTTCGACCAGAACCGTGTAGATCCCAGTGATTGAACCCTTCCCGCTGCTTGTGCCGGCCCTTTCAAGGAGCCTCGGCAGATGGGAAAAAGTGCTTGGCGGATATGCCTTGTTGGTGGGAGGCTCCCCCGCTGTAAGGCCCACCTCCCTGGATGCCATGGCAAAGCGCGTTACAGAGTCCATCATGAGCAGGACATCCCTTTTGTTATCCCTGAAAAATTCGGCGACTGCCGCCGCGAGATACGCGCCCCTGATCCTTATCAGAGGGGATGTATCGGATGTCGCCACGATAACAACCGATCGTTTGAGGCCTTCTTCGCCAAGGTCCCTTTCTATAAATTCCTTTACTTCTCTACCGCGCTCGCCTATAAGGGCGATCACGTTTACGTTCGCCTTTGTATATCTTGCCATCATGCCGAGGAGGACGCTTTTGCCCACCCCTGATCCGGCCATAATAGCGGCCCTCTGACCCTTTGCAAGGGTTATCAGGCAATCTATGGCACGTACGCCCACATCAAGGGGTTCGACTATCCTGTCCCTGCGGAGCGGGTTGACCGGCTGGGCATATAAAGGCATGGTCACCGTGGGCTTCAGAGGGGGGCCGTTATCCAGGGGGTTCCCCAGCCCGTCAATCACCCTGCCGAGCATGTCAAATCCCACCTTTACCTCTGCGGCATAACGGGTTGCAATAATCGGGCTTCCGGGTTCCACGCCGTCCGACTTGTTAAGGGGCATAAGCAGCAGGCTGCTGTCCCTGAATCCGATTACCTCGGCATTGATCGGCTCCGGAGAGCCCTTTGATATGATGCTGCATATGCCCCCAAGGGGCATTGCAGGTCCGTTTCCTTCAATCACGTTGCCCACAACCCTTGTTACCTGCCCCTCAACGCTTATGGGACATGCAGATTCAATGGTGCGTATATATTTTTCAAACGATAGATTCATTTTTATTATTTGCCGCCCGTTCGCTTCGCTCACTCAAGACGCAGAGAACGCGGAATTTTTTGTCTATGATATTTTAAATTGCAGATAACCTTTATCAGCATTCTCCTCTCAGGAATGCTGTTAAAATTTATTCTCTGCGCTCTTTGCGCCTCTGCGGTGATATCTAGCCTTGCATTGATTTCTTAGCTCCTGCAAATGAAGCGTATTGCCTTTCAATCTCTTTTTCCAGGTTGCTCAGCTGGTCCTCGATGCAGGCGTTGATCTTCCCGAAGCCTGTCTCCAGGATGCAGCCTCCCCTGCCGATTGCCTTGTCCTCGGACAGCTGGAAATGCCCGCCCTTTGTGATCATAGATATGTCAGGCAGCATTTTTTTCACCTCATCCATATCGTCAGGATTGAGGATGATCCTCACCTTGCGCTTATCGGATATGAATTTCATGGCGGACTTCATCGTATTTTCTATCACGCCCCTGTCGATCTTGATCTCCTCGCCTATGACCTTCCTTGATATGAGCATGGCAAGCCTGAGCAGTTCCCCTTCCGACTCAAGATAGATCCTGGGCTTAAGGTCGCGCAGGCTGACGAACATCTCCTCCATCTGCTTTCTGACCTCTTCCATCTTTCTCTTTTCCAGTGCTAGCCCGTCCCTCTGTCCCTGCTCAAAACCCTTTTCATAGGCCTCCTTTTCAAGCCTTGCCAGCTTGTCCTTGAAGTCCTCCTTCTGCTCCCGGAGGGTTTCTTCCCGGTCGACCGCCGGGAGGTCCCATGATGAAACCGAGCCGTATCCGGCATCGCCTATGCTGAAGTCGCTGTATGAAGCGCTTTCCTTTTCACCCTGCACTTCATTTATCCTGAAGGACCCTATCTTAAGCCCGGGTCCTGATTTTCCGTTAACGACTCTAGACAAGGATATCTTCGCCTCCCTTGCCTCGAAGGACTATTTTGCCTTCCTCCTCCAGTCTCCTCGCGGCCTTTACGATATTGATCTGGGCCTGCTCCACATCCTTCAGCTTAACCGGCCCCATCACTTCCATATCCTCTTTCATCATCTCGGCAGCGCGTTTACTGACATTGTTGAAAACCTTCTCGGACAGTTCCTCGGAGGCGGTTTTCAGGGCGAGGATCAGCTCATCATTGCTGATCTCCTTTAACAATGTCCTTATGGAGCGGTCATCGAGATGGACAAGGTCGGCAAAAACAAACATCTTCTGCCTGATCTCATCAGCAAGGTCCTCCCTGACGCTCTCTATCTTTTCAAAAATGGCATTCTCCGTCTTGTGATCAAGATAATTCAATATCTCGGCTGCCAGCTCCGCCCCGCCGGCAGTTGTGATGGTCTCATCGCCCATGTCGGAGATCATTTCGTCCACTACCTCATGGATCTCGTTGACTATTTCATTGGGCACGTCTTCAAGGTCGGCTATCCTGATAATCACCTCGCCCTGGATGTTCTCGGGCAGGAGCTGCAGTATCTCCGCTGCTGTCTGGTGCTTCATGTTTACCAGGATAAGGGCGATGGTCTGGGGGTGTTCGCTCATGAGGAGGTTCGCCAGGACGTTGGGGTTCATGGCGCTCAGCTTCTCAAAGGTCTTTTCCTCGCTTTTTGAGAGGAGGTCGCCAAGTATGTCGTCGGCCTTTTTCGAATCAAAGGCCTTGGGCACTGCCTTCTGCAGAAAATCCTTGCCCGACAGCCCTATGCTGTCTTCGGCGCCCACTGCCTTTGCGAACTCATCCATGACGCTTGACACGGTCTTGGAATCCACCTTCTTGACCTGCGTCATGTTTTCGCCCAGGAGCTTTATCTCCCTGTCGCTGAGGTGCTTGAATACCTGGGCGGTAAAATCCTCGCCCATTATCATCAGGAAAAGGGCCGCCTTGCGGGCGCCCGAAAGATATGTCGCCTGTTCCGCCACGTTATGATACCTCGTTTATCCAGCTTTTTATTATATCTGCGGCAACATCAGGATTCTTCCTGGTTACCTCGATAAGGTGCTGCTTGTTGTTCTGTCTCAGCTGCAGGTCCGCGCTCATGGAATCCATGGGCTTAGCCTCCCCCTGCTGAAGAGACCTGATGGATGCATACTCGTTTGTGCTGCTCAGCAGTTTTTTCAGGGGCCTGATCACTATTAATATTGCCAGAACGATCAGCCCGATGTTGATAAGTGGTTTGTAGCTCTTCTTTGCATATTCCATGAGGCCGCTGCCCTCTTCAGTGACGGTCAGGTCTTCCTTGGGAATATTGAATGATATACTGGAGACCGTCACCTGATCGCCCCTTGCCTCGTCGAAACCTATGGCCTTCTTCACTATATCCTCAAAGGTCTTCATCTCCTTGCTGTCTCTCGCCACATAGGTCTGCACGGTCTTGCCGTCCTCTCCTGTCTGCTCCACATAGGTCCCGTCTATTATAACCGCGGCGGAGAGGCGCTTGATATCTCCCGACGTGTCCATGATCTGGGTGTTGGTCTTGCTTATCTCATAGTTGATTACCTCATTGGACTTTGAATATTTTTCGCCGGTGGAATCGGTCTCGCCCTCAGTCTGATACACCTCGTATTGAAGATCCGGAGAGCCCTGTGCGGTCTTTACGGATTCAGTTGAGGATTCCGACTGGCGCTGTTCGCTGCGGACCACCTGGCTGTCCGGATCATATGTCTCCTCGGACGTGTTTATCTGTCTCAGATCAATATCCGCGGAGACCCTGGCTACAACCTTGTTCGCGCCCACCACCTGTTCGATCATGGTCTGTATCTGTTTTTCGTAACCGCTTTCAATCTTCTTCTTGTAATCATACTGCGTTGCGGTCATCGCGCTTATGGTGTCTTCCTCTCCGGGCTTGTTGAGCATCCCGCCTGCCATGTCCACTACCGTGATATTGCTCGGCTTCAGCCCTTCCACGGCGCAGGCGACGAGATTGATGATGCCCTGCAGCTGCTTTTGGTCCAGTGACTTCCCTGATTTCATCCTTATGACGACCGAGGCGGTCGCCTGCTTTTCAGGCTCCGCAAAAAGCGAATCCCCGGCCTGCACAATGTGAACCCTTGCCCTTTCTATGGAATCAAACTGCATGATGGTCCGTGCCAGTTCTCCCTGGAGGGCCTGCTGGTATTTCAGTTTCTGCACAAATTCCGTTGTCCCGAAGGACATGTTGTCAAAGACCTCAAACCCGACATTGTCTCCCTTGGGAAGGCCCTCACTGGCGAAATCGAGCCTCAGCTGGTACACCTGGTCGCTGGGGACGAGTATTGCCGTGCCCCCGTCCTTAAGCTGGTAAGGGGTCTTGTCTTCGGTCAGTCTCTGGGTTATGGACGCTGCGTCGGTTGTATCAAGATTGGAAAAAAGCACCTGATACTCGGTCTGGTTGGTCCAGAAGAATATCGCTGCAAAACCGCCCATAAGCACCAGGAAGGTTATCGCGAATGAAATCTTCTTGCCCAGGGGAATGGCCTTTAACATCTCTACAATATTTTTCAGATTTTCCGGCATCGGGACTCCTTGTTATATTCATCCGAAAATATCCATTTTCGGATTCATGTTGTCAGCTGTCAGCCATCAGCTCTCAGGGAAACCTCTCACGGTAAGAACCGGCTGACAGCTGAACGCTGACAGTTGAAAGCTTGTTTAAAAATTCATCCTCATTATCTCCTGGTAAGCATCCAGAAGCTTGCTCCTTATCTGGAGCAGAAAGGATAATGATATGCTTGATTTTTCGGTTTCGATCATAACCTCATGCAGACTGTCTGTTCTGCCCATGGCGAACTCCTGTGACAGCTGGTCGGCCTCCTGCAGCTGTGTATTTACCTGGGATATCAGAGAGTCCAGGGTATCCTGAAAACCGGATCCAGTGACCTTGCTGCTCGTGTTCTGATTTAATGCTCCAAAAACCGAATTCCCTGCGATATTGTTAACTGAAGTCATTTATATGCTCCTTTAACGTCCTATCTCTATTGCCCTGAGCGCCATTTCCTTTGAGGCCTTGATGGCTGAGGCATTGGCCTCATAGGACCTGTTGGCATTAAGCATCGAGACCATCTCCTCAACCAGGTTGACATTGGGATAGGAGACATATCCGTCCTTGTCGGCATCAGGGTGGGTGGGGTCATAGACCTGTTTCAGCTCACCAGCCACAGGCACGACGTTGGTCACCTTTACTCCATAGAGCTTTTTATCCATGGAATCCTTAAGCTGCGATTCAAAGGAGTTGTCTACAGGGTCCGTCTTGAAAATTACGGTCTTTCTCCTGTAGGCGGCGCCCTCCTCTGTGCGGGTTGTATTGGCATTCGCAAGGTTCATGGAAACCACATTGAGCCTTGACCTCTGCGCCTTCATCCCGCTGGAGGAAATATCCATGCTTTTAAGAAAATCCATAATCTGTTACCTCCGATCCCTTTAATAACTGCCCTTGATTGCCGCCTTGAGTGCCAGGAGCTTTTTCGTAAGCAGCCTGGTATTGGCCTCATAGAGGAGATTGTTCTTGGCCATCTTTGCCATCTCACTGTCCATATCAATCCCCGCAGTCTCTTTTGTCTCGACTGTAAAACCGGCAACGGAAGGCTCCGCCGAGCCGGAGATGTGGCGGCTGTCCGTCCTTTTCAGGCCGGTATTTGACCTGCTCTCAGCAAGCAGCAATTCCTCATCAAACTTGAGGCTCATCTGCCTGTAGCCGGGGGTATCCACATTTGCCATGTTCCCCGATATAACCTGCTGGTTGGCGCTGCTGTAGTCTATTGCCCTTTTGAGGACATCCATGGTCTTGCCGTACATCTTGCTTTGAAGAGAATTATTTATCTCCATTGTTTTCTCCATTTCCGGTTCTTTCACACTGGTTACTTGCAAAACAAATACCAAAAACGCCTGGTGACCTGAATGATCAATAATATTTAAGGGATAATCCCTGCCGGCATTCCTTGAGAAATCCTGGAGCGTGACGCCCGGGAAGCTTAATTAACTGATTTATTTAATTAAAATGACACCAGATCGACATGACGTGAAAAATAACAGGCATACACTGGACAGCATTTTAACAGGCATGGAGATCAGGAGTGCAGGTTAACCCCGGTATCATGGAGCCATCTTTAGGCAAATTTATCCGGCGATGCAGGTTTGACAGGGCCTTTGCAGGTGATATCAGTGTCCCGGGGCCTTCAGACAGACATTTAATGGCGGTCTGTCGTCAAAATATTGGCAAAAAACTCCGGAAAAACATGTCATGGAAATGACGGAAAAGAGAGCCACTAAAACTAATAAGAAGCCTAATGCAATGGTTTTTCCTCTCCTATCAGTGGAGGGCCAAGGTGGGGTCTCTCGGATTAGTAGACCCCCTCCCAGCCTCCCCCTAAAAGGAGGAGGAGATCCCATACGCAATATTTGGTTGAAGTTTCATATAAGAAAAAGCAAGAATATCGAATGTGATGAGAGGGTCTTGAAATTATTTTGTCATTTGGATATTTAAGTTTATAATAGGATCGACTAGTCTGTTGAAGAGTCCTCTTCCCCGGAACACCCTGTCTCGTATTCATGGAGCTTATTGCGAAGGGTCCTGACGCTTATGCCCAGGACATTTGCCGCGTGGGTCCTGTTGCCCCTGTGGTTGTCAAGGGCCTTCATGATCATCATCTTCTCCATTTCCCTCAGGGGGATAAGGTTATAATCAATTACTCCTTCCATCCTGCCCTGCACATCGGGGTTGCTTATGGCCTCAAGATCGCCGGATGTGATGATATCCGATTCGACCAGCAGTGTTGCCCTTTCCAGGAGATTTTCCAACTCCCTCACGTTTCCGGGCCATGCCCTTCTTTTCAGGAATGCCCCGGCATCCGGGGAAAGGGTTTTCACGGGCGCATTGTTGAGCGCGCAGTGTTTTTTCAGGAAAAATTCAGCAAGGGGGGCGATATCATCCGGCCTTTCTCTCAGTGGTGGAAGTTTTATGGGGACCACGTTCAGCCTGTAATACAGATCCAGACGGAAATTCCCGTTCTTTGTCTCCGCCTCCAGGTCCCTGTTCGTCGTCGCTATCACCCTTGTGTCTACCGGTATCGCGCCCTGTCCTCCAACCCTGTCTATCTCCCTCTCCTGCAATACCCTTAAAAGCTTTGCCTGGATGGACACGTCCATCTCGCTGATTTCATCAAGCAGGAGCGTGCCCCTGTCCGCCAGTTCGAATTTCCCCTTCTTGCGGGAGATGGCGCCTGTGAAGGCGCCCTTCTCATGGCCGAACAGCTCGCTCTCAAGGAGGCTCTCGGGCAGGGCAGAGCAGTTGACTGCTACAAAAGGGGCGTCCTTTCGGTTACTGTTGCTGTGGATAAACCTGGCCATCACCTCTTTTCCCACCCCGGTCTCGCCGTTTATCAGCACTGTGGACCGGCCGTGTGCTATCTTCCTTGCCATGTCCATTACCCTGATCATGGAGGAATTGACTGCTATCATCTGCCTGTCGCCCTGATCTTCCTTCTGTCTGCGGGATTGAGCGGCACTGGGGATAACCGGGTATTTCAGGGCGCCTTCCATGGCCGACCACAGCCTCTCGGCAGAGACATCACCCGCAAGATAATCATAGGCCCCCAGCCTGATTGCGGCAATTGCGTCATCCATGTCGGCCGTTTTACTCATAAGTATCACCGGCATGAGCGGAAAAAGCTGCTTTATCTCCTTTAACCGGGACAGGGCTGTTTTCGAATCGCCGTTTATCGTCCCGACCCACAGCTTCGGGGACAGGTTTCGGATCTTGTCTTTCAGGCTTACGCTGTCTTCAGCGATAAGGACCCTGAAGCCGATACCCTCAAGCCTCTTCCAGAGTCCCTGTGGCATGCTGAATTCGCCTGCTGTCCATAGGATATTGTTTTTGGCAATGTCGGTCATACCCTGAATCCGTCTCCTTAATTCCTGCCCATCGGCAATCTTTGCAGCTGCTTTTCCAGTTCCATTGTCCCCAGCTGAAGCTGTGCCCTCTGCTGCAGTATGCTGTCTCCGCCTTCCGATATCTCGGAAAGCAGCGTCCTGGCCTTCCTGTCCTCTCCCGAGTTCGCATAGGCCTGCGCCAGATTGAATCTCAGGTTCCAATAGTCCTTGTTATCCGTGCTGTAACCCAGATCAAAGCCGTTCTCATAGGCCTCTGCCGCCCCGGCATAATCGCCGGTGTTATAGCAGGCCTTTCCCAGTTCCATATATGCCGACCTCAGCGGATCGCCCTTGATCCCGTCGGGCATCCCCGGCGTTGATCTTATGGCCGCCTGTGCCTCTGCATACCTCTTTTGAAGGTTCAATATCCTGGCTGACAGTATATGTATCTCCGTTGTTTCATCCTCCGGAAGCAGCTTTTCTCCGTTTATTATGGACTGGCAGAGCGTATATGCGTTATCCAGCATATTGTCCTGGATATATAACACCGCAAGGGATCTTGAAATCCTCTGTATATCCGCCGGAGGGAGATCATAGTTTCTGGCCTTCTCAAGCAGGCTGCGGGCATCTGCCGTGCTGCCGCTGCCGAGATAGCTCTCGGCCAGTCCGATATAATATGCGCCCCTTGACTGAAGGCCAAGCTCGTTTAGCCTGACCTCCTGAAAGGCCCGGATCGCCTCATCATTAAGGTCCAGCCTGCCGAAGGCCAGCGCCGTATTAAGCATGGTCTCAGGTTTGATGCTGCCGGCCAACGCGTCCTTCAGGCCAACATAGAAATCCGTCATATCCTTGAACTTCCCAGCCTGGTAAAGCCTAGTCAGCTCTTTGTCGGCGGCATTGTAAAAAAGGCTCCTGGCGCTCTTCCTGGTCTCCGTCTCAACCGGCTTGTCTGTCAGCTGTCTCACGGTATTCACTGCGCCGGCGAAGTCATTCTTATCATAGAGCTGATAGCCCTTTTCCAGCAGCGCCAGCTCGCTTATGGATTCATTGCCCTTGCCCGTGCTCAATTCGTCAAGGATGCTTGTGTCCGAGGAATACCCGGCTATCCGAAGCTTGGAGATCGATGCGCCTTCGGTTCCGGGGTAGTAGTCGGTTACCGTCCTGTAGAATTTCTCGGCCTCTTTTTCATTCTCCTGATTGTGATATGTGTCCCCGATACGGGTGAGCAGCATGTCGGCGCCCTCCTGCTGCCGCCCGATATTCAGCGCCCAGAAAAGGTATTCCCTGGCACGATCGTAATCATTCAGAAAAAGGTAGTTTTTTGCGCGGAGGAAAAGGTACTCAGGATGCTCTATGAATATCCCCGGCTCCAGGTCCAGGACCTCCTCAAGCTTCTTTTCAGCCTCTTCGTACTGGCCTACGGCATGATGATAATTCGCAATCCAGAAATCGGCCTCGGCGGCATATTCCGAACTCCTGTATTGTTCCATGATCGTCATGAAGTCGGCAACAGCCTTTTCATATTGGCCCAGCTTCATGAAGATCTTTCCCCTGTTGAGATAGGCGAGGGGCGCCAGTTCATCGCCTTTTTTCTGGGAGAGCACAAGCCCCAGGTATCCGAGCGCAAGGTAGTCTTCGCCTTTAGCCGACTGGGCCTGGGCCATCTTGATATAGCCTGACGGCATATATTTAGATTCGGGGAAACGGTCTATGGCCTTCTGATAGGACGATACGATGTTTCCCAGCACCTCATTATCGCCGTTCTTCCACAGGGAATAATACAAGTCGCCCTTCAGGAACATCATATCCTCAACCAGGGAGGAGCCCGGCACTTCATCAAGGAACTGGTTTGTCAGCAGGATGCCTTTTTCATAGTCCTTGATCTCCATGGCCTGCTTCACCCGGCCATATAGAAAAGCCTCTTCAGGGCTCAGGCCGTCTATTGTCTTTTTCATCTCTGACGACATGGGAAGGGTGTCATCAAGTTTCGGTTCTATCCTGACGGCGTTCCCGGCCTCAATCTTAGCTCCCTCATCTGTGTCAGGCTTTGCCTCCCCGGCCGGGCTGTCATCCGTCGCTTCACCGGACACTGCCGGAGGGACAGCCTCCGCCCCGGCCTCTACATCGACTGCCGGGATGCTATCCTCCCCGGCCTTTGCCGCACTTTCAGCGACAGTGATATTATCCGTGGGCCTGTCCGTTGCCGGCTCGGGAGCAGGGGTATCCTTTTTGCTGATCTTCATCCTGAGATAATTCCCCTTGTCCTCTATCACAGTCTTTTCCTGTTTCCCGTCTTCCTTTTCAGCTGCAGCTGCAGGCGTTTTGCCTTTCATGCCGGCCATCTCGGGTGGAACAGCACCGGGCTCATCCATGATATCCATCACCAGCCTGTCCTCCCCGGTCATCCTGAAGACGCTTACCCGCGTTAAAGGTGATTCAAGAACCAGGGACAGATCAGATTGTTTATCCTTTGTCCCGGATATATTCACCTCCTTAAGCCGTTTAACCGGGCCGTACTTCTCCTTTTTCAGGGCACTCGATACATCAAAAAGACTCATCGTAAACGCGGTCGGCGTCTTAAATTCCAGCGCCCAGGAGGGGCTGTTATCCACCTTCATGACCACCCTTGTCCCGTTCTCTATGAACCCCAGCCTGATGTCCTGAAAGGACGCCGCTGCCCTGGAGTGCTTTATAACGGCGGAAGGTTCACCGGATAAGGATATTTCAATGTAAAGGAGTTTCTTGTCCTCAATCCAGGAGCTGTCAATGCCAGAAAAGGGGATTTGAAGATTGATATCGAATTTCATGCCGGGTGTGTTCCGGCCTTCACTTATAGAGAAAATGTTGCCATCAGGGATGTCCTTTTCAAAGGACGCCCCCTTGATTGTGTCATGGAAGGTCAGAAGGATATGGCCTGCGCTGACTGCATAGAGGTTGTATGCAGGCCTCTCCTTGAAAAAGAGCATAATCCTGGTCCGGTCCTGCCCCTCATTTGCGCTGATCCTGTAAACCTCGTTGGAGGCCATAACAAGGGAAGAGACAACAAGTCCCTTTAAGAAAAGGCATGCAGAAAAAAAAAGATATGTCTTCAGTCTGTTCGGATGAATGATCATTTTTACCGTTGTTTAGTGTAAATCATTAACTCAATGACAATGATTGAATTTTGGGGCTTGATATATTTTCCCTCCCATGAATTAGCACATCCCGTGCCATATTGATATATTTTGCATTATTATAATGAATTAAATAACTTAGCAGACCATTTGCCGCCTGCACCTAACGGTTGGTTGACTATTTATATTGCCGAACGCATATTATCCCTCATATTTCGTCAATAATTTGGCGATTGGGCAGGATAAACCGTTTCAGACTCTGGGCTATAAAAAGATAAGCCTTCTTTACATTGAACCATGGGCCTTGCGCCTTGCACCTTGTTTTCTGGCACCATATTTGCTTAATATTATTCCATGAAGGAGACATATGAAATCATGGAATCCGCAGACATCCTTGTAATGAACTACAATCTATTTAAAAAGATGAGGGAACTCTCTGAAAGGCAGGAGAGACTCATTTCTGACGATCAGATGGATGAATTCAACAATCTTCAGAATCAGCGGGAACAGATACGTAAGGAGATTACGGACAATAACCGGGAATATGACGCCGGGATAAAAAATACACCCCTGAAAAGACAGGGGCAGAAGGCTTTGGACATATCCGGGGAAATATCGGAAGTGATCAGATCCATTCAGGAAACCGATAAAAGGATTGAAGACCTGATAATCTCAAAAAAAGATGAATTCATGCATGATGTTAAAAATATCAGGAAAGGTCAGGATGCCGTCAGAAGATATGCAGGCTCCAGGAAGAAAATAAACAGATTTATAGACAGAAACGGCTGAAGGAAAATAGAATCACGCCGGATTGCCGATTGCCATTATAAAAAAAATGTGCTTAAATCTGCCGGAATAATTTTTCAATCTTGAAAAGGAAAGGCGTGAAATCCCCAATGAATGAAGGATGATATTCTTCTTCATTTTCTTAAAAGATGATTCCGATACGAGACACTATCCAATCAAAGAATTATCCGGTAGTAAATAATGCCATTATCGTCATTAATGTCCTGATCTATCTTTTTGAACTCTCCATGGGAAACGGCCTGGATCAATTCATCTTCTCCTACGGCCTTGTGCCGGCCAGGTACTCGATCCCTGAGATCGGCGCCTATTTCAACCCGTTGCAGCAGGTCTTTGCCCTTTTTTCATTCATGTTTATTCATGGCGGATTCTGGCACCTTCTTGGCAATATGTGGTCCCTTTATATCTTCGGAGACAATGTCGAGGACCGCCTGGGCCACGGCAAATACCTTGTCTTTTATATCCTTTGCGGACTTTTATCCGGTCTCTTCCACCTTGCGATCAACTGGACATCTCAGGTCCCTACCATAGGGGCAAGCGGCGCGATAGCAGGCATAATGGGGGCATACCTCATCCTGTACCCCGGATCAAAGATACTTACCCTGATCCCCATAATAATTATACCCTATTTTGTTGAAATCCCTGCCCTCTTTTTCCTGGGCATATGGTTTGTGCTTCAGTTCCTGAGCGCCGCCATGTCTTCCGCCGGGGCAGGGGGAATCGCCTGGTGGGCGCATGTTGCAGGCTTTGCAGCCGGGATGCTCCTGTTGAAACTCCTCATCAGGATACCTGAAACAGGGATTACAAAAGCCATACGCGAGGTGACATACAGGAAGAGGACCCCCCATCTGCAGGTCATAAATTCAAAAGGCTCAAGGGGCGGACCCCACATCAATGGTGAAATCCTGATAACCCCTCGGGAGGCCCTTCTCGGAACCAGCAAGCTGGTCAATGTCCCATGGGGCATCAGGAGAAGACTGTTCAGGGTGACCGTGCCGCCCGGAGTTACCGACAGGACGGTCCTTCGCCTCAAGGGAATGGGATATGAGATGTTCAACGGGCTGAAGGGAGACATCTACTTGACGGTAGTGATACAATGACAGAGCTTACATTTTTGGGAACAAGCGGGGCATGGCGCCTGCCGGAATTAGGCTGCGATTGTCTGATATGCAGGGGAATGCGCCTCAGAAAAGAGGAGCGAAGGCGCACCGCGCTGTTTCTGTCAGGCAGCAGGAATATATTAATAGACTGCGGCCCTGATATAAGGGAGCAGCTGATTATTAACAGTATCGATTCCATTGACGCCATACTGATCACCCACGAACATGGGGATCATTATCTGGGGCTGGATGAGATATCCTGCTTTAAACGACGCCGGCCAAGAGGCGAATTCGTCCCTATCCCCTTATACGCTACAGGCAAGGCCTGGCAGACCATTTCCACGCAGTTCGGATACCTGGCGGACATGGAGATTATTAAGGTCCATGAGATCGAGGCCGGCAGTTCCTATAATCTCGGAGAATTTGAGTTTGCCCCCTTTAAGACCCTTCACGGGCCTGTAGCTACCGGAGCGGTCGGCTACAGCATCAGGGTCCGTAAAACGAACGGAGATTCGGTTCATCTCGTCTATACATCCGATTTCTTTGACCTGGCCGAACCGCCTTCAGGGATATTTCATCCTGACTATCTGATATTAAACTGTTACTGGCTCAATGAACCCTTGAAAAACAGGGCCAACCAGCTGAGCTTTCAGCGGGCCCTGGCTTTCATAGAGCTCCTGAAGCCCGGGAAGGATGTCTTCCTGACGCATATCGGGGACACCGACATGGCGGCCAACGACCCTGCAAACAGGATGTCAAAAAAGTTCGAGCCTGCTGACCCCTTGAGATCGCCCAGTACCGGCGAGCCATATAATATCCCCGTTAACCAGAAAGAGTGGCAGGATACCGTGGACAGGGTAATACAAGACAGGAGTCTGCCCTTCAAGGTTACTGTCGCCTATGACGGACTTCGCATAGGTATATGACGTTATTTGCCTGAACGGTCGGATTGCCTGTAAAATGTCGGCCTTGTCATGATTGCACAGGCGCAAGGCACATGGCGCAGGGCTCAAGGCAAGTTAATATGATTTAGACTCTTTCACTGATCCCTCCGCCCTGTGCCTTGCGCCTTTTTTATACCATCATTCAGCTGCCAGAAAAGCATTGACATACATATCCCCTGCGGGATATATTTTCCGTGCCTAGAGAAACATATTTGTATTTTTATAACAGACTATCTTCAATCAACCACGGACACTGCCCCTTTTAAAATAACTCATTAAATCGGTGGATTATAAAAAAATGAAAAAAGACAAAGAGATAAGCAGCTATACAAAGGCAGGAGTGGACATAGACTCCGGCAACCGCTTTGTGGATCTTATTAAACCTATTGTAAGCAAGTCATTCAAACCCGGCGTCATAACGGATATAGGCGGATTTGCCGGGCTCTTTTCCCTCAAATCCCAGGATGTTAAAAATCCTGTGCTGGTTGCCTCAACAGACGGGGTCGGCACAAAGCTGAAAATCGCTTTCATGATGGACAAGCATGACACCATCGGCATCGACCTTGTCGCGATGTGCGTAAACGACATAATAGTACAGGGCGCCAATCCCCTGTTCATGCTGGATTATATAGCCACAGGAAAACTGGAGGTCGAAAAGGCCGTTGATATCGTAAAGGGCATCGTGGAGGGGTGCAGGGATGCCAACTGCTCGCTGATCGGCGGCGAGACGGCGGAGATGCCGGGCCTTTATGCACCTGGAGAATATGACCTTGCCGGCTTCGTTGTCGGGCTGGTGGATAACGATCAACTGATAGACGGGTCCGGGATCTCGGTCGGCAACCAGCTCATAGGGATATCATCAAGCGGGGTCCACAGCAACGGGTATTCACTTGTACGCAACCTGTTTTTTGAAAAGCTGAAGATGTCGGTTAACGATTATGTGGAGGAATTCGGCCGCACCCTGGGGGAAGAACTCCTGCAGCCTACCCGCATTTACTGCAAGACCGTGGCGAGTCTTAGAAAGATATCCAGCATATTCGGCATGTCGCATATAACAGGAGGAGGCATCATCGACAACCTCCCGCGCGTGCTCCCGAAACAGTGCAAGGCCCTTATAAATACCGGGGCCTGGACGCCTCAGCCTGTTTTTCAGTACATGAAAAAGGCTGGAGATCTCTCCGATACCGAGATGATGAGGACCTTTAACAACGGCATCGGCCTGATACTGGTCGTAAGCGAAGAGCAGTGCGATGAGGCCCTCACCCACCTTGAATCCATAGGCGAGAAGGCATTTCATATAGGCTCCGTGGAGACGCGAGGCGATAAGGATTCAGCCATACAGTTCATTTAATCTCTATTGGCTAAATAAGGCGGATTTAAAAACCGGCCTGCGGCATTCCATCTCCGCAGGCCGGTTTGATATAATTTTAAATATAAATCTCTAGAATCTTACAGTCAGTACCCCGCCATATGTCCTGGGCGGTCCGATCATCAGGTCGCTGGCATTGCCCATTATCATTACGCTGCGTTTAACGGCATAATTTTCCAGGTTTTTGACATAGCCTGAGAGCGTCCATCTTCCGCTGTTGTGGAAGTACACCAGGTTGAAATTGCTTAAATGATAGGCCTCCTGTACGGTGTATCTCCCTATGTTATCCAATGTAACGGAAGCGACACCTGTTGTCGAATCCCGGGTGATCCCAATAACCGTGTCAAGCATATACATATTATAGGACGTCTGGTAGCGGGTATCAAAGCTCGGTGTCAATGTCCCGCCATCGGGCAACTGGATCGTATAGCTGAACCCTGCATTAATCGTCCAGTGCGGGGCGAATGTAAATTCTTTGCCGCTGTAATCCAGGTCAGGTACACCAAGTGAGTTGGTAATATTGTTAAAATTAAAGAAGAGTGATGTAAACTCCTTCTTCAGGTAGGATACTGAAAAGTCCACCTTGAAATCCTGCGTGACCATTGTATTGGTCGAGATATCAATACCGTAAACCGTGGCGTCTCCGACCTGCTTGGCGTTCTGGTCCATGGCATTTCCCTGCGGGCCTGATCCGTCAAGGGCTATGTCGGTTCCGGGTGTAAAAACGCCATCACCGTTAACATCGGTATATTCCAGCAACCCGTTGCTGGCGGTGACCGGTAAACCGGTCTGGGGGCTGATGCCGATATAGTTATCAGACAGGGTATTCACACCTGTGGTTGCCAGGTAGTTTTTATACCAGTAATAATAGGCGGATGCGTTTACCTGCATCCTGTTCCCGAAGAACCTGTTCTTGGAACCGAGTGACAGCGCCTTCAGTTTCTCAGGCGGCAGGGGATCACCGTTTTCGTCATACGCCATGCCCTGGGTCCTGTAGCTCGTTGAGTAATCGGTATACAGCATAGAGTTTTCCGCAAGGTCATACTCCATCCCCACCTTGAAGTCCGGGTCGCTGTACTGCATGTTGACGATCTCGGGCTGAGCCACGCCGTTTTCATCCATGTTCCTGCCGCTCTCCAGGTTATAGGAATAGTTTGATTCATCCGTATAGCGAATACCGCCTGTTACACGGACCCTGTCCGTTACAGGGTATGTGATATTCCCGAAGACCGCCTTGGACCTGTTGTTCTGGTACCTGTCGGTAGTGTTTTCAAGGGCCCCTGTGTCAAGGCGGTGTCCGTCGCTGTAGACCTGCTCCCATGAATGGTAATAGGTAAGGCCGAAGATCCATGTAAAGGGGGAATCGGGTCCGGATGTCATGCGCGCCTCTACGCTCTTCTCATTGCCGAACATATTCCGGTAGTTTGAAACCTCATAGCTCCCGTCCCTGGAGGTCTGCACCGATGTGTTTTCGCTGTCGCGCGGTGTATAGGAGGGGACTATGGCCAGTGACGCAAAACCCATGTCCCAGTCTATGCGTCCTGAATACTTCTTATTGATGGAGTCCTCATTGGGCTTGCCGCCCTGCTCGCTTGTCTGAGCGGTCCACGGATTATCCTTTTCATCCTGGTCCTCAAAAAGGGCTACGCCGCCGAATCCCTGGCCTCCGGACTTTGAATACTCTCCGATGAGCTGGAAGGAAAGCTCCTCGGTTGCCTTATACAGGGCCTTCAGACGCGCTGACTTCGTGTCCTCATCCTCTGCGCCGTTGCTCAGATAGCCGTCTCTCTTGTTAACGGAAACGGCTGCCCGCAGTGCCAGTTTGCTCATAACCGGGACATTCAATGTAAGCTCGCCGCGCTTCAGGCTGTAATTGCCGCCTTCGAGCGATACCGACCCCTCAAACTGATTAAGCTTCGGGCTGGCTGTTATGACGTTTACTACACCGCCGGGTGTGGAAGACGAATACAGGGTGCTCTGCGGTCCGTAAAGCACCTCCACGCGCTCGATGTCATAAAGGTTGTTTCCTGCGGCGTTTCTCTGTGTAAAGGCGCCGTCCATGTTCACTGCTACCGTCGGGGTGGATGCCTGCATACCGCCGAAGTTGTTCTGGTCGTTCGCCATACCGCGGAGGGTTACCCTCATGCCGTCCGATGCCTTGTTGATTATAACGCTGGAGACTGTTGAAAGGATCTGGTCTATGTCGTTCTTCCCGATCTCCTTCATGGCCTCGCCGGAGATAACCTCCATGGCTATGGGGACCTTCTGCTGATTCTCTTCACGCTTCTGGGCCGTTACCGTAATCTCCTCAAGTGTGAATTCCTCATCCGCCGACTCCTGGGCGAATACAGCCGACACATCGCCGAGGGCAAAGATGAATGCAACCGTTAATGCCAAAAGATACATATAATGCCGTTTCTTCATGCTTTTTCTCCTTATTGTATTGTTTCCTGAAATACGCCGTCCATCCCCGGCCTGTGATCGATAAAATAAAGTAATGTGACACATGCCAGGTAATGGAATATACCTCCGTCGCGCCTTGACCGGATGGGGCTTAAGGCAGCGCCCTTTACAGGTTCTTTACCAAGCATTGCGGATTAGCATATAAAACTGTTGTGGCAAAAGGATGACTTAAGCATGTTTTTTGAGAGAATTCCTGTCCACAGGCCTTATGCAGCAATAGTAGTATGTAATGATGTTTTTTAAAAGATATTGTGGAAAAACAGTCTTAATATGGCAATAAAATGACCGGAATATGTTTTTGAAAAGTGTTCCGGCAGATTTGCCGGAATAAGGCGTCTCCCTATTTTTTGTCGAGATTATTCACAAAGACTTCCGGAATTTAAAAAGGATGGATAAAATTCAGGCCGGCGGCAGATTAGCTGCCCCGGCCTGAATCTTAATTGGTTAAATAATCCTTAGAACCTTACTGACAAGATGCCACCATATGTCCGGGGCGGTCCGATCGTCAATTCGCTCAAGCCGTTAGGCCCGTTTGAAAATACACTTCGCTTCACTGCATAGTTCTCAAGGTTCTTAACATACCCTGTAATGGTCCACTTCCCGCTCGGACTCGCGTAAACCGTCGAAAAATTGCTTAAATGATAAGCCTCCTGTACTCCGGATACACTTACGTCTGTAATAAGCGGTATGAGTTCGCCGGTTGCTATAGACCTGTCGGTTCCTAAAATCTGATCAAGGAAATACATCTTATAGGAGGTCTGATAGCGTGTATCAAATGTCGGGGAAAGTGTGCCTCCGTTCCACAAGGGGATAGTGTAGGTAAACCCTGCGTTGACTGTCCAGTGTGGTGAGAATGTCGCATCCATTCCGCTGTAATCAATAGCAGGCATATTCCACACCCCCTGAGTTATCTCCTGAATGGTAAAGATGAGGCTGGTAAAATACTTTTTAAGGTATGAGACCGAAACGTCCACCTTGAGGTTTTGAGTTACAAGGGTTGTTGTCGAGATATCCAGACCATATACCTTGAGATTTCCCTGAGTCTTTCCATTGGGGTCTTGAGAGGCTCCACTTGACCCTGGAGGCGACGGCCCCCCTCCTGCTGATGCATAGGCAATCCCATCAAGGAGTGTATCAGTCCCCCAATCAAATTGGTCGTTGCCGTTATTATCGATATAATCAAGCACGCCGTTGCCGGTGTCACTGACCAGATCCCGGGCTATGGGTGTCAAATTATCGGGATCAACACCAGTATAATCGTGCCCTGAATCATACTCGCCGGCATAGTTATCAGTGATTGACCCGATACCGGTGACGGCCATATAGTTATTATATTTGTAATAATATGCAGATGCGTTTACCTGCATCCTGTTTCCGAAAAACCTGTTTTTAGAGCCCAGCGTAAATGCCTTTAATTTTTCAGCCGGGAACGGCTTGCCGTTGGCTGCAGCGCCATTGCCCTGGGTCCTGTAGCTGGTTGAAAAATCGGAATAGAGCATGGAGTTTTCTGCCAGATCATATTCTACGCCCAGCTTATAGTCCGGGGAGTCGTAGTCCATATTAACTACATCCGGCTCTGTATCTCTTCCTGATTCGAACATGGATGAAAAAGTCTGTTCTTTGGTATAGCGGAGTCCGCCTGTTGCCCGGAAACTGTCTGTAATAGGATATGTTATATTGCCGAAAACAGCCTTTGACGTTTGGTTTTGAAACCCGGTCCTGAAACTGTTAAGAGAGTTGTCTAAAGCCAGGTATGTGTTATCATCCTTCTGATCATGCATCTTGTACCAGTTTACCCCGAAAATCCATTTGAACAATGTAAAATCGCTGGAGGAGGTCATACGAGCTTCAATGCTTTTCTCAAAACCCGTACCGGTAGATGTGGTATAGGTTGCATAGCTTACCGCATCCGGGCCCATACCCTGTGTTATTGTCCCTGTGGAGGTGCTGTCATTATCGCGCGGAGTATAGGACGGAACTATGGCTAAAGTCCCGAAACCCATGTCCCAATCCATTCGGCCTGAATACTTTTTATTTAGGCCATCATTGCTCGGTTGGGGCATTGCAACAGTTTCACCCTGCCCTGTTGCCGCTGTCCATGGATTTGTAACCTTCCCGTCCAGCGTGCCGTCACTGTTGTACCAGTGTCCGTCCTGAAAATCAAAAAGTTTAACCCCATTGGTTCCGAAGCCTTGGCCCCCTTGCTTGGAAATTTCTGCAATTAGGGTAAAGGAGAGTTTGTCCGTAGCCTGAAATAATGCCTTTACGCGCGCTGCCTTGGAATCCTCGTCCTCAGCGCCGTTGGTAAGATAACCGTCGCGTTTTGTATAATTTGCGGCTACGCGAAAGGCAAACTTGCTCACTACAGGGACATTTAATGAAACCTCGCCATGCTTCAGGCTGTAGCTGCCCGCTTCGAGTGTCACTGATCCGTCAAATTGATCGAGCTTCGGGTTGGCTGTTATGACGTTTACAACACCGCCGGGGCTGGCGGAGGAATACATTGTGCTTTGGGGTCCGTAAAGGACCTCAACGCGCTCAACATCATAGAGATTGTCTCCCGCGGAGTTTCTGTTGGTATAGGCCCCGTCCATGTTCACTGCGACGGTCGGTGTTGATACCTGCCTTCCAAAGAAAACGCCATTGTCATTGCTCATGCCGCGGAGTGTAACCCTCATACCATCCGCTGCCTTGTTGATTATTGCGCTCGAAACCGTAGAAAGAATCTGGTCTATATCAGTCTTTCCAAGTTCCTTGATCGTATCGCCGGAAATGGTCTCCATGGCAATAGCAACTTTCTGCTGATTCTCAGCGCGCTTCTGGGCCGTTACCGTGATCTCCTCCAACGTGAACTCATCATCTGACGACTCCTGGGCGAATATAGCCGACACATCACCGAGGGCAAAGATGAATGCAACTGTTAATGTCAAGAGATACATATAATGCCGTTTCTTCATATTCTCCTCCTAGGTTAGTTTACTGTTATGATTTCGCCGGCCGTTCCGGCGGTAAAACTCCGCATTAAATTAACATGATAATTGCATATGATACATTTTCCCAACATGGCTATGCATTAAGATTGTTTTTATTCTGTTTTTAAGATGCAGGAAAAACTCTATTTAAAACCAAATAGAAATTCCATTTTGCATATGAAATTATTCCAACTGCGTGGAGGCTTTATGTTTCAAATATGTTTTTTCTGTGCAGGCATCATAAAAGAAACCGCCTTCGGAACAACACAGGAGGGCCTGGAGAAGAAAAGTGCAGGCTAATGGAACCGGATTCTGCCGGCGGCATCGAAGCGCCGCCGGCAGAATCCGGTACATTACAAAGAATGGATTAGAACTTAATCGACAATATAGCGCCGTAGGTCCTTGGCGGTCCTATCGTCAGTTCACCTACATTGTCCGGGCTGTTTTTAAAAATACTTCGTTTTACAGCATAGTTCTCAATATTTTTAACATA
>Ga0209287_10000372_pt1 | contig 28030 bp, 18 predicted proteins | sample PPLLak3cmMay2015_2_FD_187255 | JGI IMG/M metagenome (GOLD analysis project Ga0209287, IMG submission 187255) | Freshwater sediment microbial communities from Prairie Pothole Lake near Jamestown, North Dakota, USA - PPLs Lake P8 Core (1) Depth... | ecosystem: Environmental > Aquatic > Freshwater... | reverse complement strand
CATTTTTTCCTGAACAACCGCGGCTCTTCTCCCCTTATAAGTCTTTTAATATTTTTTCTGTGTGTGATTAAGAGTGCTGCGGCAATTATTATGGAGAAAACCTTAAATATCTGTGACGGTGTATTGAAAAAAACCAGAAGGACTACCGGGAATGCAATACCTGCAATAATTGACGAAACCGATACAATGCCGGTAATTGCGAAAACCAGTGCGAACAAACCAAGGCACACCAGCGACACTGCCGGATGAAGTGCGATCACCACGCCTGCTGCTGTTGCCACCCCCTTCCCGCCCCTGAATCCGGCGAACACCGGGAACATATGACCTGTGATCGAGATAAGTCCCGTGAGTATCTGAAGGTTGGTAAGCGTTGCCGTTCCATCTGATGCGAGACTGAAAAAAACCGGAAGAAGTGCTGCCAGTGAGCCTTTTATTATATCGATGATCAGAACTGGCACCCCTGTTTTCCATCCGAGCACCCTGATGACATTTGTTGCGCCTGCATTACCGCTTCCGTGTTCACGGACGTCAATGCCGTGAAATGCTTTTCCGGCCCAGACGGATGTGGGGATCGATCCCAGGAGGTAAGAGAGCAGAATTGATATAATTAAGAGAGGGATACTCATTATTTCAGATTACCGGTCCATGTTCAATAAGGCTGGCAGTTTCAGGATTTGAGGTGAACTTGCTGAAATTGTTAATGAATTTCCAGGCAAGGTCGATAGCTGCAATATGCCATTTGGTTCCCGACTCCCAGCCGTTTGCAGGGTCAAGAATGGCTTCATCCACTCCATTGACCCTACGGGGGATGCTCAGGTTGAAAACAGGCAAGGCAGTGAATTCGCTCTCTTTAATTGAATCGTCAAGGATGGCATTGATTATCCGGCGGGTTGAAGGAAGATCAATTCTGCTTCCTGTTCCGTATGGACCTCTGATCCATCCTGTGTTCAGGAGCCATGCTTCTGCACAATGCATCTTCATCTTTCTGGACAGCTCATTTGCGTAAATAATCGGATCCACAAGCAGGAAGGCAGCGCCAAAGCATGCCGAGAAGGATGGTACCGGTTCTACAATGCCTCTCTCGGTACCTGCAACCTTAGCAGTATATCCGCTCAGAAAATAATACTTTGTCTGCTTCTCAGTAAGCCGGCTTACGGGTGGCAGTACGCCAAATGTGTCAGCTGAAAGGAAAATAACCTTTGATGCATGTCCGGCCCGGGAAACCGGTTTAACAATATTCCTGATGTGGTAGATGGGGTAAGAGACCCTGGTATTCTCTGTTTTGGAGTCGTTATTGAAATCTATCGTTCCGTCGGGAAGCACAACAAGGTTTTCGAGAAGAGCATCCCTTCTGATCGCATCATAGATATCCGGTTCATTTTTCCTGCTCAGCTTTATGCACTTGGCATAGCAGCCTCCCTCAAAATTGAAAATACCATCATCATCCCATCCGTGTTCATCATCTCCTACAAGCGCCCTTTCCGGATCAGTTGACAGGGTGGTTTTTCCTGTCCCCGAGAGGCCGAAGAATATTGCAACATCACCCTTTTTTCCGACATTCGCAGAGCAGTGCATGGATGCTATTCCCCTGAGAGGCAGGTAGTAGTTCATTACTGAAAAGATGCCTTTCTTCATTTCACCCCCGTACCAGGTTCCGCCTATCACTGCCATGTTTTCGGTGAGGTTGAAGAAGACGAAATTCTCTGAGTTAAGTCCCTGTTTCTGCCAGTCAGGATTGATAGCCTTCGATGCCATCAGCACCACAAAATCAGGTTTGAAATTTTCAAGCTCCTCCGGGGTGGGCCTGATGAACATATTCTTGACAAAGTGGGCCTGCCATGCCACCTCCTGGATAAATCTTACCTTCAGCCTGGAATTTTCATTGGCACCTGCATAACAGTCCATGACAAACAGTCTCTTTCCCGAGAGCTGGCGGGAGGCAATTTCTTTGCAATGCTTCCATATCTCATTTGTAATTGGCTTATTGTCTGATACTTTAGCAAGATCAGACTTCCACCATACAGTGTCTCTGGTCTTATTATCCCGTACTATGTATTTATCTTTTGGTGAACGGCCCGTAAAGACGCCGGTATCTACTGAAACAGCGCCTGTCCTCGTAATGAATCCTCTTTCAGGTTTGTCCAGTCCGGGTTTCGTCTCCTCTGCAAAGAGGAAATTATAATCAGGGTTATAGACTATTTCTAACGGATCATGGATACCATATTCAGATAGTTCTCTGGGTGTGATCATTTAGATGCAGGGTATTGAAAGGTTAATCAGTGCAAAATAACTAAAATATTATTGTAGTTGTAATTCTTTAATAGGGTTTATTCTAGCCAGGCGGTCTTATATGAGTCAAAGGTAGTTCTCTTACCATACGATCAGGTTAGTTTGCAGCCATGCAAAAGAAAAGAGGCTGTTCCCGGGGCCGGGAGCAGCCTCTTAGTTTTATGTGCAGTAAATTACTTGCTGTACTTGATTGATGCCTGGGCTGCAGCAAGCCTTGCTATCGGTACCCTGAAGGGTGAACAGCTCACATAAGTAAGACCGTTCCTGTAGCAAAACTCAACTGATGCAGGATCACCGCCCTGTTCACCGCAGATGCCTATTTTCAGGTCAGGCCGTGTAGCCCTTCCCTTCTGGACCGACATGGTTATCAGCTGGCCAACGCCCTCCTGATCAATTGTCTGGAACGGGTCGGCTGAGAGCATCTTATTGTCAAGATAAGCATTAAGGAATCCTCCTATATCATCACGGCTGAATCCGAAAGTCATCTGTGTGAGGTCGTTTGTCCCGAATGAGAAAAACTCAGCTGACTTTGCCATACGGTCGGCGAGCAGCGTAGCCCTCGGGATCTCGATCATTGTTCCGTATTTATAGTCTATCTTGCTGACTCCGAACTTTTTGCATACTTCTGTATAGACTTTGTCAACAACTTTCTTTGTAACGTCAAGTTCTGATACATCGCATGTAACAGGGACCATCAGTTCAGGATGAGGTTTTTTGCCTTCTTTCTCAAGTTCCAGTGTTGCTTCAAACATTGCCCTGACCTGCATCTCTGTAACCTCCGGGAAGGTAATTCCAAGACGTACACCCCTGTGACCCATCATCGGGTTTGATTCATGAAGAGCCTCTCCTCGCCTGGCAACATCTTCCTTATTTATTCCGAGTGCTTTGGCAAGCTCTTCCTGCTTTTCTGCGCTCTGCGGAACGAATTCATGAAGCGGAGGGTCGAGAAGCCTGAATGTTACAGGAAGTCCGTCCATTGCCTCAAGTGTTGCTTTCATGTCTTTCTTGACGAATCCGGAAAGCTCATCAAGAGCCTTGCGGCGTTCTCCTTCGTTTGCACTGAGGATCATCTTGCGGAGCAGGAACAACGGCTGTTCTGAACCCTTGCCGTAGAACATGTGCTCGGTACGGAAAAGTCCTATTCCTTCAGCTCCAAAATCACGGGCAATCTTTGCATCGGCCGGTGTGTCAGCATTGGTGCGGACGCCCATTTTGCGATGATTATCAACGAGCTTCATAAACTCCCTGAACCTGGGATTTTCTGTTGCATCCATCAGCGCTATTGCGCCGGTATATACATTGCCTTTCGTGCCATTGAGTGTAAGAGTATCACCTTCTTTGATGACTGTATTGCTGCCTGAAACTTTTGCTGTCTTTGAAGCGGCATCAACATGAAGGCCGCCTGCACCCACTATACAGCATTTACCCCAGCCGCGGGCCACAAGAGCAGCGTGTGATGTCATTCCTCCTCGGGCTGTAAGAATACCTTCAGCTGCACGCATGCCTTCAACATCCTCGGGATTGGTTTCCTCACGAAGGAGGATTACCTTTTCTCCCTTACGGAACCAGGCAACTGCATCCTCAGCCGTAAATACAACTTTGCCCACAGCTGCTCCGGGTCCGGCGGGCAGACCTTTTACAAGGGGAGTCACCTTTTTCTCAGCGTCAGGATTGCAGATAGGATGAAGAAGTTCATCAAGCTGTGCAGGGTCAACGCGCATTACTGCCGTCTTCTCATCTATCAGCTTCTCATGAAGCATATCCATCGCCATATTCAGGGCTGCTGTACCGGTTCTCTTTCCGGCGCGGCACTGAAGCATATAGAGAACGTCTTCCTGTATCGTAAACTCTATATCGAGCATGTCTTTGAACGACTTCTCAAGGATCGCACGTATATCGCAAAGCTCCTTGTAGGTTTTGGGCATAGCCTCCTGCATGCTGTGCAGATGCTTGTTCTGCTCATTCTTTGTTTCATCATTGAGAGGGCTCGGTGTGCGTATACCTGCAACCACGTCTTCACCCTGGGCATTTACCAGCCATTCGCCATAGAACAGGTTTTCGCCCGTTGCAGGGTTGCGTGTGAATGCAACACCGGTGGCCGATGTGTCGCCCATGTTCCCGAATACCATAGCCTGAACGTTGACTGCCGTTCCCCAGTCGTCAGGAATACCTTCAATACGACGGTATGAAACAGCTTTCTTACCGTTCCAGCTCTTGAAAACAGCTTTTATACTTCCTTCAAGCTGTTCCTTTGCATCATCTGGGAACGGTTTGCCAAGAACTTCTTTAATTTTCTTCTTGAAATCTTCGGCCAGCTGCTTAAGTTCATCAGCAGTTATTTCAGTATCAGATTTATAACCTTTCCTGTGTTTGAATTCATCAAGCATTTCATCGAGCTGCTTGCGGATACTTTTTCCCTCACCAAGTTCAATTCCTTCAGCTTTCTCCATTACGACGTCAGCGTACATCATTATAAGACGGCGGTATGAATCCCATACAAACCTTGGATTGTTTGTTTTCTTAAGGAATCCGGGGATTGTAGCCGAGCAGAGACCAATGTTCAGAACAGTGTCCATCATGCCTGGCATTGATTTGCGGGCACCTGAACGGCAGGAGACCAGTAGCGCATTTTCATGATCTCCGTACTTCATTTTCATTGTCTCTTCACTCTTCTTCATTGCTGCCCATACTTCAGGCATCAGGTCGGGATGAAGAGTACAGTTGTTTTCATAGTATTCTGTACAGGCTTCGGTTGTTATGGTGAAGCCGGCAGGTACAGGAAGGCCCAACAGGCACATCTCTGCAAGGTTGGCTCCTTTACCTCCGAGAAGGTTCTTCATATCAGCCTTACCTTCTGCAGTTCTGGCTCCAAAGGAGTAAACTCTTTTGATTTTTGACATAGTTATCAGGATTTGTAATTAATATTTGTGTTAAAAACGAGTCGCAAAGGTATAATAAAAATTCAATTTCTGAAACCACATTTTCATGCCCTCGGGTGAAACATTAACAGGGTGTCCCTCAGGAAGCTTCTGTCAATGTGGGTGTATATTTCCGTGGTCAGTATCGACTCATGCCCGAGCATTTCCTGAACCGCGCGCAGATCGGCGCCCCCTTCAATCAGATGGGTTGCAAATGAGTGCCTGAAGGTATGCGGACTGATCTTCTTCCTGATGTCAGCCCTGGCTGCCAGATCCTTTATTATGGTGAATATCATGGCCCTTGAAAGCTTGCGTCCCCTTCGGTTGAGGAAAAGGATATTCTGATCATATATTGCAGGAAGCCTCCCCCTTGATGGAAGATAGAGATCGATTTCCTTCAGGGTCTTGTTCCCGACAGGCACCAGGCGCTGCTTGTCTCCCTTGCCGGTTACCATCACAAATCCTTCTTTCCTGTGGATATCGGTCATCCGCAGGTTCACGAGTTCAGATACCCTCAGTCCGCAGCCGTACAGGGTCTCAATTATCGCCTTGTTCCTGTGCCCTTCTGCCTTGCTGAGGTCAATTGCACCTATCAACCGGTCAATTTCTGCAACTGAAAGAACCTCAGGTAGTTTCAGCCCGAGCCTGGGTGATTCGATAAGCGAAGCCGGATTTTCATTTATCTCCCCTTCGATGAGCAGGAACCTGAAAAAGGATCTTATCCCGCTGAGCGTGCGCGACTGGGTCCGCGTATTCCGGTTATCAACGGCGTACCATGCCAGGAATTCCTTAAGGTCAGTATAGGTGACCTGAGCAGGTAGTTTTTCAGTCGTTGTCTCTTCAAAGAATGCTGAAAGCTTTTGCACATCACCGGTATATGCATCAATGCTGTTCTCCGAGAGTGATTTCTCAAGCCTCAGGTAGGTCTCAAAATCCTTTATAGCCTGCTTCCAGGTAAGACTCATTCAGATCATTTTAATTTCTTTGTGAAACTTGGAGTCTTGGTGCCTTGGTGGCTGGAAGAATAGCCACAAAGACGCTAAGGCGCTAAGTTAACACAAAGGTGGATTTTGTAATCTTATCTCATAGATAATTATTTTGACTAATTTTACCACTTCTTAAGTTTACCTGAAATGAAAATCAGCATAATCAACGGACCAAACCTGAACCTCCTTGGCAAGAGGGAACCGGATAAGTACGGAAACACATCTTTCGATGATTATCTTGTTTCCCTGAAGGCAAAATACCCCGGAATTCACTTTGAATATTACCAGTCAAATATTGAGGGTGAACTGATAAATGAGATCCATGCCAGGGGATTCTCATCCGACGGCATTATCCTCAACGCCGGAGGCTACACCCATACGTCGGTTGCGATTGCAGATGCCATTGCATCGGTCAGGACACCTGTGGTAGAAGTCCATATAACCAACATAGCCGCACGTGAGGATTTCAGGCATTCGAGCCTGGTAGCCAGGAACTGCGCCGGTTCGGTATCGGGATTCGGGCTCGATAGTTACAGGCTTGCCGTCGAAGCTTTAGTCGCCAAACAAAAAGATAAACAATGAACAGAAAGAGAACCAAGATCGTTGCTACAATATCCGACAAGAACTGTGAGCCCTCCTTTATAAAGGAACTACACGAAGCCGGCATGGATGTAATAAGGATAAATTCGGCTCACCTTAATATTGAGGGAGCCCTGAAAATAATTAAGTATACCCGTGAAGTTTCGGATAAGATCGCGATCATCCTTGATACAAAAGGCCCTGAGATTCGAACCACCGCCTGTGATACACCCATAAAAGTAAGGAAGGGAGATATCTTTACCATAACCGGGAATCCCGGGAAGATATCATCGGGGAAAGAACTGTATGTAAGCCTTATAACCTTCTCATCAGATGTCCCTCCCGGTTCGGTAGTCATGATCGATGATGGCGATGTTGAGCTGAAAGCATTGAAGCAGGAGGGAGAGTCGCTCAAATGCAAGGCATTGAATGACGGTGTAATAGGCTCCCGTAAAAGCGTAAACATACCGGGAGTGAAAATAAATCTGCCTTCCCTCACTGACAAGGACAGGTCTTTCATAAAAATGGCGGCTGAGAACGAGGTTGATTTCATCGCTCATTCATTTGTGAGGTCGCGGCAGGATGTCCTTGATGTACAGGCAGAAATAAACAAGCATAAGAGTGAACTGAAGATCATTGCCAAGATCGAGAATGAGGAGGGTGTTGAAAATATTACCGAGATACTCGAGGAGGTGTACGGGATCATGGTCGCAAGGGGCGACCTGGCAATAGAGATACCCTATGAAAGGATCCCCCCGATCCAGAAAATGATGATCTCAAGATGTATCTATTGCAGGAAGCCGGTCATTGTTGCAACACAGATGCTCCACTCGATGATAACAAACCCGAGGCCTACCAGGGCTGAGGTAAGCGATATAGCAAGCGCTATCTATTCACACGCAGATGCAATCATGCTCAGCGGAGAGACCGCAAACGGCAAATATCCGGTTGAAGCAGTGAAAACAATGACCAAGGTGGCTCTTGAGGTAGAAAAGAATAAGGAAAAATACCTTGATACACCTTATCTCAATATAACAGGTGAGGTATCTTCTTATCTGTCAAAAGTAGCTGTTGAGACATCCCTGCGAATAAATGCAAAAGGTATCATTGCAGATACAACCCGGGGACGTACTATTAGGGATATGGCATCAATCAGGGGATTTAACCTGATCCTAGCCCAGTGTTATTCTGTACGGACTATGAGAGAGCTTGCACTCTCATATGGTGTTTATGCCGCTTTCCAGGAAAGAAGAGAATCGGTTGATGAATTCATTCATATTGCACTTAAGAAGCTCACAAAAGCACACAGCCTTAGAGATGACGACCTGGTTGTTGTGCTGGCCGGTAACTTTTCGGGTGGTACAGGATTTTCATTTATTGAAATAGGCACAGTACTTTATCTTAAGGATCGGGTAACTATCAAGGAAGACCTTTAAATGGTCTGATTTTTGTTGCTTAAATTAAGCCTGGGTCCGGTAATGATGTTAAAAACTTTAGCGTTCTCAATATGGGTTGCCTTTCATCCGGTTCACGTTACGCTGACAAGCATTGATTTTATCAGCGGCACTGATTCGCTGAAGGTCTTTGTAAGAATGTATTATGATGATTTTCTGCTGGATTATTCTATGTCGGGACTGCCAGTTACGGAAATGAATTACGCTGACAATATCACTTTTCCGGCAGATCTTCTGAACAAATACCTGGATGAAAAAGTTATTATAATTATAAACAATAAACACCTGAAAGGTAAGTTATTAAATCAGACACTGGAGAACAACGAGATAAGCATGAACCTCTTTTATATGACTGAAAAAAAGCCCAGGATAATTACTGTCAGAAACCTGATCATGACCAGGCTATACTCCGATCAGGCAAATATGACAATTGTGAGGATAAATGATCTGGAAGAAGGGATAATGCTCACTCCGGCACAAACTGAACAAACTTACAGTCTCAGACGATCAAAGGGAGTGACGAAAAAGATATGAAAAGATATATCACATCTGCACTTCTGGCATTGAACATCATGGTCCTTTCAGCCACACACAACAGGGCAGGAGAGATAACCTATGTGCAGATTTCCGATCTGACATATCATTTTACCATCACTACATTTACCTATACACTCAGCCTTGCAGACAGGGATAACCTTGATGTGAGCTGGGGCGATAATTCGATTTCCACTGCACCCAGGGTTGAGAAAACCAAACTGCCGAACAATTATCAGAAGAATGTATACCTGATTGACCATACTTTCCCGGGCCCCGCAGTGTACAAGGTCGTTGTCCAGGATCCCAACAGGAACCTCGGCGTGCTCAATATTCCGAATTCGGTGAATGTTGTGTTCTCGATTTCCACTATTGTTGCTGTCAATCCCTCAATGGGATACAACAGCACTCCCATACTGTTGAATCCACCTTATGATAAAGCTGCACTGGGTTATGTCTTCATCCATAATCCCGCTGCCTTTGACCCTGACGGTGACAGCCTTTCATATAAGCTGACAGTTTGTACCCGTGAGGACGGCAAACCGATAGAAAACTATACACTGCCGCCTGCAACTTATTACATAAAAGTTGATTCAATTTCGGGCGACCTGATATGGAATACCCCAGCCGATACAGGCACGTATAATGTTGCAATGGAGATACAGGAGTGGAGAAACGGAAAAAAGATCGGGGTGGTTGTAAGAGACATGCAGATTGAGGTCTTTGAAACCGACAACAAACCTCCGGAGAACGGACCTCTTGGAAACCTGTGCAGGGAAGCTGGTGATACTATCATTTTTGTTGTTTCAGCAACTGATCCGAATAACGACCTTATCTCACTTAAAGCCACATCAGGAATATTCAGCATTAATGAGTGCAAAGCCAGTTTCACCTTGATCGATTCTGTCCCGGGAAGATCTTCCTCGCGATTCCGCTGGATACCCTGCTTCGAAGCGGTGAGAGGGCAGCCTTATAATATCATCTTCAAATCGGATGATAACAACGAAGAATTGATGCTTTCGGACATCGACAACATGACAATAAAGATCCTCGGCCCTTCTCCGGTTCTGATGAATGCCGTGCCCGAGGGGAAATTTATCAGGCTCACATGGCAGCCATACGGGACCGGAGCCATTTCAGGATTCAATATCTACAGGAGAGAGGGCCCCACAACTTTTGTCCCTGACTCCTGCACCGCAGGAATTCCCTCGGCAACCGGTTTTGTTAAGATCGGCTACATAAACGGAAGCAATACTGTTAGCTTTACTGATACCGACAACGGAGAGGGACTTCAGTTCGGAAAGGAATATACATACAGGATCGTCGCCGTTTACAACAACGGTACCGAGAGCAAATCATCAAACGAGATAACATCGATACTTGTTTCCGGGGTACCCGTGATAAGGAACGTAAGTGTAAGGACAACCGACCCTGTCAACGGATCGATTTATGTGGCATGGAAGAAGCCCGACAGGCTGGATACAATCCCTGCTCCAGGGCCCTCATATGAGTACAGGATATACCGGGCAGAGGGGATTGCCTCTGACGACTATTCGCTCATCAAGAACATTCCGACTACTGACCTTAATGATACTGTTATCGTTGATACACTTTTAAATACAAGGTCGTTTGGGTATATCTACAGGATTGAACTCTGGAATATGACGCCGGGAAACGAGTTCCTTGTCGGCGAACCGGGAATAGCTTCATCCGTATTTCTCACAGCCAGCCCGGGCGACAGGAAAACGAGGTTTGTAATTGCCAGAAATGTTCCCTGGATCAATAACAGGTACGATTTTTTCAGGCTGAACAATTCAACCATGAAATATGATTCAATAGGCTCCACAAACCAGCTGACCTTTACAGACCCTGGACTTGTCAATGGGCAGGAGTATTGCTACTACGTCAGGTCGACGGGTGCCTACCTGGCTGAGAACATGCCAAAAAACCTTGTTAACCTGTCACAGGTAACCTGCTCAACACCTGTAGACAACGAACCGCCTTGTCCTCCTGAACTAGATGTAATAAGCGAATGCGACAGCCTTTACAATAAATTATCCTGGAGTATATCAGATTCTGCCTGTTTTGATGATGTGGCCGGCTATAAAATATATTATAAGATGAAATATGACGAGCTGCTGGCTCACATAGAAACTTTAAATGACAGAAATACAATGGAATACAAGCATTACCCGGGCGATGTAGTGGCAGGCTGCTATGCAGTGTCAGCCTTTGACCAGCTGGGTAATGAAGGACTGAAGTCGGTGATGGTATGTGTTGATTCCTGCCAGTTCTATGAAATACCCAATGTTTTTACACCCAATGGCGACGGGTTTAATGACAGGCTTATCGCAAAAACATCAGGACTTGTGGAAAGGGTTGATTTCAGGCTGTTCAATCGCAACGGACTGCTAATATTCGCTACCGACGAACCCAGGCTTAACTGGGACGGTACTTATAAGGACAGGATCGTTTCCCCCGGGGTTTACTTTTACCAGTGCGATGTGTTCGAGAACAGGATAACCGGGCTTGAGCAATTCCATCTGTCAGGCTTTATCCATGTTATCACCGAAGCGGGTGCCAGAGTGCCCGGCCAGGAGACGAAATGACTTTGATGTTTTAGTGTGATGAAAAGGATAATATTTCTGGTTTCAGCTTTCTTCCTGCCCTGGATCATTTCCGGGCAATCATCTTTCGAAGCAATGCTGAAATCAAGGTCGTTGTCTGAATCAGGAGAACATCTTAAGGCGATTGAAATCCTCTCCTCTTCAATTTATTTAAAAGAGGAGGGCAGGCTCTATGCCGAGAGAGGTAATGCCCATATGCTTGCAGGTGACAACGATAAAGCGATAAGTGATTACAATAAAGCCAATGAACTTGCAGAACATTCAGGGGATTACGGCATGGCAAGGATATATGCTTTGAAAGGCAATACAAAAGAATCGTTGCGTCATCTTGAGATGAACCTGCTCTCCCGGTTCAGGAAGAGTGAGAGGGACGTTCTTCTCGATCCTGCATTCGCCAGAATAGAAAACACTCCTGAATGGCGGCAGTTCTGGAAAAGAGACTGGTTCACGGCACTTGAAACAGGCATTTCCGAACTTGAATACTATGTTGCGGCAGGGAAAAAGAGAGAAGCAGCAGATAAGCTCTCAGAACTTCAGGGTCTATACAAGGGCGAGGATGAGGTTGAGTATGGTAAAGCCCTGGTTCTGCTTTCATCCGCGAAACCGGCTGAGGCAGTCAGGATACTCACGGGAATATCAGATTCAGGCAATGAAAAGGTACTCAGGCTTCTGGCCAGGGCTCAGGCAGAAGCGTTAAATCCTGCAGGTGCATCTGCGACTTATACAAAACTCCTGGAAATGGAGATACCAGATGCAGGTCTGCTTCTACTGCGTGCGGACTGTTACAGGAAAACCGGAGAGAGTGCCAGGTCAATGGCTGATGTTGAAAAGTACCTCTCCCTTTATCCCGGTGACATATCAGCCTTAAGGCTTGCAGGAAAAGTAAAGACGGCTGAAGGCAATAATCTCAGGGCTCTTGAGTACTTCACCGAAAACCTGAGATACCATCCCGGTGACCCTGAGTGTTATATCGACAGGGCAAATTCCTTTATGGCATTAAAATCGTGGGAACCGGCAATAAACGATTACAGCATGTCGCTCGACCTTGACCCGTCAAACCCCGAAGCATGGCTAAGAAAAGGACTGGCACAGTATAATTCCGGAAAAACAGAAGATGCCTGCCACGATTTCAGGTACGCCCTCAAACTCGGAAACAGGCGGGCGGCAGATTATATAAGTAAATATTGTATTAAGTAACGACACACGGCGCACGACACACGACACACGGTGCCCTTCGTCTTCCGTCTTCCGTCTTCTGTCTTCTGTCTTCGGTCTTCCGTCTTTATCTTATATGCTTCCTTATCCTCTCGAAAAGATCATGCGGCTTGAAAGGTTTCAGAACATAATCATTGATCTTCAGCTCTTCGATCTTATCGTGGTTTTCCGACATTATCGCTGCCGTGAGTGCAACAATCGGAATATTATTGATCCGTGAATCATTTGATTTTCTTATGATACTTGTGGCTTCGATTCCATCCATTACCGGCATGTGAAGGTCCATGAGTATCAGGTCAAAGTCTTCTTTATCGAGAGCTTCAAGGGCAAGCTGGCCGTTTTCGGCAAGAGTAACGGTTATTCCCCAGCCGGTCAGGAACTTATTGACAACGAAGAAGTTTATCTTATTGTCTTCAGCGACGAGGATCTTTTTCCCCTCCAGTCCTGTAAATGATTCCTTTGCCTCTATGGTTTTCACCGGTGCGCCTGTTCCTGAAACCCCGAATGTCATTGTGAATTTGAAAGTTGATCCGGTTCCCGGTTCACTCTCTACCGTGACCTTTCCTCCCTGCAGCTCAACAAGCTTCTTGCAGATCGCCAGGCCGAGGCCTGATCCGCCGTAGTGCCTGGTAGTATCGGATGAAGCCTGGGTGAAGCTTTCAAATATGTCGTTATGCTTTTCCTTCGGTATGCCGATGCCTGTATCTTTTACGGAAAATTCAAGCGTGCTCAATCCGGCTTTCCTTTCAAGCTCCCTGATGAATACCGTAATCCCTCCCTGTTTGGTAAATTTGAGGGCATTGGAAAGGAGGTTTGAAAGTATCTGATTAAGCCTTATCTGATCACCTAGGACTTCATCAGGCAGCCGGCCTTCTTTCCTGATTTCAAAATTCAGTTTCTTGGCCTTTGACCTGAAAGAATAAGACCTCATGATCTCTTCAAGAAAATCATTAAGGTTGAAAAGAGTCTGTTCAAAGAGTATCTTGCCTGACTCCATCTTATTGTAATCAAGCACATCGTTGACCAGTGTCAGGAGATGGTTGCCGGAGAACCTGAGAGTCTTGATAAAATCCATCTGATCCTCCCTCGGCTGGCCCTGCAACAGGAGGTTGGTTATGCCGATCACTTCGTTGAGGGGTGTTCTTATCTCATGACTCATGGTAGACATGAAGATCTGCTTCGACTGGGCGGCCTCTTCGGCTTTTTGCCTGGCGGTAATGAGGTTGTCAAGCATAATCCTTCTCTGGATGGCTATCGCGATCTGGTTGGCAATGAAATCAAGCACATAAAGGTCGTCCTGAGAGAATTTATTCTCGTTGTTGTAATCCTGAAGACACATTATGCCAATGATGTTGTTCTCAACCTTAAGGGGAACGCCCATCCATACCTTGCAATCAGAGCCTACAAGCTCGATCTCCCCGGATTCTTCAAGCTGTTTGAGGTCATTCTCCCTGAGAAGCACCGGCTTATCATTCTTTATAACCCATCCCGAAATGGTATTTTTGACCGGGATCTCCTGGAAGCTGTCCTTTTCATCAGCAAAAAACGGGAGAGACATTGTCTCCGACATCTTGTCGTAAAGCGCAATGAAAAAATTATTCGTATCCCATATCTTGCTGAGCTCCAAAACTATTGTCGGATATATCTCCTTGATATCCATCTGCTTAAGAGCAGCATTGGAAATATTGTAAAGGATCTCCTGAAGCAGCTGGTTCTTTCTTTCGGTTGTGATGTCCCTGTATATGCCAAGTATTGCAACCAGTTGATTATTGACAATTATCGGAGTACCGGCAACGGATACATTAATCCTGTTCCCGTTCTTGTCTTTCCTGATAGTATCCCGGACTACATTCTTTCTTTGGGAGTTTAGCTCCTCAATCCCGATAGCTTCCATCTTAAGTTCATCAGGGACTACCAGGTCATCAATATTACGGTTAAGAGCTTCTTCGGGAGTATAACCAAAGAGGTTTGTGAATTCTTTATTTATTATCGATATGATATTGTTAATATCGGTAATTACAATAGCTTCAGGGGTTGAATCAATAAGTTGTTCCAGAAATGCTTTTTCCCTTACTATCTGGTCCTCATAGGATTTATGACTCGACAGATCGATGATCGTTCCCCGGTAACCTACCTTCTTTCCATCCTGGAAAATTCCGTAAGAATGCGTTATGAACGGCAGTACGTTACCGTTTTTCAGTTTGATGGAATATTCATTGCTGGATATCTCTCCCGGAGAAGTGATACCCTTTAGGTTTGCCAACATCTTATGTGCGAACCCGGGGAAAACATCAGCGACAGCCGGCTTCTTTTTAAGATCCTCCCTCGTCAATCCAAATAAATCAAGACCCAGCTTGTTCCCGTAAGTTATTCTTCCGTTAAGATCCACCTCGTACATGATGACAGGCACCATCTCGGAGAATGTCTTAAACAGGGCTGCCTGCCTGTCAATGTCAATTCTCTTTTTCTGCAGATGGCCGGGTTCCCATGTTATTACTATATTGCCTGATGTCAGCGGGAATCCCATATAGTAACCTCCAGAGTCTTCTCCGTCAGCAGATGCGGCAAGCTTGAAAGATTCCCCCGTTATCCTTACGTAATGCAACAGTTCAATAAGTTTCGTGTTTCCTGACAGGGAAGTGTCATCAATGCTTTTTCCGGTTGCTTCGTTCCTGTCAAGTAATTCAACTTCTTCTGCTTTGCTGTTCAGGTCGATAATATAGAATTTGTTGTCATCTCCCACACTGAACAGCATAAGGTAGCTGCTTATGGTGTTGAAGATCTCCTCAAGCACCGGACCCTGGCTCTCCCTTATCCTGATATTCTTTCTTGAGATTATCGGCGAATATACAGTAATCAGATATACTTCATTTTCAAGCTTTATGGTGTCGGCAGAAAACAGAAAGGTTTTTTCCTCGCCTGACCTTGTCCTTAATGTTATCGGGTAATCTTTTATTTTCTTAAGCCTCGAGATAAGCCTGAGGTATTTATTGCTCTCCTCAATGTCTGTAAAAATCCCGATATCATCTGAGGTGCGGCCGATCACCTCTTCCTTCGGGTAACCCAGGACAGTCAGGAAGCTTGAATTCACATCAAGGAATTTTCCTGTCTCTAGGATCGTAAGGGCCATGGGGCTGGGCGCATAATGAAATGCCCTAAGAATCATATCGTCGGAAGAAGGAACCCCTTTTGGGGTTTTTGATCCTGATTTCTTCAGTTCCTTTTCAAGTTTCCGGTATTTCTTCTCCAGGTCCCTGTACTTCTCCTTATAGTCCATCAGACGTGATCAGGTTATTAAGGTTTAAAAATAGCAAAAAATGACCTCTGCTGATATGTTTTAAAGCAAATCTATGATTTTATTGAAAAAATTGTTTCTTTTTATTCGCTGAAGTATAATATTTACACAAGCTGTTTATGCCGCATTCGCTGCATAAAGGGTTTCTTGCCCTGCAGACATATCTCCCGTGAAGCAGCAGCCAGTGGTGGGCTTTATGAATTACCTCGGGCGGAATATGTTTTGTAAGCTGATCCTCAGCGGCGTCAGGAGTCTTTGCATTCCTTGTAAGTCCGATTCTCGCCGAGACCCTGAATACATGAGTGTCAACGGCCAGTACCGGTTTATTGTACACAACGGAGGCCACAACATTGGCTGTTTTCCTTCCCACTCCGGGGAGCTTACGGAGCAGGCCCGGATCGGACGGAACCTTACCGCCAAAATCACTGACAAGCATTTTCGACATCTCCAACAGGTATTTTGCCTTACTGTTGGGGTATGAACATGATCTAATATATGAAAATATCTCTGTCTGCCCGGCTTTTGCCATCGACTCAGCATCAGGGAACCGTTTCATAAGCGCAGGTGTGATCATGTTCACCCTCTTGTCGGTACATTGGGCTGAAAGTATTACTGCTACGATGAGTTCATAAGGATCCTGGTATTCAAGTTCTGTTTCGGCAACAGGCATGCTGGCTGTAAAATACTCAATTATACTCCGGTATCTCTCTTTTAATGTCATTGTAATGCAATAATGATAGGGTGTGAAAGTTAAGGATTTTTATCTTTGTATCTTTAACCTGCATTTTACACGAAGTTGGAAAAGATATTAATTCATACTCCGGGCTCAGTATCGGAAATTCTTGTCGGTGCAAAGTGGCAAAGCGCTGCCTCTCTAATTCCTGCTGAAGATACGGTAATAGTCACCGATACCAATGTCTTTGATATATATGGAAGCAGGTTCCCTGCGGTACCTGTCGTTAAGATCGAGCCTGGCGAAGGAAGCAAGAGCCTTAATGTTATTGGCAGGCTGGCTGATGAGCTTCTGAAAAAAGGTACGGGGAGGACCGGTTTCATACTTGCTGTAGGGGGAGGAGTTGTTTGCGACCTGTCCGGGTTTCTTGCATCGGTATTTATGAGAGGTATACGGTGCGGTTATGTCTCCACAACACTTCTGTCGCAGGTTGACGCCAGCACTGGCGGCAAAACAGGAGTTAATCTTGGCTCTGTCAAGAACGTCATCGGAACTTTCAGGCAGCCCGAATTTGTGATATGCGACCCTTCCATGCTGAAAACACTCCCTGAAGATGAATACCTTTCAGGCCTTGCAGAGCTGATAAAGACCGGACTGATCGGCGATCCGTCGATAATTGATGACATGGAAAATAAATATGAGGAGATTATTAACCGGGATACAGAGCTTCTGTCACATCTTGTTGCGAAAGCAGTCAGGTTCAAGGCATCGGTAGTGTCGGAGGATGAGAAGGAGAGCGGACCGAGGAGGATCCTGAATTTCGGTCATACTTACGGCCATGCGATTGAGCTTGTGAAATCAGCAAAACACGGGTTTGCGGTTGCCGAGGGAATGAAGCTGGCAGTGCTTTTCTCGCTTGAAAAGGGATTTATCGGCAAAGAAGAGTGTTCAGCTATCGTGAACCTCCTGGAAAGGTATAAGCTCCTGCGCGGATCGATGATACCTGCAGGTAAAATGAAGGATCTGGTTGCATATGACAAAAAAAGATCAGGTTCAGATATCCATTTCGTATTCATCGAAGCGATTGGCAGGGGGATTGTAAAAAAACTGCCGGTTGAAGAGGTAACAGGTTTTTACAGTAACACAACGGCAGATAAATAGATCAGTTATGAATTCGTTCGGAAATGTTTTCAGAGTCTCGGTGTTCGGAGAATCTCACGGGCCCTCAATAGGAGTTACAATTGACGGATGCCCGCCGGGAACAGCAATAAAAACTGAAGATTTTATCCCCGGACTTCAGAGGAGGCAGGGAGGAAGCAGGGGAACAACCAGCCGCAGGGAACCTGATCTGCCGGAGATCCTCAGCGGGGTTTTCAACGGGTATGCCACCGGGGCGCCGGTCACGATCATTGCAAGGAATAAAGACACCGACTCCTCAGCATATAACGATTTCATTGATGTCCCGAGGCCTGGGCATGCTGATTATACTGCCAGGATCAAATACTCAGGGTTTGCAGACCATCGGGGTGGAGGACATTTCTCAGGCAGGATAACCTGGGGCCTGGTTATTGCAGGGGTCATTGCCCGTAAGATCTGTGACGGCGCTGAAATAAACGCGGAAGTGACTTCTGTAGGAGGTTCTGAAGATATCGAAAGTGCTGTCAGCAAAGCACTTGCTGAAAATGATTCAGTGGGAGGGATCATTGAATGCAAAGTAAAAAATCCTCCGGCCGGACTCGGCGAGCCATTCTTTTACTCCTTTGAATCAGCGCTCAGCCACCTCGTTTTCTCGATCCCTGCTATCAGGGGCATTGAGTTCGGGTCAGGATTTGCAGCTGCAGCCATGAAAGGATCGGTGCACAATGATCCGTTTGTGAATGAAGAAGGAAAGACCTCCTCCAATAATGCAGGCGGAATAAACGGAGGCATTACAAACGGGAACGAAATAGTTTTCAGGGTTGCAGTCAAACCAACATCCTCAACAGGGGTGCCTCAGAAAACATTCAATTTCAGAACAAAACAGATGCAGACTCTTAAAGTAGGAGGGAGGCACGATACATGTATTGCCCTGAGAATGCCTGTCATTATAGAAGCAGTTACAGCTATTGCCATGGCAGATCTCATTATGATCCACCGTGGCATCTCCGGAAACCGCACGCCATAGTCCTACATTATTCCCGCCCTCTCGCACTCCCGCCCTCTCGCCCTCATCCTTTGCGCCGTTGCGCCGTTGTGCCGTTGTGCCTTTGCGCCTTTATTATCAACGCTTTCTTTGTATCAGAGGTGATCCTGAACCTGTCATCGATCCTTTCACCGGCTATCCATGCAATCATTCCGTCTGATTCCAGGATAAGCGCTCTTTCTTTTTGAGGAACAGAATACTTGAGATCGGTGAAGAAATCGCTCAGCTTCTTTTTGCGCTTCATGCCAAACGGAATAAAAGAATCTCCCTTATGCCACCTTCTGATTATAACAGGAAACCTGAGCTTGTCCTGATCCACACATGCCGTATCCCTGGCTGACGGTATCCTGAAATTAAGTGTAATATTTACACTTATTACAGAAGCGATAAACGGAACTTTCCTGAGGTCAGCAATGGTGTCAATTTTAACTGACTCATTTTCAAATTCGGACAGTGGAGTTACAATCAGTTCCTGCCTGTTCTTAATTATCCGGTGTGTGTTTGTGAATATTCTTCCTCCCGGTGGACCCGCGATGATGTTTTTGAGGTTATATAGAAGCGGTCCTGTCATGCCATAATGTTCCGTAAGTTCATAAAGTACCGCGGAATTCTCAATGTACATCCTGAGGGGGGCTAATTTAAGTATGACATCACCATCTCTTTCATCAAGGGCTTTCTTTCTCAATTCCTGCATGAAGGCGGTTATAATATCATCTGTTCCCCTCAGACGTTCTGCTGTTTTCTGCAGAGTGGCTTCAATGGAAGGGTTTATCTCCATGAGAACGGGGATCACCTGGCTCCTTATCTTATTACGTGTATACTTTGTTTCGGCATTGGACCTGTCTTCCCTGTATCTGACCCCGTTGCTTGTGCAGTAATCCCTGATCCTCTCTCTTGTAGCAAAGAGAAGCGGCCTTATTATTCTGTTGTTAACCGGCCTCATGCCTGTGAGTCCGGTAATACCGGTTCCCCTGGTCATGTTGACGAGCATGGTTTCAATATTGTCGTTCAGGTTATGTGCAACGGCTGTTTTCGAAAACCTGTTCTTCTTCATTATTTCTTCAAACCAGCCGTACCTGAGTTCCCTGGCTGCCATCTGTATCGATATGCCTTTTTCTTCTGCATATTTTTTTGTATTAAAGCGCTTGCTGAAGAAGCTGATATCATTTTCCGATGAATATTTTCTGACAAGCTCCTCATCCTTGTCGGATTCCTTTCCCCGGAGACAAAAATTACAGTGTGCAATGCCTGTCTCGAAGCCAGTTCTGGAGAAGAGATGTGCCATCACCATGGAATCAATGCCGCCGCTGACGGCCAGCAATACACGGTCGTCTTTGCCTGTCATCCGGTTTTCTTCAATATATCTGAGGAAATCGCTGAGCATAAAGAGCCGATGATTTTATTCGTAAGGAAGCAGGGATGGAGGGCCCGGCTCAAAATTCTCCGGCCTGAGCAGCTGCTCCCCTGATACAAGTATATAATTCACCCTTGAATAATCAGGCAGGTGCGGAAAATACCCGATCCTGACCTGAAGTGTGTTGAATACCAGGTTATCGTTGCGTATCCGTATTCCAAGCCCGATGCTGGATAAGATCTCTCCCTGCTGGACAAATTCATTGGTCCCGAAAAGGAAGCCCATGTCGGCAAATCCAAAAAAGGCAAACCGGAATCCATACAGGTTGACAGGACTGAAAAGCACTGATTCGAGGTTTATTGCCAGCCTCTGCCTGCCGCCCACCGAATCATTCCTGAATCCGGTAAATCCATCCTCGCGGTTGAATGTCAGGTCCTCATCGAGGTACCTGTCAAATCCCCTGGTATAGTCGGCTTTCACAAAATTTCTGATCCTGTACCTTCCCGCATAAAAGAGGTTTGATATGAATGTGGACCTGAATAGCAGCAGGCCCTGTTCAGTGATCCCATCATTAAGAAAGGCAGCTGCTCCGGCCGTTGTGTAGAAGTAGCCAAGGCTCTTGATGGATTGTCCGAATGAGATCCTGGCTCCGGCGTATATCCTCTGCTTGAATTCACTGTTTTCTTTTCCGGCGGTAAGTGTCAGGATGCCTCCGTATGGGACATCCTCTGTACGTCCATATCCGTAAATAAGATTAGTCTTGTAGTATTTCTGTGATGAGAGAGCCGCTGAACCAAGCAGCATGTTGTATTTCTGCAGGTGTTGGTACGATTCGGGAAGGATAAATGGATGGTTCCATACATCGTTGTTAGTGAACCTGGCTCCGAGTATCAGCCTTATAACTGATTCTTTATCAATAAGGAAGGAGCGCGAGAGCCAGTAATCCTGAAGGTTGTACTTGAGCGGCTCAGGTACCGGAAGGGTGTCCAGGTCTTCCGTTGTGTACATTTTCCTTACCGAGATTCCGAATGCGTATTTTGTAGTGGCGCTGACAAGATTGCGCTTTATGTTGAATCCATATGTTTTTTCACCGAGACCGTTAAAATAGTAGAGATCAAGGTTAACGAACGACCTGGCTATGTTATCGATATTGTATTCAAAGCCAAAGCCAGGAGAACCAGGGAGGTCAGAATCGTAACGCATATTTACCCCGAATTCGTGCCCCATGCCGAAGATATTCTTTTCAAAGAGCGAGGCAGATCCCTTTGTCATGCTGCTGTACCTGAAGGCACCTCCGAGCGAGTATATGTCCTTGGTGATCACCACAATATCCACCTCTTCTTCAGACACCGGAACGGCAATTATCCTGGAGTCGTCGATATATGGCAGTTGCCGCAGTATCCTCTCATTATCGCTGAGGACAAGCGGTGAAAGTGTGTCCCCTTCTGAAAACAGCAGGTTTTTTCGTATGATGCTCTCATTGGTATTGATATGAGTTGCATTAAGTATCTTTTCAAGGCTGTTCGGGTTGTTGGAAAGGGGAACTGATATGTTTGATCCGAAAACCGGGAGCCTCCTGATCTCGATGTTGCGGATCCTTTTTCCTGAATAGATCATATAGCCGGCTTCGCTTGATCTGGTTATTTCCTTTTTTACAGATGGTTCATGTGATACAATCAGGTAATCGTACAGTTTCTTTGTTATGAGCTTCCTCGAAGCTTTTACCTTGAGAGAATCATAAAACAGCGGATTCCTGTCGTAGCTGCTGACACCATGACGCAGTGGCGTGCCGGGTATTTTAAGACTGACGTCGGAAAGAGATGCAGGGATTATTTCACGCGGATCGAATAATTCATCAGGATTTATAAGTAGAAGCGAGTCGCTGCCTGAAGGTACCTGTGATTGGATTTCGGAATATAAACACAGAAATGCCAGCATCAGGAGAGGCCTGACGGATCTTCTGTATTTTTCATCTTGCGGCAGCATCAGGTTTCATGAGAGTTTTTTTCGAGCACGTCGTCTGAATTGAACTGGAATCCGAGGCGCTTGCCTGTGATCACCTTTGAATGCTGGATCTTGGCTTCAGCCTGTCCCACGGTAGAGATCTTTACTGTATCATAAGGAGGAACCAGAAGATCAAACTCAAGTGAGTACTGTATTGCAGTTGAGATTATGATCTGGAGCGACTGTTTGTTTATTGACTCGTTTCCGTAGTTTGTGAAAAGCATGCCCATCTGCCTTTTCCCTTCAACGAGATACTGGTTTTCATGGTTGATGAAGATCCTGGCTATCAGGTAACCCAGATCATCCTGCCTGGAATACTTGAATGAGTCGAAAAGGAAGTTGTAAATGTTGATTATGCCTGAATACGCATTGTACTTGTTTTTTTGAATGTATGCTGTTTTCCATGCCGGGTGCTCCCTGTCGAACTGGAAGATATTAGAATGCATGCTGAAAAAAAGAATATCACCAGCCACCTTCAGCTGGGCATCAAAATTGCTTCTGTCGGTATATTCAAGCTTGACTCTCGGATCAATGCCTCCAAGGTTGGTGTTTGTCTCCCTGGCCATGGATTTCAGGATCTCCTTCACAATGCAGAAAGCTTCAAGGGTGTTGTCATAGACCTTCTGCTTGAGAACGGATTTTTCTTTCAGGAGATTTATTATGGTCTGCTTCTTTTCGTCGAGATCGGACATGATGTTTCTGTTTAAGACGTCTAATTTACTAATTTATGCCGGAAATAAAAAGGTGCTTTCCGGCTAACAGCAATATGACCGTTCCTGGCGGCACTGAGACCTGCCGGATAAGTTCACTTAATAGGATCTGGCGAAAAGGGCCCTTCGTTTTGAAGGTTTTCCGGTATATATGCATCTGCCATCCTCATCAGGCGAATCGAATGGAATGCACCTTATGGTTGCCTTGGTCTCGTTCTTGATCTTCTCTTCAGTTTCCGGTGTTCCGTCCCAGTGAGCCAGGATGAAGCCACCCTGGTTATCAAGGATATTGACGAATTCATCCCATTTGTCAACGCGGAAGGTATTGGCTTTCCTGAATTCTTCAGCTTTAGAAAAAATATTCTTCTGGATCTCAACGAGCAGTTCAGTAACATGGCTGGTAACTTTGTCCGCAGGTATACTCTGCTTTTCAAGGGTGTCGCGGCGGGCAATCTCAACAGTTCCGTTCTCAATGTCGCGCGGGCCTATCGCCAGGCGCACCGGGACGCCTTTAAGCTCATAATCGGCAAATTTCCAGCCCGGCGTGTTATTGTCACGGGTATCATATTTGACCGATATGCCTTTTGCTGTCAGTTCATCAGTGATCCTGCCGGCAGCATCCGATATTTTCGCCAACTGTTCGGCATTTTTGAAGATCGGTATTATCACTACCTGCGTGGGAGCAAGCTTCGGAGGAAGAACAAGGCCGCGATTATCGGAATGAGCCATTATCAGGGCTCCGATCATCCGGGTCGACAGTCCCCATGAAGTAGCCCATACATAATCCAGCTTCCCGTTCTTATCGGTGAACTGAACATCGAAGGCTTTGGCGAAATTCTGTCCGAGGAAGTGGCTGGTGCCAGCCTGCAAAGCCTTGCCGTCCTGCATCAGAGCTTCGATTGCATAGGTGTCAAGTGCGCCTGCAAAGCGCTCATTTTCTGATTTATATCCTTTGATTACCGGCAATGCCATGAAGTTCTCCGCAAAATCGGCATAAACATTTATCATCCTCTGGGTCTCTTCCACGGCCTCTTCACGGGTGGCATGGGCAGTGTGGCCCTCCTGCCATAGGAATTCTGAAGTACGGAGAAAGAGCCTTGTTCTCATTTCCCACCTGACCACATTGGCCCACTGGTTTATAAGTATCGGCAGATCCCTGTACGAATGGATCCAGTTCTTGTATGAGTTCCAGATGATTGTTTCTGAAGTGGGCCGTATTATCAGTTCTTCTTCAAGCTTAGCCGCAGGATCCACAACTATGCCTTTCCCGCTCTCATCATTTTTCAGCCTGTAATGAGTTACAACAGCGCACTCCTTGGCAAAGCCTTCAACATGCTTAGCTTCACGGCTGAAAAAAGACTTCGGGATGAATATCGGGAAATAGGCGTTCACATGCCCTGTTGCCTTGAACATCTTATCGAGTTCCGACTGGATCCTTTCCCATATTGCATAGCCGTATGGTTTAATGACCATGCATCCTCTGACTGCTGAGTTTTCAGCCAGATCAGCCTTGATTACCAGGTCGTTATACCACTGTGCATAATTCTCATCTCTGTTTGTTAAAAACTTCGCCATTACTTTGGTACGCTATTTGATTTATTATTTTCGGATATTTGAAAAACAGCGTAAATTTAAAAAATAAACAGGAGGTTCAACATGAAAGCAAAATTTTACATCGGAATAATATCAGCCCTGCTGCTTGCGGGTTCCCCGATGGCAGCTCAGTTTGCTGATGATGGCTTCAGAAATGACAACACCGGAACGGTAATAAACAATTACTATTACGATGATTACGACTATTACTTTGCTTCCCGGATCAACAGGTTCCACAGGTCATATGCAGCTTTCGACTATTACTCTCCTGTGTTTACCGAAACATACTACTATAACTACAATCCTTACTCATGGGGAATAAGCATTTATGGCGGCGGAGGTTTCGGATTCGGCGTCGGATATTCTTACAGGTACCCCGTTTACAGCTACAGCATGTATGATCCTTATTACGGCAGCAGCTGGGGTTACGACCCCTTCTACTACAGCTGGTACTCTCCGGTTGTTATAAATATTAATTTCAGAAACCGGTGGAGGCCTAATTACTGGGGATGGCACGGATACGACCGCTGGTATTACGGGCATAACCACTGGTACAACGACTACAGGCCGGTTTACCACACCAATAATTATTACTATTACAACACGCCCTCAAGATACTCATCACGGGATCTTCCTGAACGCAAAGGCACTACGGAATATAACAGGTCAAACTCAGGCGGAACATCAAGACGTGAAGGGGCACCTGCTCCCGGTTCGCGGAGCAGCATAAACAACAACGTCAATTCCGGAACCAAGAGCAATATATCTGCTGAACCCTCCTCAAGAGGCCGGGTGGCTCCGGTTGAGTCAACAGGAGCATCAAGGAACCAGACCAGCACCAGGGTGAACAACGCCCCTGCAGTAAGAACCCAGAGTGCTCCGGCAGTGAGGACCCAAAGCGCCCCGGCTAAAAGCTCGCCGTCAAGATCACAGGTCAGCAGGCCTTCATCCTCCTCAAGGGGATCTGCAGTATCAGGAAGCAGAAGCTCTGCCCCGAAGTCTTCAGGATCATCCTCCAGGTCATCTTCCTCTTCGTCATCATCAAGATCATCCTCCTCAAAATCCTCCAGATCTTCATCGGAAAGCGGAAGCAGGAGGTAAATGATGATACAGGTAACAAAGCAAGGACATGCGACCGCATGTCCTTATTTTTATTATATTTGATATTTATTGTACATCATCTGTTTTTTAAGCTATTTTGGTACAATATTTGCGCTTAATTCAAGAAACAAGAGAGGGAATCAGATATGAAAGCAGTTAATTACATAACAATCCTTTTACTTCTGGTGCTGGGGTCCTGTTCATCAGGTCTCTATACAGGGTTTGAATATGATGACCTGTACTACCTGCCCTCTGATAAACAGGTTGTCCAGGTACAGCCCTCTGTTTCAAGGCAGATAGCCGAAAGCGACCTGAGGGCTGAAGAGTATTATGATAACGTTTATGCTGCTGACACGCTCGTATCGGATGAGTACTCTGAAGCGACAGAAAACTACGATGCCCTTCTTTATGAAAACAGCAAAGGAACTGTAAACAACTATTACGATAATTACTCTTATACAGGACGTCTGCGAAGGTTTTACGGCAATTACTTCAACCCTTACTGGAGAGATCCTTTCTATTACGGCGGGGGATGGCCTTCAATGAGCTTTGGCTACGGATACCCTTATTATTATGATCCTTTCATGTACGACCCCTTCTATGATTTCGGATATTACGGCTCCTACGGCGGATACTATTCACCATGGTATTCGGGGTATTACGGAAGCTGGTACAACCCGTTCTATTCATCTTATTACGGGCCATATTACAGCAACTGGGGATACTACTCAAATGCTTACTACAGCAGAGATTACAATAATTCAATAGCTTACGGCAGGAGGGACAGGCAAAGCTCATATTCCTCAAGATGGAACGAAAGGACACAGCCTGCTGCTTCGGCAAGGCGTGACAGCTACATTTCCAAAGGGACATCAACTGATGCAGTAAGACGCACCCCTTCGGGCGCTTCAACATCGGCGACGACAGATCCGAGGAAATCACTTTCAACAAATGTTAACAACCAGCAGGCAATTAATGCTGCCGACAGGAAGATCGACCAGAGCGCTGCAAAGGATGGCAATACAGTAATCAGCAGGACGGCAACGACCCGTACTACTACTGTCACCAAACCGGAATACAATACCGTAAACAGAACATATACGCCAAGCTACAGCAATCCCCGGATGAGCACAAGGCCTTCCTACAATAACAGCCGGGTAAATACCGAAAGCCCGGGCACAGGCACTTACAGGACAACTCCTGCAAGAACCAGTCCTTCAGTATCAGCCGGTGAATACAGGTCGGCACCTTCATACAGCAGCCCGAACAGCTATTCCGCTCCCTCCAGGAGAAGCTCCACAGGATCATCATCCTCAGGCTCATACGGCTCTTCATCCAACAGTTACAGCGGATCTTCAAGAAGCAGCAGCTACTCGGGAAGCTCATCTTCCGGCAGCAGTTCTTCAGGCTCATCCTCAGGTTCATCTTCTTCAGGCTCGCACAGCTCATCTTCAGGGGGAAGGAGATAGACATAATTGAAATATCATCAGTAAACAGTTCATTCTTTGACAGAGTGGTGGAATGCTATTAAGAAAAAAGTAACAGTCATGAAAAAAAGAGGTCTAATTCTTATTATAATGCTGGCGCTCTGCACAGGGAGTTTTGCCCAGCTTGTCGACGATGCACTCAGATATTCACAGGTCTTCTATACCGGGACAGCCAGGTTCATGTCAATGGGAGGAGCCTTTACAGCCCTCGGCGGCGACCTTTCCTCGCTCAGCCAGAACCCCGCAGGATTAGGGGTATTCCGCTCATCCGAGATATCCGTTACTCCCCAGCTTTTCCATATCAGCTCGGCTGCCAGCCTTAACGGGAATACAACATCAGACTATATTTACAATTTCAATCTGGCCCAGGGTGGCATTGTGGCCAACTTAATCAACAACAATACTGAAACAGGCCTGGTATCCCTCAATTTCGGATACTCATACAACAAAACCAATAACATGAATCAGAGTATCATCCTTGAAGCAATTAGCGATTACAGTTCCATGGCTGATCTCTGGGCTGATAAGGCCGACAGTTATTTCAGGGAAGAGCTTATTGATGAAGTGCCCGATTCGTACCTCGCCTGGGAGACCTGGTTGATTGACTCACTGCCTGGATATAACACATCCTACGGGACAGTCTTCTCAAATTATGGTGATAATCCTCCTTCAGTATACGGGCAGAACGTAAGGCGGCTGGTAAATCTCGAAGGATATACCGGAGAACATGCTCTCTCAATCGGCGGAAACCTGTCGAACAAGCTCTTCTTCGGGGCGACACTCGGGATAAGCCACCTTACCTACTCAAGCAGATACGAACACGCTGAGTCTACCGACATATCCCTTCCATCAGAGTTTGAAAGCTTCAATTATACATTTTTCTACAGTAATACTGGAACAGGATTTGGATTGAAAATGGGAGCAATCTACAGACCGATTGAGATACTGAGACTGGGGTTTGCATTCCACTCACCCGTGCTCTACAAGATCAATGAGTATGCATACGACAATATGTCTTCCCATTTCACC
>Ga0209287_10000371_pt1 | contig 28063 bp, 22 predicted proteins | sample PPLLak3cmMay2015_2_FD_187255 | JGI IMG/M metagenome (GOLD analysis project Ga0209287, IMG submission 187255) | Freshwater sediment microbial communities from Prairie Pothole Lake near Jamestown, North Dakota, USA - PPLs Lake P8 Core (1) Depth... | ecosystem: Environmental > Aquatic > Freshwater... | reverse complement strand
CAAACAAATAAAGCAATCTATGGTTTGATTACTGATTTTTGTACAAAACAACAGTTGAGGTTCGATGATCTTTTAACAATGGTGTATCTACTTGATTCGAGCTATAAGGTCGGTGATCGGAAGGCTGTTGAAGAAACTCCGCATCTGCTTTTAGGGTATTCCGATGCGCAAAGGATTCTACAAAACACACGGTGGAAGAATAATCTGAACTTACTTGACAAGGAGATAGAGAAATATATCGTGGAACCTTTTGAAGAAAAAGAACAAGTTCTTTTAAAACGGATTCATACGAAGTACAACATCATTTCAACAGTTACCCGAAAGATAGCTTGGAATACAGGGAAAGACACGGTGGTGGTAAACACTGGGTTTTTCAAGGATAAAGATCAGATTTATACACGGAGCAGGAATGATCTGCAACCGTTGATACAGCAAGGGAAGATGCTTGGCTATCGCTGTGGTGGGAAAAAAGAGGTACTTGGAGCTGTTGTTCCAAAGGAAAAAACTGAGTCGTTTGTGCAAGAAATATTGCATTTTCTAACTATCTCTGATGAAATGAAAAAATAATAAAAAAATATGACTACGGGTTTGTTTAAAATTATACAGTAATTGTCCATGATCCAAGTAAGGTATTTGTTGGGGTAAATCTCAAAGATACTCTCACATTTCCTGACATCCAGGGATAGGCCGTAAAATCAAATTCGATATAATCACCAGCCGCTATATTAACGGTTGCTCCACTCGTAGATTTTATTGCATCCAAAGGGTTATGACTAGGACCATACACTCTCCAATCTACTGATGTGTTATCGCTAATAACGACAATATCCCTCCATTTGAGATTAGCAGAGGCAGTAGTAATAGTGATTCTATTTGTTGATGAATCAGTAATGCAAGCGACGCTTGCGGTGTGGTCTTTTACTCCACCAAACATACCTGAAACGTAGACATATACTGTTGCTGAAACTGCGACTGTTATTGCTACCATGAGGATGACACCGATAACAGCGGATATTGCGCGTTCATCTGCTTCTTTAAATTTTCTATTTGCTCTCATTTTGTTCCTTCTCATTGATAACTTTTTTTATGATTTATTTTTTTATATATGCTGAATAGTAAGGTTAATATAAAATTTTTACTAAAAAAGATGTACAATGATGTTTTTCAAAAATAAAAATGAAAAATAAAGAGTTTATACATTATCGATTGTGTATGTCCCAAGGAGTGAATTTGTAGGTACATGTGTAAATGTCACAGTGACTTTTCCTTTGAGAATCTGATCCGTTGTTAAATCTATTATATCTCCTGCGTTAACCACACCGGTTTTTGGAGTAATGAGCGATGCAGACGTTGTCACATTTATAAATACTATATTAATATCATTCCAATTTGCATCGATATCAGCTGTGGTTACCGTTATTGTCTTATCTGAATCTGATCTAACAAAATCGACGACCGGTGCTTCTTTTTTTTGTTCACCAATCATACCCGTGAAGTAGGCGTACGCGACAGCAGCCATTGCAACGGTGATTGCAACCATAATGATTACTCCAATGACTGCTGAAACTGCGTTTTGATTTATAATTCTTCGGCGCTTCTTCATTTCCGTCATCCCTGATTTCTTCTTTTTAATAATATTGAAACTAATCCAGTATGATTATTTTAAAGAGTAAAAAATAAAAAAATAAAGAAAGAAGATATTGGGTTATTAGACGTTTACTGTCCAAGTGCCGAGTAGTGAGTTTGTTGGGGTGTATTTTAACGTCACTCTACAATTACCAGTTGTACCTAAATGATTGAGGTCTATGTAGTCACCAGCGGTTACGTAGACGGTATCTCCAAGAGCTAATAATTCAGTAGCATCACCAGCTAGTTGAGTACCATCCGCTTCAGTAACATTCCAAGCAAAACCTGAATCAGTGGAAATAACTATATCTTTCCATCTTATATTAGCATCTGCAGTGGCAATTGTAATTTTATCTTGTGTTGAATCCGTTGTACATGCTACATTCGGTGTTTGGTTCTTCGTTCCACCGATCATTCCACTGACATAGACATACACTGTTGCGGCAATTGCGACTGTTATGGCAACCATCAAAATGACACCAATAACAGCGGATACTGCGCGTTCATCTGCTTCTATAAATTTTCTATTTGCTTTCATTTTACCCATTCTCTCCTAGCTTTTTTCAAAGCTGTTTTTATTGGACAATGCATATGATACTTGGTATAAAAACTTTTTGAAATACAGATGAATCATCAAGCGTCTCCTTATCCTCCATCTGTTGTATTTCAATCGGTTTTTATTTTTATTTCTCTCCGCGCCAAGTATGCTCATGCATACCAATTCTACCGTGCTATTTTTACTTTTGTTCTATTTAAATTCTTGCTGGAAAAATACTTAAACCGTGGAATAACAAAACGAAAAAACAACATTTTTTCTGACAATAAAACAAATCTTTTTATAAAAATGAAAGACATTTCTCCCTTATTATTATTCATCATAATTATTTTTCTAATAATGAAAACTAAATTATTAAAATTGAGATATTTGTATTGTATATAAAAACGAAACGTTTATTAGAAAATAATTCCTTACGTATTTGTCATATAATCGGGATGCGACATAGAATTAGTACTTTAGAGCATCGTCTCTACAGGATGGGATGGAAACCATATGCCTCAAAAAGAAAAAAAAATCAAGGGACGAAAAACTCAATCCCTGATAATTTTACCAATCACCGCGACTCTTTTAGAAAAAAAGACAGTACCAACAAGACCTGATCAGAATACTCTTGACTTTCACCTAGATATGATTAAAAAAATCGACAAGCTCCTTACAAGCCACCAACAAGAAGCGCCCCCTGCTGAATCGTTTCACTCACCACCGGTCAATCCACCTTCGCCGCCAACACCCATCGAACCACGACCACCATTGAACAAAGCATTCCTGTCGCAGGAGACCTCCTGGGGACCCGTTTCAGAATCACCAAGGGTTATAACGCCAGTCATCCCTGAAGAATTCAAAACCGAGATTTCCTTTAACCCTGAGTTTCGTTTCATCTCCGGTCGCGAGTTTGTTGAGACGATTGCACAGTCACAACTCTCACCGGATGATCGCATCGAAATCATCGATTTTAATACCCTTATACGGGATGATTCTGGATATCATAAGACCCCAGATATCACTCCTATGAAGAACGACCGAGACGCCTCTGCGTTTAAACACATCCTTTTAGATGAAGACCACCATCATAGCAAAATAGAGATTATTGACACACGAACATTAAAACAAAAGACCTATGAACATGTCTTGAGCGCCTCAGAAGAACAAACCGAACAAATCGACAAGAAAGCACAACTTTACTTTCTAAACAGTAAGGATCAAGCAACGAAAAAACAACAAAAATTGAATGTCGAACAACCCACCATCCCCGATGATCTGGAGGAACAATCCAAAGAACTGAAAAAGAAGTTAGCTGAAGAAGAAAAAAAACTCAAAGAACTTGAACGCGAGTACGAAAGACTCGAAAAAATGGAAAAGAAAAAAACAGCAGTCCCTGAAAAAAAACAAATTCTACGTGAAAAAGAAAAGAAAAAAGAACTACAGGCACCACGATCGAAGCGAGCTATAAAAAAGCAACAAAAAGAACAAAAACGACTCAAACGACTTGAGATTCGACAAGCACGCATTGAAGAAAGACAACGGAAAAAACTAGAAAAACAAGCGTTGAAACTCAAACAGAAACAACAACATCTGAAAATGAAAGGTAACAAACAACAAAAAACAGGAAAAACGAATACTCTTAAAGGAGAAAACACTCCAATTCTTCTCATCGATGAAGAACTACTAAAAGTCCTTCATATGACCGATAACTTGCTGGGGGAACTCCCTGATGATATTTTAACTGATTTCATTGAATCGAAGGATTATAAATTATATGAAAAAGTCATGAATAAATATAAAATTAAGTGATCCCCATGGGCTTATTAGAAAAAGCAAAACAAAAAAAAGGACGAATTGCAGAGGAAGAAGAACGTCCTATTCCCAAAGCAAGGAAACGACAACCACCTGCTCAACAACCAAAAACAACGAAGAAAATAAAAGATAATAATTCACCGATAGAAGAGTACCATATCCACACATCAGAAAAAACCATTGAACAACAAATAGTACAACAGAGACAGATATCATTATCCTCACCGCAGACACAAGAGCAACCTTCTGAATCCGAACCGACAGACATGGCAACAGAACTAGCATTTGAAACACAGCAAAGCGATGGAACATCAACAGAGGTTCTGCTTGAAGCACCGGAACGAGACATTGAAGTTATCGAGGAGCAAACAGGGTTCGGCTGGAAAGAACAAGGCTCAAAACGCATCGTCTATGACCATGTCACTCATGATTACATCTACGAAGTCATCGAACCACAGCTTAACGAAGAAGAAAAACAAACAAAAAATGAAATCGCTCACCTCTTCAAAATGCTAGCAGACATCGACACCTTCGATATGACCTACGAAGAAAAAACAAAATTTTTAGAAGAAACCATCGAGCGGGTCATCAACGACAACCATATCTACATCGAAGAAGGCTCAAAAGACATTATCTATTATCATATCTTCCGAGATTTTCTGGGATACGGACGAATAGATATTCCGATGCACGATGATGGCATCGAAGATATCTCCTCCGATGGACCAAACACCCCTATCTTCATCCATCACCGGAAATTTGAGGCGATCGAAACAAATATTTACTATGAGTCAGAACCGGAGCTCAACTCATTTCTGGTTCGACTCTGTCAAGTCTCAGGAAAACAAATATCGATATTCTCACCGATCGTTGATGGAAAACTCCCTGATGGGTCTCGTCTGCAGGCAACCCTTGCCCGTACCGTGACGAAAGGTTCTACATTCACCATACGTAAATTCAAAGAAATCCCTCTCACCCCGATCGATTTAATCGAATACAAATCCATGTCATCGGAAATGGCAGCGTATTTCTGGATGGCAATTGAGGATGGTGCATCCATTCTGTTCTGCGGAGGAACTGCGAGTGGAAAGACCACCGCACTCAACGCCCTGATGCTGTTCATCCCTGCTTCCCATAAGATCATCTCCATAGAAGATACCAGAGAAGTTAATATCCCGCATAAGAACTGGATTGCCGGGACCACGAGAAAAGGATTTGCAGCTAGTGATGAGAATAAAACCGGTAAAGACATCGACATGTTCGACCTCATCAGAGCAGCATTACGTCAACGACCTCGTGTCATCATCGTCGGTGAGGTCCGAGGAAAAGAAGCATACAGCCTTTTCCAGGCGATGGCGACAGGACATACCGCATATGCGACAGTTCACGCAAGCACGATTCATACTTTGATTCAACGATTGGAAAACCCACCGATTGAACTTCCACGGGCTCTGCTCACTTCCCTTGATGTCATCGTCTTTCAAAACGCGGTAGAGATTGGAGGAAAAATGGTCAGACGGATGACTAGTGTTACTGAAATCATCAAACTTGATTCAGATACAAATCAGCTTATCTTCATGGCGCCATACACATGGCTCTCAAAAACAGATGACCGCTTCGAAGCTACCGGGTCAAGTAAAATCTTTAATCGAATCAAACAACAAAACGACTGGTCTGACGAACAATTACAGCATGAACTGAACAACAGAATCCTTGTCCTTGAATGGATGCGGAAGAAAAAAATAAAATCATACAAAAAATTCGGTGCCGTCATCGCTGAATATAAAAAGTTTCCTGAGCGAATCCTTGAGCGTATAAAAAGGGAGACCGAAGATGAAATCAACTAAATATACACGGTTTTGTCGGCAACTCTTTTCAAATATCTTTGATAGATTCAACGTTAGTGAGACAAATAAGAACAACATGCTTGAAAAAGCAGACATCAGCATGGTGTACCAAGAATACTACTCCATGGTTCTGATGAATATCATTGTTGGGTTTATCGCTTCTTTTACATCCACATTATTCCTCTATCTACTCGTCCCCAACAATATCACCGCATTACTCATGCTTGTTGTCACCTCCATTGTTCCGTTTCTCATTGGAATGGTGTACCTTCAGTTACCAACCACAAAAGCAAAATCACGGGGAAAGAACATCGACCGTCATCTTCCTTATGTCGCAAATTTCATCAATACCATGTCTGTCGCTGGAATATCTCCCTCTGAGATCTTCGGGACTCTTTCTGGAATCGAACTGTATGGTGAGGTACAAAAGGAAGCAAAGAAAATAACCACAGAAATCGAACTTATGGGACTAGATGCGATCACTGCGCTGAATAACGCAATTAAGATATCCCCTTCAAGAAAATTCAAAGATTTCCTGCAAGGCATCGTTGCAGTCCTCCAGTCCGGAAGCGATCTTGCCCCCTATTTCGACCGTTGTGTCGAACGGTACATGTATGATGATTTATCCGATAGAAAAAAGAACCTCGATTCACTCGCCATCATGGCGGAAAGCTTTGTCACCACCGTGATCGCTTTTCCCTTATTCCTTGTCATCATTTTATCGGTCATGGGACTCACCAGTGGTGGCATCTCCTTTGATTTCCTCTATATTATCTCTCTACTTATTCTTCCAATGGCATATTGCGGATTTTATGTTATGATGAAATCAGGGATGGGTGAGGAAGTATAAAGAAAATCAGATACGTGAAAGAATACAACATCAACAGAAGATACGGCAAAGACAAACTGATCGATATCCTTCTTGGAGTCTCTATCCTAGTTGCTGCGTTTTGCTTCGTCTTTGGTTTTTTCGCTCTTATAGGAAGCCCTATCATCAACCTCGATTTCATTCAACCGATTGATTATCTCGTCTTTGGCGTCTTGGGATGTATCGGACCTCTTGGTTTTTATAACGCGATGAGACAAAAACAAAAACGAGAAATCATGGACAAACTCCCTGATTTTCTTCGAGACATTGCTAACTCATCAGCTTCTGGGATGAACATTTATGATTCGATGCGTTCAGCATCCGAAGGTGACTATGGCCGGTTGACAAGTGAGTTGAAAATGATGGTGGCGCAGTTGTCATGGGGTATCTCCATTGATGAGGCATTAAACAATTTCGGGGAGCGAGTTAACAACAATGAGGTCAAACGACTCGCGATCACCATTAACAAAGCATTGGAAATCGGTGGGAACACCTCCTCGGTTTTTAACGCAGCCGCAAAAGAACTTGATCAGATCAGACGAGTCGAACAACAGCGACGCACTGAGATGTCCATGTACAGTATCGTCATCTTCATCAGCTTTTTTGTGTTCCTCGCTGTGATTCTTGTCATTAATGGGACCATCTTCCAAGCCATCTATGACCTCCAGGGGAAAATGGCGGGTAAATCCATCGGGAACATCAGAATAGCAAATATCGACCCGATGGAGGTAAAAACCATGTTTTTTACGTTTGTCTTTGTCCAAAGTCTTGGTGGCGGGCTGCTTGGGGGTTTCATGATGGAAGGGCGTATCTCAGCGGGAATACGTCAAGCATTTGTCTTGGTCCTGATTTCGTTTATCACCTTTAAAGTCCTCTTCTAAATTGTCAAACGAGCCATAATGGCGCGATACCATTAAATACGCAAAGCTAACAGAGATGTACTTGTGGTTTGGAGAGATGAAGAACAAGGCGTTCTCTAATGATTCCTATGCAGCATCAGAAGTCATTGGTGCGATTATGCTAGTTTTAATAGCGATCGCAGCCTTTGGTGTTATTTATTATAATTTCTTCCCAGTTCCGCTCCCCTCACCAGATCCTCATATTACTCTTGCAGGGTATGTCACTGATGATGGCAGAGTGGTCCTTCAGCATGTCGGCGGGGAGGAGCTTTCCACCTATACGATTCGAGTGGAGCAGTCAGATGGACCGCGTACCTATACTTTTGATAATGATCCTTGGGTGATGGGGCAATGTTACTATCTCCCCATCAATCAGGTTCTTTTCAATGAAGAAAAACAAGTGACAGTCAGTGTCTATACCATCCTTGCGGATTCGAGCACTAAAATGATTTTCGATGGTATCATTACCCCTCGGGATCATCCCCCGGGTCCTGAGACATCCCCTGGGCTAGATCCTATGTTGGTGACAACATTGCAAACCAGAACCATCGATGAAGATCTTATTTGTTATAACTATACCATTGAGCCGAACATGAATCCTGTGACGTTCATTTATCAGTGGATGGTTGCATCCACAGGTCCATATTCTTCTTTCACGCGGGTTTTATTCCCATTTGACACCCAGAATCCTTTCCAAGCTAAAGACTATTCGGGGAATAACTATAATGGAACCGTTAATGGATCCACTTGGACCAATCAAGGAAGACTTGGTGGTGCCTACCAGTTTAATGGCGATGATTTCATTTCGATTCCCTATTGTTTTGAAGATAATTACATAGACAACGTTACTGTCGAAGCATGGATTAAGACAAGTCAAGACTCAGGGACTATTCTTTCCTATAATCGGAATAAATACTGGGAGCTTGCCGTAACCGATGGAGTTGTGAAATGGAGTACCAATTCAAGCGATGGTGCGATCGATTTGACTGGATCGATTCCAGTCAACGATAACACCTGGCATCTCATCGCAGCTACCTATGCTGCTTCGTTAGGCGATTGCGCTATCTATGTTGATGGGAAGCTTGATACGTATCAGCATACCCATGCGGTAGGAAAACTGCTTGGATCTGGTGAAACCCCCGTTGGTGCTGTTGGGAAAGGAACTGGAGTTGCAGGACGACAAAACATTTTCTCAACTGGTTTCGAAGCCCAGGATGAAAAAAACCAATGGACCGAACACAATGCAACCACGGGACAACAAGAGAATTGGACGAATCTTCGCTATGATACGTTTGAAACCGGATGGGGGGCTTATGTTCCTGGTAGCAATGGTACTTCTGCTGATTGTTTTCGGTCTTCTCTCTATAAACACGAAGGAGCTGCTTCCGCATGTATCCGAGACAACAGTGGTACATACTCAGCGATTACCCTAAACCCGATTGATATCGACACACCCGCCTATAAATCCGTAAAGGTTGATTTTTGGTGGATGTGGCGAGGGAACGGCTGGGCAAGCGGGGAAGACTGGTGGTTACGATATTATAACGGTACTGCGTGGATGACTATTCGTGATACGAATTATCCTAGTGTTTATACAAAAGGGGTCTGGTACCATACTATCGTGTACATTAATGAAAGCAACTATCGGTTCCCGGCGAATATGCAGCTACGCTTCCAATGTGATGCGAGCTACGACGATGACCTTGTGTACCTTGATCAGATCTATATCAATGCTACAAGCTACGCACGAATAGAATGTGATTTTGGTTTACTGCCTTCGACAGCCTTAGCACCACACACTGGAGTATATTCTATCGGAGGGTCAGGTGATTTTGACCCGGAATATGCTGCGTTTAACAGAACAGGGATTGATGTCTCAGGATACACCAATGTAGAGATTTCCCTCTGGTATAGCTACAAGAACACTGATACGAGTGATTTCATAGGACTGTATTATCGTGATGGGAGTCAATGGAAACCTATTTTTGAGATAACAAATCCAGAGATGCCTGGTGGACAGAGACCCTGGACACAGGTCATTTTTTCACTACCTCCCTCAATAAATATCCTTCAATTACAGTTCAAATGGCGTACATCAGCGGCAAACGAATACATGGCGATCGACGACCTGGAGATCACTGGGGTCAGACTTGCTGGTGAAATGAATTTCACCGGTACCATTGATGAAGTCAAGATTTATCCTCGGGTACTGACGCCAGAACAACTCTATCAGAATTATCTCTGTACCAAAGATGGGAATACTGCGTGTAGCGTGATTGTCTCAGAAGAAATACACCTTGATGAATCCTGGAAATGTCTGGTGATTCCGAACGATGGGATGAACGATGATGTCTTCTCAGAATCCAACATATTATTTATCATAAGTTATGGTGGAGGCGGATAGGAAATGAACAAAAAAATTCCCACAGTAGGAATAGTTTTTCTGCAGGTGATTCTCGCTTTTATAGCGATTAGCCCAAACACAGTACAAGCTGGGTCATATGATGGGTATGATCTCGCGATGGCCTTGTTAGCAGACCCCTCAACATTGGTCAGCTCTCAGTACTGGGATAGAGATACTGCAGGACATCGACAATCCATAGTTCTTACCTCACGAGGAAACCTAATTCCGACTGATGGATCATCGTTTGCCATCTTTACCACTGGACGGGCTGATCTGGTATATGCAACTTCGAATGGGTTATGCCCAGGCAGTGAACGTGGAAACTGGTTCCAAGGCGGACAATATGGGACCCCGCGAGACGAGGCAAACCTCCAAATGCAGTTACAAGTCCCTGCCTACATGCATTATCTCTATTATGATACACAATTCTTCACGGTTGAATACCCTGATTATGTAGGAACGCAATATAATGACCAGCTGACCATCACCGTCAATTCACCGTCACAGGGTGTCTCCTCATACATCATCAACGTCAACGGAGGAGACTTTGTTCTTAACGCCCGTGATACAGCCCTCCTGGGAACCGGTTATAATTTATTTGCTCAAGACAATGCTCCCTCCGGGGTTGACTGGCTTCAATCAACACAAAATTCCAATGGAGCTGACGCGGGAGCGTCTGCTCTTATCGGTCGTGAACACCCCGTATCCCCTGGTGAAATTATCACCCTTACTATTGATTTAAAGGACGAAGGAGACAATCAATTTGATAGTATGGCATTCTTTGATAACCTACGGTTCTCTGGCTATGCAAGAACCCAGATAATGGCACGAAAAACAGTAACAGACGTCAATGGTAATCTTGTCGAATGTGAAGATATTCTTGATTATTCAATCACCATTAGTAACATCGGTACTGCGAATCAAAACAACAACCCTGGCTCTGAATTCGAAGACGTCATCCCAGCAAACACCCAATATGTTGCTGGGTCAGCGACCGCTGGATCAGGAACCATTTCCTATGACAGTGGAACGAAAAAAATACAATGGGATGGTAGCATTCCTGCCCAAAGTAGTGTCGCATTGAATTTCATGGTCACCATCAATGCTGGCGTGGTCAATAACACGTTGATCTCAAACCAGGGGACTGTTCATTGGGATGAGAACGAGGACGGCATCAATGATAAAAACGAAGTAACCGATGATCCAACAAAAGATGATAACATTGATCAAGATGGCGATGGATTGACCGGTGATGATGATCCAACAATCGTAAGCGTTTGGTCATTCGAGGCACCGACCATTCTAACAGAAGATTTCGCAGGTATAGAGGATATTGTCGGCGGAAAAGCACAGAACTCCTATCATGGACAAGTCTGGTTTGATACCACTGCGCAATCAGCTGAATCGAATTTCGAAGTCTCCCCTAGTTATCATTATTTGACGTCCAGATCATTTAAAACCAAACTCAGATCCGTCAGCGGTCCTCAGTACTGGAACTATAGTTTTGCGACGTTTAACAGACAAATAAACACATGGGATGTGTGGTTTGCTTGTGGTAATGGCAGCGAACCAGCAGACCTTTCCTTAAATTTCACAACAACAAATGGCAATGATATCACAAAAATAAAACTGGAATACGTCTTTGTCGCAAATGTCCCAATTTCCTGTAGTTACCAGGTGAAAATGAGCGTGAAGACATCTACGGGATGGGTTCAGTTGCACTCTGATTATCAAAATGGGTATCTTTACAATGGCTGGTATAAATTACGCATTGAAAACTATGGAGATTCAGCCATGAATTGTTCGCTTATGAGAAACGGAGTAGGAATTACGGAACTAATCACCTGCCAGGGTCTTGGTTCACCCTTCAGCAGTCTTGCACGTGTTGAATGGTGTTCGACACAAAACCCCGTAGTAAGCCCCATAGTTTTCTGGGATGAACACACCGTCAGCCTCGTTTAGATTTCATAAAAATGGTGGAAAAAATATGGTACGAGAATTCACTCGAAATATGTTTATTATGCTAGTTTCGGTCATGGTTGGTGTCGTCATCATCACCTTTTTCCTTGGTGATATCATAAACCAATCAAGAATTGATACGATAAACATCCAACATGTCACGGAAATAAGTGACATTAACAGCAGAAATGAGAATTTCACGAACTACTATCTGCAAGGGGCTGTAATAATGGATTCAGCACGTGAGGTACGAGAGGTCGCTAATTATTACTTTGACTTTGCGTTATATTGGTTTAACACGGCATTAGCAAATCAAAGTAAAAATCTCACTAAGCCGTGTATGGATAATTGTACTAATGCCATGGAAAAATACCTTACCGCCCATCAGAATTTCGGAAAATCACAACCATATTTCATCAACGCACGGAATTATACGAATAACTCTAGATACCTTGAAATCCTTGGATATTACATTAATTTTGCTGATGCAGGTCAAAATATCACGACGTTACGCTACAATGCAAGCTATTATCTGAAATGCGCAGCAGAAAACCTTTCTTTTGGTAATATGGAGATTGTGAATCTTCTTATTGAGAACTTCACGATGGTCGAAGAGATGTACCAAGCGGAAGTCCAGAAATATCAGGAATTTAGATATCAGATTGATGGATATATCTTCTTTAGCACCATCCGGGAGATCCCTGATATCCAATAAAAAAAACCTCCTTTCTTTTGGTTGCAGAGGGTCTTTTCTTTCTTTTTTACCTAAACCCGCTCTTCCAAAAAATTAAAGAAAGAGAAGTGATTACCCCCAGCTACACACATACGGAAATTTATGCCCCGGTAGTGTAGTGGCCTATCATGAAGCCCTGTCGAGGCTTCGACTTGGGTTCGAATCCCAGCCGGGGCGCTCTCCATTTTTTTTATTATCCGACCGTCAGAATAAGCATTTTTGGGATGATTGTGAATTCATCGATCTGTGTGTTTGTCTCATCATACGAGAGGGCTTTAATCTTATAGATACCAAATGGCACCTGCAGGTCGGCGGAGCAGCCATCAGAAAGGTTGGTATCCCAGAAGGTTAAGTTTCTTTTAAGGAACGCCTGGGTTGCGATAAATTTCACCGACACCGCGTCACTGCTGATACCGGGGAGAATGACGTAGAGCGTGTCGGATGATACAGCGATCGATAACCCAAGGGTGACGAGGAACTTCACCGGCCCTATCTTTGGATTGTTGAACCAATAAATGTAACCGGTATCATAGACCCCATAATCCGGGCACAGGACGGTTTTTCTTTCTTGGATACTGTTTCCTGCCTTGTCCCATACCTCGACAAAGATGTCATAGGTCTCACCAAGATCCGCGGTGAAATTCCAATCAAACCAGATGCGTGATTCCCCGTTGAACATCGTATCGTAAATAACCTCCTCGTTCAGTTTAATCTTCACTTGACTAATTCCAGAGCCAGAGGTATATTCCGTTGCTGTCCCATTGATAAGAACCCGGCCTTCGGTGATGAGAGCAGATGGTTTGAACAAGGTAATCATAGGTTCAGTTGTATCAATCTTGATTCCCTCAACACGATGATGCGGGAACTCCTCATTGATCGAATCATTGGACCAGTATTCGATATAGTTATTCGGTCGTTCCGATGAAATCATTGGTGGGGTATCTGGATTGTAGACCTCCACTCCAAATCCATTGATGTCATAATACGTGGTGATGTTCACCGGGTCGCTATCTACATCGGTGACCATAAACGTAACCATGACCGCTGTGATATACCAGCCGTTATCGCCATTTGCCTCTGCAGGGGTTAGTGTGATGTCTGTAAGAGGAGCATAGATGTCTTTTCCGACAAATGCGGAGATATTCCATTTGTCAAGAACTGGGCTCGTCTGTGCTGATGAACGCGTAAATGTTCCCCGTAGTCGGACTATTGAAGCATTCACTTCTGAGATATTCTGACCATACTGGACGTCTGCTTTCAGGACCATCGTTGCGTTCTGATCCATGATGTCAAACACGATCGAGCTTGCTGGTGGAAGGGTATCAACGAAGAAGAACTCTCGCCACTCACGGAACATGTCTGGTTGGATAGGCACCGACATCAATTGAGCCTCTGTAACAAGACCTGCTTCAGCCCCAATATTGCTTGAAACGTTAGCAGAACCAATCGTCTGGGTAGAACGGCAGACATACTGAAAAACATCAGCGTATTGACTCACGACATCTCGTTCGTCTTCCCAGGTAGCAAACACCCGTCCTGCCCCTACCGCAAGATCATTCCAATCAACGTTCTGTGAAGAACCATCTGAAAGTTCCTGTCGGTTTGTCATGACTGTCCCATTTGCAGCAATCAATCGCCCGTAGATGTCCTGGTTTCCCACGATTGTTCCATCATACGTAACAAAAAACATCGTGTCGAAGTAAGGCACTGAGATGCTCCGGATGAAACTTGTTCCTTGTTCGATGATGTAATTATTTTTCAGCACCGTACCTGTTTTGCTATAGATTTTCCCCCAGATGTTCCCGTTGTAACTCTCACGGCTTGTTGGATCTACACTCACGTCCCCATCGTTCCAGGTGACACAATACCGCTCTGACTCAGAATTATACGATACTGCCGGGAAGATATAATCCACCGTGCTGGTGCCTATCGCTATCGTGATACGAGAGCCGATACGGTTCCCATTTGAGTCGTACCGGTACGCATACAGGTTAAAAGGGCCAAGAGATGAGTCAACACCATCTTCAAATATAATAAAGAAATGCCCTTCATTATCCGAACATATCCAGGGGTCTCCCTGATAATTGGTCTCATATGCAATCGGAAAATCAGTCCCAACTGGATACCCAAGATGATTATACAATCGTCCTCGGATATCATAATCATCATATCCATTCCTTGCATCCGCCCAGATGACCAAGAATCGGTTACTTTGGCTATCATAGGCGACCTGAGGGTCGTTCTGACCATACGCAGCAACGCAGATAGAAAAACGCATCTGTACAGTACCATTTGCATCCAATAACGCTCCTTTGATGTCTGACTCGTACCGTTGCAGCGGTTGGTTCGCAGGGTTCTCCTCCCAGACGACAAAATATTTTCCCGCACCAAAAGCATTGCAGGGATTCTCAGCATGATACGAGGGATCTCCAGGGATTGACACGTCGATGTCGGTGTTGTTATCGGGGATGGGGTTTCCACCATCCTTGTCATAGGTTCTTCCATGAATCACACAAGGGACGGTCCGCTCATAATTCGGTAGAGGAAGATCAATGTCCTCCGGTCCAATTCGTTCCTCCCAAGTCACAAGAAATTTGTTAATGCCATAGATGACATCTGGGTCCCAGGCGCCCTCTGTTGCTGCCTTGAATGACACCATGGTGTCCGGGTGTGATCGATCCTGCCATGAAAAAATTGAAGGAAAACTACTTTGATCGTTCGCGGTTGGGTTCCCATAGAACATGTAAATGGTTGTTTGTCCTGGGGGCAGGGTGGGTATCTTTACAAGGATCTCACAGCTTATCCCATTCACGCGATTAAATTTGTAATACGGGAGCTGAACCCCGGTCATATCCGTAAAACGAAGATCATCGAAATCAAACTGCATGTCCGTGTCGTATTGAACATTAAGATTGACATCATACTCAGGGAAAGTTTCTTGTCCGTTGTTGAGCACAACGATTGGTCTCATTTGCGTAAAGGTGGGGTCTATCCACGCAGGATAGGTGTTTTCCATACTAACAGTCCCGATGGTTGTATTTACGATAATGTTGTTAGAGAGCGTCTGATCAATTTTGCTACTATTCAAAAACTCGTCTTGCCAAACTTCGATAGACCCACTTTTTAAATCTCCTAAGGTCGGCGCAGAAGCATCATGGATGTCCTTTGTTTGCAGCATCCCTTGTCCTAGTGCGGCAAGTAGCAGAAGATGTATCGTCAGGATGCAGAGACCTATTTTGGTTTTTTTCGCCCCCATGTGTATTACCTAATCCCATGGTACGGAATACCATTGACCGTTCCAGAGTACTTCCAATGTCCAATCCCCAGGGATTGGTTCGTCGCCAAGAATCCAGATTCGCACAAGAGAACCATTCACTGAATACCATTGGATGGTTCGGGTGATCTCAATGAAATGTTCACCTAATAATCGGAATCCGTACTGGTAATTCCCCGTGTGTTGTGGATCGTATCCGACCTCAAGGCTGAACTGGTCTCCTAAGGGTTGTCCAAAGGTATACACCGTAAAATGTCCGGTATCGCCTAACTCCCAGGAAAGCTGCAGTCTGCGTGTCGCGTTTATGCAGACATTCCCATTGATTTTAAATGAATCACTTGCAGTATTTATGAAGTTGACAGCAACCGCTTTATTGAACTGTAGTTCAATGGAGCCTGATTCTCCGACATCGATATCTGCGCTGATGGTAAACATCTCCCCTGCAAGGTTCACCCCGATATCGACATCGGTGAGCCTCAGGAGTCTTCCAGACCATTCGAAATTCGAGATTTGCCCATTGAGATAATCCCATGACATGATATAATGATCATCGGTTTGGATGCCAAAACCAATGTGGAATAACTCTGTCCCATCATCAACAACGGAGATTGTGTTATGGAATAATTGTTCTCCTGCAGTGATAATACCAAGTTCGACATGGTTGTTGGTTTGTGTTGGCAGCTGCCAGTACAATTCAAGGTAATTATTTCTAAATTCAAGGGTATCGTCCAAGATCCATCCTTCATGGGCAATGGAGAAGGAAAGCGTTGGGCTTCCGCTACCAGCGTCCCGTGAAAGTATCACTTGTCCGGTTCGTTGTTGTCTATCAACGTCCCATGACAGTTGCAGATGACTGTTCCGAAGTTCAAGAGCCTTGGTAAATGTCCAGTTATGATATTGAATAATCGTTGAGATAGTCATGACACTCTCAGAGTCTCTGGTGACATTGAAAAACCCAGTATTATTGATGAGATCTATCTTCCATTTCATCTGCACAAAATTATTTTTTAATTCAAACGATTTAGTAACTGTCATGTCTTTATGCTGCAATGAGAGATTCAATGTTCTGACCTCATCAAGTCCTCGTATCAAAGTAATGTTGCCGGTTCCATCCAAAAGGTTCACACCAGTTTCAAATCTGAGCTTTCTTGGAAAATCCTCCAATTGGATAAATGGACGGTCGTTTCCAAAGAACGATAACGCAAGACGACTGACGTCCTGCGACATATCCAGCTCTGCAAAACTTGAAGCAGCAAGATCCCCAAGCGTCCCAAGGTTAAGACCCCATGTTGCATAAATCCTTGCCGGGAGATCTGTCACACTAAAGGTGACCAGGTTGCCGTTTTGTATTGAATCTATCGAATATGAGATGTTGTACGGCCGGTCGCTTTCGTAGAGGAATTCACGTGATCCAAGAATCGTTAAATCAAAGACCATATAGCTTGGTAAGGGATCAAGCATGATGCTTTGGATGATGTCATCGAGAATTCCGCCTTCAGCTCGTAGCGATATCTTTGTTTGGACGCCTGCGCTTCTCCCAAACTCATAGCTGATTTTTGCTTCACGTGGTATCGAGGTAATCGTTAGTTCAGTTGCTGGTGCAAACGAAATGGAATAAGTACGTTGGAAGATTTCATTCCCTGTGTCATCAACAGTAAGGTAACTTGTGAAAAATGTAAGCTTCGATCCGGTTTCAATGTTCTCTGGTTTTATGGACAAACGAAACACACGGGGATCGCTGATGTTGTCTCTGCCGATGTACACAGTTGTGTTGATGTGATTTGCGCCTCCTTGTCCCGATTGTGATTGATATCCTATCTTTGTCGCAAAATATGGATTATTATTCTCCGAGGGTTGATCTCCTTCAAGCATAACAAAGGGAAATCGTATTTCGACAGATACTTCGTATTCTTTTGATGTATCACAGGTCGTGATGATATTGCATTTTGTCTCGACGACTTTTTCGGTGTTGTTCATGATTTTTGTCCGGATAAATCGTAAATCGACGTTTGTATCGTCCTTGTTTTGCATAGAGATGCTAAACTGTTTTGATGCACCGGTGTTCAGCATTGAGGCAAAATCAGTCATCCCCAGCTGTAGCGGTGTTGTGGTCGTCTCGCCTCCATCATATCTGGTGTTGACCCAGACGCCAAAATCCTCTCGACCGATTTTGAGATACAGTACCTTAATTGAGTCAGATGAGAGTTCATAGTCAGTTTCGTTGTATGCAACTACTGTGATTGTGTACAATCCTGAAGTTAGACTCATATCCCCGCCCAATCCATCCAATGTTCGATAATCCCATCGGATCGTTTCCCATCCAGTTAAAATATGACGTGCGATAAATTTTACGTGATGGACATCGTTGTAGGTTGTGTCGAGGTTGATGCTACGACCGACGACGACTGCATACCCAAGTCCAAACATGCTAGCAAACGTCATTTTGATTGGCTGGAGTTTAAAGAGATAAAGATAGCCGGCTGCTGGGGTTATGATGGTGATTGATGGGTCATTGTTCATCGTTTTTTGGGTAGTCAATTGTTCAAGTGTTTCCAAATTATTATCGGAAGCTATTTGTTTTCCAGGGTTGTATCCAAATGCTCCTATTGATACTAAGGGCGAACAAACTAGACTTAAAATGATTAACAATACAATTTTTTTTCTCATCACGATTCACCTCTTCATGTTTTTAGGTTATCCCCTTTATTTAGATGTTTCTTATATTTATAACGATATCGGTTTATATATTGTACGATATTGTGATAAAGTCATATATAATCTTTCTGATAAAAATTGGAAAACCTCGGTGAATGGGAAACCGTTTAATATTATTTTTTTAGGATATTTTCTCACCTGCGAAGGTGCGTTATTATTTTATCTTGAGGAAAGATAAAAGTAATGAAAGATAAGCTTATATATAAGAAAGCCTATATATTTTAACAAGGTGAATAATATGAAGAGTAATATGAAAAAATTTTTAAAGGCTGGTCTAGTCATATGTATCGCAGCATTGTTTGTTGCAACATCTGCAGCTGCGATAGCAAACACACCAGAAAAAATATCATTAGCTTCTACGAAAAAGACAGCTACACTTTTTGGGCCGATGCGCGATGAAGTGGAGTTAAAATATTACATGGAAGAGGGTCTTTCCACTGTTATTGGTATCCAAGGTGGTACTGGTCCCTATATCTGGAAAACCGCGATAAAACTTACTCAAGACGAGATGGCAACCTATATGGATTGGACCATGACAAAGGTCAATGTGGCATTTTCAGCGGATAATGGTTGCCCAACAATTGGTGTTAGAATTTATATTTATGATAAAGGGACAGTTGCAACAAGACCTGGACCTATCATTGTAAATGATACAACGTATACATTAGATACCACGGGTGTTACAACGATTCCTCTAGTGACCCCTGTTGATCTCGCTGGTCATGAAGACATCTGGGTTGCAGTCGAATGGACACAATACGAGCCTGGCCCTGGTGTATATTACGCCTGGTTAGATACTCTTACTGGTCCTGCCATTGATGGCAAAGGAGACTGGTATTACTTAAACAATGCATGGGGTGAAATCCAAACCGGTGGACCAGATTATGATGGGAACTGGGGTATCGGTGCCATTGTCGAAGGCGCTGGTCTGGCGGAATTATCGATTGGAAATATAAAAGGACCAATGGGAATTAAAGCCGATGTGTCAAACATTGGAGCTAACGATGCAAACAATGTCCAATGGTCAATCGCTGTCACCGGTGGTATTCTGAAACGAGTAAATGCAACTGCCACAGGAACTGTAACCGCACTTGCCGCTGGAACATCAACTCCGATAAGTGTTGGAACATTTATTGGATTTGGTAAAATCAGCATCGTAATAACCGCAAAGGCACAAAACGCCAATGAAGTATCAACAACCAAGTCTGCATTTTTACTTGGGCCGTTTGTACTTTCAATAAAGTAAGACCACAAAATCTTTTTTTTTTTTTTTTTTTTTTTTTTTTTTTTTTTTAAAATTTTTTTTTTTTTTTTTTTTTTTTTTTTTTTTGTGTTCTCTTAAAAATTTTTGTTTTATGAGTTATTTTTCTTTTGGTAACGAAGAAGTGTTTTTTGTAGGGGTATGGATCTTACGGATGATGGAGGCTTTACATGGATGGCAGACTCCCTGGGCGACTTCGCTCATTTGTATGAGTTGTTTTCCACATGCCCAACAGAAGAAGATGTCATCAGCTTTGAGGTCTTTAATAATCTGTTTGCATTGAAAGCAGATCCGCTGCGCTATCTCATCGACAGTCTCGAGTTGTTTGCCGCAGGACCAACAGAAAAATCGCTTGGTATCATCAATTTCATCCAAACTTTCTAGCTTCATAGGCATCCATTCCAAAATATTTCTTATATCCTTTGTTTCGAATCGTGTCTCGTATATAAACGGTTTTCTTCGTTTCTGGTTCTATTTCTTTCGAATCCCGTTTTCAGTAATATATCCGGTGACATACTTCTTTGGGGTGACGTCGAATGCGGGGTTCTTGACAGACACCCATTCTGGCATGATGGATTTTCCACAGATGTCCGTCAGCTCCTGTCGTCCTCGCTCTTCAATGATGATCTGTGAGCCATCTCGTAGGTTCAGATCAAAGGTACTTGCTGGAGCAGCGACATAAAATGGGATGTGGTTTTCCTTAGCGATTACCGCTTTTTCATAGGTTCCTATTTTGTTTGCAAAATCACCGTTTTTCGCAATCCTATCTGCCCCGACAATCACCAAGTCGATATCTTTTTTTCTCATGAAATATCCTGCTGCGTTGTCAGCGATCAACGCATGAGGGATTCCTTCATGATACAGCTCCCAGGCAGTCAATAAGCCTTGCAGTCGTGGTCGTGTCTCATCAACGTACACAAATATTTTTTTATTATTTTGATGGGCTTTTCGTAAGGGTGCTAATGCGGTTCCATGGTCTATGGTGGCTAATGCTCCAGCGTTACAATGGGTTAGAATATTCATTGAATTTTTGATGAGTTTCTCTCCATTCTCCCCGATTTTTTTACATCGTGCGATGATTGTTTCTGCGTAGGTTGCTGCTGCGTTATAGGCATCATGTTTTTTGTTGATTGCTTGTGTCATATAGTCAATTGCATAGAACAGGTCATTGGCGGTCGGTCGGGTGGCTCTGAGCAGGTCTGCGGATTTTTCAGGATTCTTTTGTCCTAAGGCCATGCCATAGGCTGCTGCAGCACCAATGGCAGGGGCGCCTCGGACCACCATGTCTTTGATAGCATAAGCGATGTCATCGACGGTTCTGGCGGTATAGATCTCTAATGAGTACGGCAGTTTTCTCTGGTCGATGAATTGAATAGTTTGTCCTTCCTGCCATAACGCTCGATAGTCTCTTCCATCGATTTTCATTGCTGTACCTCAAGAAATGTAAGGAGGGAATCATGGATTTGTTTTCCATTGATACCTACGAAGACGATTCCTTCGTTTTTTATTAATATTATTTTTCCCTTACGTAATGTCCGTAAGAGTTCCTTCGCACGCTCCAGGGTCCCTGGTTGTGTGTCGTTCTCTGTTGTTGGTATCTTGTTTTTGAATCTTTCATACAGTGCTGTGCTGTTAATCTGGAGGATTGCGTTGACATCATGACGTGCTTTTTGAATGATCCAATGAACCGGTGTTTCCAATGCCGGGTCGTTTAATCCGATCACCATCATGATGTTTTTCAGCGGGTCGTAGTCAACGATTTCAACGATGTCCTGTTGTGTTATTTTCTTTAGATCAGCGTTTTTTCCATTGATAAGAAGACGTTTTCCATAGTCGAGGCTAAGGATCCCTGTTTCTTTGTCTGTCAACCCAAATTCTTGCAGACTCTGACCAAGCGTTATCATATCGGATAGCAAGGGGCAGTTGCTTGTCTCCCTTGAGACAAAAAGTGTATGAAGGGCGGGAGCTGGTAGAATTCTTTCTGTCATGATAAGATGGTAACAAGGATTTGACTTTTTATGTTTTCCCTAGGAGTATGTTGTTACAGGTCCCGGATTCTACCGCAGTATCTGTGATGAAAAAACGTATATGTTCATTTGGTATCAAGGAGACATTTTAATACGTTTCTTCTTGAACATAGAAACGAGAGAGAAAAGGAGGTTAGTTGTCTCGTCTGTTCGTGCAGATGAAAAACAAGGATTTGTCAACGAGTTCTAACTCACCAAATCTGTGTGTACTTAGTTGTTTGTTTTTTTCAAATTTTTCAATTAGCATAAATCTGCCTCTCCCAAATCGCGACAATAGCCTTGGGTTATATAACGCTTTCTTTTTGTTTCTTCCTCCTGGATTAACTGGGGATGTAGGTACCTTACCGTAAATTTCTAATAGGAATTCAAGCTTCCACGTAGCAGCGGATGTTCTTCGTATGTTAAAAATAGATATGCATCTTCATTCCTGTTTTTCTAATGACGGTGTTGGGACTCCTCAGGATTTAATAAAATCACTGAAGAAACGGGGTCTTCAGGGTATGGCGCTTACAGACCATAACACCATTGAGGGATATCGTGCGGTACAAAAACTGGTACCGAACGATTTTCTTGTCATCCCTAGCGTCGAAATATCAACCGCGGATGGGCACCTGCTGGCTATCAATGTCACAGAAAGTATCCGCGCAGGCTGTTCTATCGAAGAAACAGTCGAGTGCGTCATTGATGCTGGCGGAGAACCAATCGTCCCTCACCTTTTTCGGCTTCTCTCCGGCATTAAAAAAGAGAAATTAAAGACGATACAGACTAAAATATCTGCGATTGAGGTTTTTAATGGATGTAGCGTTCCGAATTCGAACCTGAAAACAGCCAAAATAGCCCATGCGTTTCATCTGGGTGGTACGGGGGGGAGTGATTCTCATGACCCGGCCTATGCAGGATCTGCCTATACGATTATTGATTCGACAGATTTACGAATCGATACGGTTCTTTCTGAGATTCGGAAGAAAAAAACATGGGGTGAGGGGGTCACTATGCCGCTTGCATACAGACGGGACCGTATGGTCCTTTCTATTCGGCAGTACGTTCAACGGGGGTTCAAACGAATATAAGATAATTATTACTAAGAAATAGCGTACACCATCCATGTTTATATATATGGACGATGTATATCATGTATCGATAGGGGATATTATATGAAGAAATACAAAAATTCAATTCGATCTAATTGGAAGCAGTTTTTTGTCGCCTCGATAGCTTGTTTGATGCTCTGTTCAATCGTCGCTCAATCAAATCAAGTAATCGCAGACTCGGATGTCAAAAGAACGTATTCTTTTCCTAGTCCTTCTCTTGAAACCGTTGACATTGCAGGAACAGTCTATGACCGGGTTATTGTAGATGATTGTTATCCCGCGGGAAGCGCTGGAGAACCAAAGATCCCCTCCAAAGGAGTATTCCTTCTGTTACCCCCCGAATCCAAGGTTAGTGGAATTGAGATAACAACCGGGGAGAAAATCATTCTTGGTTCAGGGTTCAATCTAGAACCAACCAGTCAAGCAATTCCGATTTCACAGACAGAAAATATACCAATACCTGCTCCGAATGAGGCCATTTATAATTCAAATACAGCATATCCTGGGAAACTTTACACTGAGGTCGGTGTTCAGTGTTTTCGAGGATATCAGATTCTTGTGCTCCTCTTGCATCCTGTTCAATATAACCCAGTGACCGGAGAGTTGTTCTACTACACAAGCTTGGAAGTCTTAGTAAAAACCATCGATTCGGGTGTTCCCTCAGCATTCTACCGCGGATTAGATCAGGATAGAAATGAGGCTGCACAGAAAGTCGATAATCCTGAGATGATGTTCAGCTACAGTCAAAAATATCCTTCGGCACCAGCATCACTTGAAAACTACGGTCTTCTTATTATCACGACCGATGCATTAAAAAACGGCTTTGAACCATTAAAAGAAGCGCATGATGCTACGGGTCTTCCAACCGTGATAAAAACATTAACAGATTTAGGTGGTAGCGATCTGGAAAGTATCCGGGATTATATCCGCGACGCGTATATTGATTGGGGGGTGGAATATGTCCTCATCGGTGGGGATGACAATATTGTTGCTGACCCGATCCTGTTCGTGTCCGGGATGGATGAAAACGTCACTTATTATGAGGATACCATGCCTGCTGATCTCTATTACGCCTGTCTTGATGGACCCTACAACTATGATAATGATGGATACTGGGGTGAACCAAACGATGGAACCGATGGAGGAGATGTCGACCTGGTCGCAGAGGTTTATGTCGGAAGAGCATGTGTTGGCAACGCCGCTGAAGTAAATAATTTTGTGACAAAAACAGTCGCGTATATCAACAGAGATATCAATGATCCTTATCTCAAAAAAATGTGTTTAGCCGCCGAATACCTTGGGGACTACGGTATTGCAAGCTATGGTGGGACGTATATGAATCAACTTGTCAACGGTTCAAGTGATGATGGTTATACCACCGTTGGTATATCTTCAGATGATTATATGATTAATAAATTATATGATTCTCCGGGCTATGACTGGCCGGCGTCAGCGATTATTTCCGTTATTAACAACGGCGTTCATGCCATTAATCATCTTGGCCATGCCAATGAAGTCTATAATATGAAACTTGGGACCTATGATGTTGATGATCTGACGAACCCGTCGAATCGCACATGTTTTATCTATTCTCAAGGATGTATAGCTGGTGCATTTGATTATAGTGACTGCATCGCGGAGCATTTCACGATAAAAACAACGCATGCCGCATTCGCTGGTATCTGGAACGCCCGATATGGATTCTTCTGGTCCTATAGCACCGATGGAGATTCACAACGTCTGCATCGTCAGTTCTGGGACGCGGTGTTCGGTGAAATGATACCAGAGATTGGCCGTGCGAATCATGATTCAAAAGAAGATAACCTTCCTATCATCGGTCGATCATGCATCCGCTGGTGTTACTATCAGACAAACTTATTTGGTGACCCTGCCGTAAAAATGACGGAGATAATCAATAATCCCCCTGCCAAGCCTTCGTTACCATCTGGTCCGACATCGGGGAAGATAGGTGTTGACTATACGTTTAGCACAAGTACGACTGATCCTGATGCTGATACCCAATTGTTTTATCAATGGAACTGGGGAAACGAAGAAAGTGATTGGATGGGTCCCTATCAATCAGGACAATTGGTTCAAACGATTCATAAATGGTCAGCAGCCGGGGATTATCCGGTAAAGGTGAGAGCAAAAGATAACTATGGATCAGTGAGCGCATGGTCTGATTCGATAACGGTTCAGATTGCCGAAGGACCTCAGATTGAGATCGGGACAATTGCCGGTGGTTTGAAACTCACTGCTGAAATTAAGAATACGGGAGTTGTCGATGCTTCGCATATTAATTGGACGATTACTGTGCAAGGTCTGGTTCTCTTTGGTCAAGAAAAAAGCGGTACTCTCCTTGGTATTTCTCCCGGTGATAGTTCAGAGGTTTCAACAGGATTAATCTTAGGTCTTGGAACTGTCGATATTACTGTGACTGCTATGGATGCCCAAAAAACAGCGACCGCGTTCCTCTTAGGTCCTTTCCTAATAAACATCAAGTAATCATTACAACGAAAATTCATTATTCATTTCACCAGTACGTAACAGTAAAAATAATAAAACACTGCGAGACGATGGTTTGTGTTTTTTTTGGCAATGTTAGAACTAGTTTCCTACTCAATGATGTTGATACTGTTTTCGATGTCACTTCGAAAAAGAAAAAAGGGGGGAGTGATTATTTCACTCCGAGGACGAATGGTCCGAGGACAAATCCGCTTGCGGTTGTCTCTGCGGATGCACCTTCATCGCAGGTTGCTGAGACAACGATGTTTGTTTTGCCAAAGCCAAGGATGAAACTTGCTTTGATTCCTTCTTCACCAGTAGGCCCCAGGCTTGGGTGAGTTCCTGTGGATGATTTGCCAAGGAAAATCAGTTTTCCATCCAGAGCGATGGTCCAGTCAATGTTCGTTGCAACTCCTTCCCCGATGTTTTTTATTGAGGCTTTGACGCCGAATCCACCGGTGATCGCTCCGATCTCAAGGACTGGTTGTGGTGCTAAGACGGTCACGGTTGCAGTGTCGGTGTCTGTGGCTGCTACTGCATCGGTGACGGTTAAGGTTGCAGTGTAGGTCCCAGCGGTTGTGTAGGCGTGTGTTGGGTTTTGTTGGGTGGAGGTTGCTCCGTCGCCGAAATCCCATGCCCAGGTGTACGGTGTTGTTCCGCCAGATGCGAAACCAGTGAACTGTATCGCTTGGCCGGTTTTACCAGTGTACGGTCCACCTGCATCACAGATGAGTTCTTCCCCTGATGGGAGAAGTGATATATCATCGTAATAGACCGATGTAGCAGTGTTGGCGAAGAGGTCGACTGCGTCGATGATTAAGAATCCATCTCCTGCATTGTTCCATCCGGCGGTCCATGCTTTCTCAATTAGTAGAGAATTGTCATAATAAAACTTGAACCAATCGGTGTCAAGGTCGATTTCTGTCCGAAGTTCCACCCATTCACCGGTGAGGAGCGGTAACGTAACCAGATCTGCTTCTGATTCAACAACTTGAAGCGTCGCATCAAATCGAATTACTAATGCCCATTTGTTATTTGTTCCAGCACCATCTGTGTAATCGCTCAGGAGAATAAAATAGGATTCCCCTGTAAAATCTGTCGGTATATATTGCACACAGCGGTACACCCATTCTCCTGTGGTGTATCCTTCATATTCATGCACCAGGTCGGTCGCCCCCTTGATATCTACTGAGTTGGGGCTGCTGACAGATTGAGCGTTTGTAACATTAGCACCAGCGCCAGGAGCATTATCCCATCCTTTCCATCCTCCATCGTCAGTTCCTCCGTCTAAGAATTGCCCGTTGGTGTAAGAATCAAAGTTGTCAGTCCATGCTCGTGCACTGACACCAAGAGTAGCACTTGCTCCCAGTAATAGGAAGAACGCTCCTATTACCACTATCTTTCTTTTAAATTTCTTTTCCATAACGTTCTTGCCTCCATATCGTATTTTCTTCCTTTAATATATACGTGTACTATATTTTAAATAGAACAGCTTTGATTTAAATGTTTTGATATGGATAAATTTTGTTACTCTTAAAAAACTATACGCAAATCAATAAAATATAAATAAAAAAAAAAGAAAAAAAGGGGAGTGGTTTTATTTCACTCCGAGGACGAATGGTCCGAGGACAAACGCACTTGCGGTTGCCTCTGCCTCGACGCCTTCATCGCAGGTTGCTGATACGACAATGTTTGTTTTGCCGAATCCAAGGATGAAGCCTGCTTTTATAGCTTCGTCACCTGCGGGTGCGATGGTTGCGAAGGTTCCAGTGGATGATTTTCCAAGGAAGACTAATTTTCCGTCAAGAGTAATCGTCCAGTCAACGTTTGTTGCTGCTCCGGCTCCAGTGTTTTTCACGGATGATTTTATTCCGAATCCGCCGGTGATTGCTCCAATCTCGAGCACTGGTTGAGGCGCAAGGATGGTTACGGTGGCTGTATCGGTCACCGTGGCTGATTCTGCGTCAGTGACTGTTAAGGTTGCTGTGTAGGTCCCAGCGGTGGTGTAGGTGTGGGTTGGGTTCTGGGTTGTTGCGGTTCCACCGTCACCAAAGGCCCATGCCCAGGTGTAGGGTGTTGTTCCACCAGAGGCAAAACCAGTGAACTGTACTGGTACGTTGATTTCTCCATTGTAGGGTCCGCCTGCGTCACAGAGTAATTCTGGTCCACCTGCGGGTAAAAGTGACAGATCGTCATAATAGATTGGTGAACAACCGTTTGACCAGAGGTCAACTGCAGCGATTGCCATTGGTCCGCCGCCAGTGCCTTGAACTGTTTCAGTCCAGGTTTTCTCGACAATTAACATTGCGTTATAGAAGATCGCTAAATAATCGGTATCGAGATTTATTTCACAGCGGATCTCACACCATTGTCCCTTGGTCAGGGGTACGGTGTTTCCATCGAATTCTGATGTCACTAAATTTGTATCAGGATCAAAACTGAGTTGGACGGTCCAAAAGGTTCCTGCACCACCACCATCGTAACCGCTGAGCAGGATGAAA
>Ga0209287_10000370_pt1 | contig 28108 bp, 20 predicted proteins | sample PPLLak3cmMay2015_2_FD_187255 | JGI IMG/M metagenome (GOLD analysis project Ga0209287, IMG submission 187255) | Freshwater sediment microbial communities from Prairie Pothole Lake near Jamestown, North Dakota, USA - PPLs Lake P8 Core (1) Depth... | ecosystem: Environmental > Aquatic > Freshwater... | reverse complement strand
AAACATCACCATTACTAATAACATATTACAACGAAACGCCAACAGCAACATCTATCTGTCCGGGGTCACTCATACTGAAATAACAGGGAACCAGATTGTAAACTCAAATGGTTATGGTATCTATATCGAGGATAATTTTTTCACAAGTTCAGAAGAGATTACCATCAGCCGAAATACTCTTCATTCAAATACATTAGCAATCGAAGTTGCCGGTTCGTTCTCTGTAATAATCGAGTACAACGAAATTAAAGAAAACAATGTCGCTTTATCGATAGAATATTGCACATGCACAGACATCCATCACAACACCTTTATGGGAAACAATAACACTGCCTTATATCGATGGTTTTGGTTCTTTTCCCCTTTTGAAGAGACACGTAGCAAGATACCACAATTTCACAATAATTTTTGGGACCAGAGTCGAATCAGCCCCAAACCGATTTTCGGAAGATGGCATATTTTACTCCCAGTTTTTCCTCATGTGAACTTTTTGTTATGGGTAACATATGACTGGCGTCCAGCAAAAGAACCCTATGATATTACAAGGATGGCCTGAAAAACCTATGAAATTGTAATCTTTTATTAGAGTAATTATTATCCCCTGTTTAGAATTTAACCGGTAATTGTGGGTTCAAATCCCCCGCCCCCTGCACTTTTTTTACCATTAGTTCTTACTGGCCTTTTTCATCTTATTGTATCTATTTTGATAAAAGCCAAAACAACCTAACATGACGAAGTAACTGATTACGAGGACTTGTCCATAGAATTTCGATACAAGGAATCCATACCAATTCAAGGCTATACTCCCAATTTGAAGAAGAATAAGGTATACTATTAAACCAATAGGCCAACGGTCGGGATGATGTTGAGGTTTCTTTTTAGTAATTAAACGATACCAGAGGTCATAGACCAGATAGATGATTATCGGAAGCCCCGTAATCAAGCGTCCAATATCGCTTTCATTAAGAAGGTTCAACACCCATAAAGTAACAAATGGGACCAGCAGGAAACTAAAGACAGGGGCAAACATCAATTCCAGTTTATCACGCTGATAGGCGCGTAACAAATAGACTATGCATAAAAAAACGTAGTAGATAATTGCAGAAAAAACAACCAGGTTATCTATAAGAACTTCATCCATCATACGATGCTCCTGAGTCAATTATACAATCAATTCATTCTATAATAAAGATACTCTGGATTCTACACTGAATCATCAATAGATTCACAGGTAAATACGTATTGCCTTCTAGACGGAGCATCGATGACACCACTTATATGAATGACTTAAGCTAAGCAGATAGTTGACCCGAACGATTATTAATTAATACTAGGAAAAATATACATAGATTAGTAGAACAGGGAAAGTTACTAGTAAATTGTTGTTCACATCTCGTCCCCTGCACTAATTATTATTATGAGAAGGGAGACTCAATGAAAATCATCGCGTTTACCGGTATGCCTGCCTCAGGGAAATCAGAGGCGGTACAACTCGCTAAAGACAAAGGAATACCGGTCATCCGCATGGGTGACCTGGTCTGGGAGGAGACCAAACGACAAGGCAAACAGCTGAATGACAAAAACGTTGGATCCGTCGCCAACAACATGCGGAAAGAATTTGGTATGGATGTCTGGGCGAAACGAACCGTTGAAAAAATCCATTCCTTGAAAAAAGCACCATATCTTGTCATCGACGGTGTTCGAAACTTGGAGGAAATCGAATATTTCAAAAAAGAGCTCGGATTGGATTTTTTCGTTGTAGCTATTGATGCACCTGATGAACTGAGGAGAAAACGAGCGATCTCTAGAGGAAGGACCGATGACAGCACAGACCTCAAAGACCTGGAGGAACGGGACAAGCGGGAGATCTCGTGGGGTTTGCAAAAAGTCATAGCGGATGCTGATATCGTCATCCCGAACAACGGAAGTCTAGAAGATTTCAGAAAGCAGGTTCTGACTTTGTTGAATAACCTGTGAGGAACGATACCTTAATCTATCTATTTTCAGATTAGGCGCCCGGATTTGTATGTTCGAAGCTAAAGTAACCGTTCAACTCAAGAAAGGAATCTCAGATCCAGAGGGAGTAAACACCCTTAAAGCGATCCATCTTCTTGGTTTTAAGAAAGTTCAGAATGTGAAAACCATCAGGACGTTCGACCTTATGATTGATGGGACTGATAAGAACCAGGTGAAGAAAGACGTCGAACAGATCTGCCAGCGGTTACTGACCAACCCGGTGATCCATCAGTATGAGATAAGTATCGAAGAAAAAAAGTAATGGGGGAGTGGATGTGCAACTTGATAGTTTATTCAAAAAAATCAGAGCGGATATTGAGACATATGAAGTTGATCTGCATGCTGCCTCTGACAAGGAGCTTTGTGAGATCAGCAACCGGATGGAGCTTGCACTGGCACTTCCGGAGATGAAACGGATCAAGGAGTATTTTGGGAAACAGAAACGGAATCCGACCGATATTGAGCTGCAGGCGCTGGGGCAGGCATGGTCTGAGCATTGTTGCTATAAATCATCAAAGGTACCTTTGAAAAAATTCGTCTTCAACGTCGATGAAAAACGGATCATCGCTCGTGAGGACGCTGGTGTCATGGAGTTTGACAAGGATCATTACTACTGTGTCGCCTTGGAATCTCATAATCATCCTTCTGCGATCGAGCCGTACGGGGGGGCTGCGACCGGTGTTGGTGGGATCGTCAGAGACGTCGTCTGCATGGGAGCACAACCAATCGCATATATCGATCCTTTGTTCTTCGGACCCTTAGATTATCCATTCGAGAAACTCCCAAAAGGTGTCAAACACCCCGTGTATCTCTTCAAAGGTGTTGTTGATGGTATTCGTGATTACGGGAACCGTATTGGGATCCCGACGCTTGCTGGCCAAGTCTACTTCCATGAGGGGTACACCGGGAACTGCTTAGTGAATGTCGGCTGTGTCGGTATCATGGAAAAACGTGAGCTGGTGCACAGCTGGGCGAAAGCACCAGGGAATGTGTACATCTACGTCGGTGGGAAAACCGGACGGGATGGTATTCATGGCGTGAATTTTGCTTCCGCGGAACTTACTGATGAAAGCGAGGAGAGCAGCAGGTCAGCGGTGCAAGTTGGAGACCCGATTACAAAGGAACCAGTCATCCATGCGTGTCTCGAATGTAATAGAAAAGGACTCTTGGAAGGTTTCAAGGATTTCGGTGGTGGGGGACTGTCATGTGTCTCCGGTGAGCTTGCGTACTCCGCGAACATGGGGGCTGAAATCCACCTCGACAACGTCCCGTTAAAGGAGGAGGGGCTCAAACCCTGGGAGATCTGGGTCTCAGAAAGCCAGGAACGCATGATGATGCTGGTTGCACCAGAGAACGTCGAGACTGTGCTGCATATCTGCAAACAATGGGATGTCACTGCAGCCGTGGTTGGGAAAGTCATCAAAGAACAGATCATCCGGGTGTTCCTCAAAGGACAAAAGATCTTGGAGATGGACCTGGAGTTCATGACCGGTGGCCCGGTCTATGATGAATGTACACGACCAGTGATTATCAAGAAACACCAGGTTGCTGAGAAAAACTTCCCGATGCCTGATTTAAATAAAACATTACAAAAAGTGTTATCAGCTCCTAATATCGCATCGAAAGAATGGGTGATCCGCCAGTACGACCATGAGGTACGAGGAAACACAGTGATCAAACCACTGCAAGGAAAACTTGGACTGCAGACCCATGGAGATTCGACGGTCCTCAAACCCTTGGAGGATTCATGGAAGGGTCTTGCGGTGACTGCTGATGTGAACCCACGGTTCATGGAGCGTGACCCGTACTGGGGTGCAATGTCTGCGGTGGATGAAGCATGCCGGAACCTTATCGCGGTTGGTGCAGTCCCGGATTCGCTGCTGGATTGTCTGAATTTCGGGAATCCGGAAAAACCAGAGCGGATGGGTGAGTTCTATGAAGCCTGCCGTGGTCTTGGTGACATCGGCCGGGCTCTTGACCTGCCGTACGTCTCAGGGAATGTGAGTTTCTACAATGAATCCGTGAAAACCGCGGTCCCGCCGACACCAGAGATCTTCGCGGTGGGGATTGTCGATGACATCAGAACCTGTATCACCAGTGATTTCAAAGCCGAAGGAAACCTAATCTATCTTGTTGGAAAACAGACTGAGAAGGAACTTGGCGGCTCTGAATACTACCACATGATGAAAGTTGAGGGTGGTGTTGTCCCAAAGACAGACCCGGAGATTCTCAGGCATTGTATGAAATGCCTGCTTGCGTGTATGAAGAAAAAAAATATTGCCGCATGCCATGATCTTAGCGAAGGTGGTCTTGGAGCATGTCTTTCTGAGATGGCGATCGGCGGAGACATCGGTGCAACCATCGACGTCTCAGAGGTGAACAAAGAATTACGAACTGACTTCAAAGTTTTTTCCGAGTCAAACACCAGATGGGTTGTCGAAGTAAAAAAAGAAGCACAAACAGAGTTTGAAAAACAATTGAAAAAGGACTACGTCAGTTTCCTCCTGCTTGGAACAATCAAAGGAGATCATCTGAGAATCAAAGATGATGGAAAAACAGTCGTTGATCTCAGCGTTGATATCCTGCGGGAATGCTGGCGGAAACCAATCTGGGAGTTCATGGGATAGAAAAACATTCGATGAACGAATTATTTTTTTACTGCCTTCATCCCGCCCTCAAATGCTTTTTTATTGATATCTTTGTATTTCTCAGGGACGTCCTCAAGGATCGTTTCTAAGAGCACATCAGGTTTGAATGGTAAGACGCCGCTTGCGGCAAGAGCCCCAAGCATGACGGTATTCTTCGTAATAATCGCTCCTGCTTCTTTCGCAATCTGTAATGCATCAACTGGATACAATTCAGCGTGCGCTGAGAGTTCCTTGAAGATATCCTCGACTTTTGGGTATTGTTCGCCACCAACAGCGACCGTGAATGGGATGATCGGGTTTTTATCGGTGATCACTTTAGTTTTTTTATTCACATAGCAGATGTTCCGGAGTGCCTCGACTGGTTCCATGCTGAGTAAGACATCTGCGGTTCCACTCGGCATTAAAGGACTGGAGACGTCACCCATCCGGACGGTACAGACAACCGCACCGCCACGTTGTGCCATCCCATGGATCTCTGAGACGTACACCCCGACTTTTGCTTTCACCGCGGCCTTTCCTAACAGGTTCGCAGCGGTGATTACTCCTTGTCCACCGACCCCGGTCAGCACGATGCTGGTTTTCTTCATCATCATGTTCCCTCCGCAGAGATGGCACCAAATGGACAGACCTGTACGCAGTTTCCACAGCCGTTACATTGTGATGCATCAATGTGGACGCTGCCGTCCTCTGCAAAATAGAAAGCAGTGCAGCCGAATTTTCCGATGCATGTTTTACATCGTTTACAAGTTTCCTGATGAATCTGATAGAGTTGGATGTCCTCCTTTGCTTTCCGCTTTCGTTGTACTTCAAGGAGGATGCAGGGTGATTTGCTGACGACGACTGCTGGACCTTTGAATTCTAATGCTCGTTTGAACGCGGCGGTTGTTTCTTTGATCTTGTTGGGATCGACAATCTCGATATGTTCCACGCCACAGCCTTTGACGACGTCTTCGACTTTGATGAGTTTGGCTGGTCGTCCCATCCCATCGTAGGGTGTTCCGGGGTGTGGTTGATGCCCGGTCATGGCGGTGGTACGGTTGTCCAGGATGGTGATGACGACATCATGGTTGTGATGCACTGCATTGACAATCGGTGGGATCCCTGAATGGAAGAAGGTAGAGTCTCCCATAAATGAGATGATTTTTTGATCGGTTGCAACGGAGAAACCGCAAGCCATGCCTGCATTAGAACCCATACACAGGAGGACATCTGCGACTTCGATTGGTGGTTCTTTTCCTAAGGTGTAGCATCCGATGTCTGTTGGGTAGATCGTGTCTTTTGGTGCTGCTTTCTTAACTGCGTAGTAGGTGGCTCGATGGGGGCAGCCTGGGCAGAGTGATGGTGGTCGTCGTGGTGCTTTCAAGGCAGATTGTGTTGGTCCGGGGAACGGGTTTTTGACGTTGAATATTTTTGAGAATGCGTCTGCGACGATATCAGGGGTGTACTCATAGAGTCTGGTGAAATGACGGCTGGATTTACCATAGATCTTGACGTCAGCACCGATGTCAAAGGCGAGTTGTTTGAACTGGTTCTCAAGGAATGGTTCGAGCTCTTCGACCATGACAAGGGAAGAGCTGGAGGCGATGAATTGTTCGCACATTTTCCGTGGGATCGGATGGGTCATGCCTAGTTTGAGTATCTTCACATTGAGGTTCAGCTCCTCTGCCATCTCTTTGACATAGGTGTAGGAGACACCAGAGGTTACAATGCCGATGTCTTTGGGTTTACCTATCGTAATGATTTCATTGAAGGGTGAATGTTCTGAGATTTTCTCTGCTTCTTCAAGTTGTTTGAGCAGAACCGGATGTTTCGCTCGCGCTGTCGCTGGGACAGTGACGAGCATTGGGTCTTTTTTGAAGAAACCTTTTTTGCGTGGCTGCTGCATTTTAGTAAGTATGATCGGGCCTCGTGCATGGTTCAATCGGGTAGTGGTCCGAAGCAACAGCGGTAAGTGAAGTTGCTCGGAGATATCAAATCCGATGCGAGTCATCTCCTTTGCTTCCTGTGGTGTGGTCGGCTCGAGCATCGGTGCACCGCCAAACAACGCGAAGTACCGGTTGTCCTGCTCGTTCTGCGACGAATGACAGTACGGGTCATCCGCGGAGACGATGATATGTCCGCCACGGCAACCCACGTACATATAGGTCATGAACGTGTCGCTGGCGACATTCAGTCCGACATGTTTCATGCAGGTCAATGCTCGTAGTCCGCAGAACGATGCAGCAGCAGCAACCTCTAATGCGACTTTTTCATTGACTGAGTATTGGAAATAAAAACCAGGGTCTTTGTTCTGCTTGGTCGCTTCTTTTGCTATGGCTGAAAACGTATCAGCGATCTCTGATGATGGCGTGCCTGGGTAGGTGGTGGCAACATCGATACCGGCTTCTAGGGCACCGCGGGTGATCGCTTCATTTCCTAAGAGCAGTATCTGCTTTCCTGGTTTGTCTTCTGTGAGTTCAGACATCATCAACACCATTTTGGTAAAAGATGTACAGTTCCCCAGGATGTCGTAAAAAAAGACAGCATATAAATCTAACCATGTTTGTCAGTCTGAAGATGAGGAGTTAAAAAAGGAGAAAGGAGAATAGGTAGATGTCTCCTAACATTTAATTGGTTCATATTTAGGAATTGTTTTGTTAGGTTTTGCTGAACTGCCACCAGGCTTCAAGGTCGACATCATCGTTTGTTCTCAGGATATTCCTTTCTGGATCTCTGAATGCAGCGTAGACCCGATACGTGCCTATGCCATGGGTCAGATCCGAGGCGCGGACGTGACCGCTGCAGATAGTATCGAGTGCCAGTTGATTACCGCTGGTGATGATCCGTGCTTTGGTTTCATTGATGGTATCGTTATCCACCAACCATTTAACCTGTGAGGTGTTGTAGAACTGCACCTGGATCAAGAGGTATCCTTTGATGTCGGTTGAACCAGTGTTCTTAATCTTTGATTGGTTTCGATATGCAATGATGAGTTTCGGCACCCATCCTGCGTTTGGAGCGTTCGCTGAATACACATTCACGTATTCATTCCCTGTCGATGTCGTCCCGTTGATGTCTCTGCTGCTCCGCAGACACAGTTTGGTGATCCCGGACTTGTTGACCCACTCTAGGTTTGTCACTGAGATGTTGTTCCGTCCGTTCACAAAATTAGCTGTGTTGAGGCTCCCGCCGTTCGCTGAGTAATGACTTTTCGCGTAATCCCCGGTCTGTAGCGGGTTGTGCGGGTAGGTTGGTTGACCGTTCTGAATGGTGATGTCAAAGTCTGTTGTCGAGTAATCATCCTTCTTGTAGAGGGAGAGTGTTGCATTGTCAAGGAAGGAATTTGATGGGAGAGCAGAGGTGTTGAACAGGGCAAAACCTCGATACACATAATACGTCGATGTAGGGAAGCTTAAGACCTTCTTTTGTCCGATCGAAAGATACGTCCCGGAACTATCTACGGTGCCGCTGGATGCATTCCACGTGGTATTATAGGAGGTACTTGAACTGGAGAGGTACCCATCGCTGTAGAGAGAATTGACCGATAATGTCGGGTCGATAACTACGGGGAACGTCATCGCATTCAAATCAGAGAGCTTCAGTCCGGAGAGCAGATAGGTAGCGCCATTGAGATGCACAATGCGATACGTCAGTTTTTGTCGTATAGATTGATTGTTCAACTCATAAGCCTCGCCAAGCGGTAAGGAGCACTTGAACTGCCCAAGGACGTCTTTAAACTCGATTCCAGTATCGGAGATTGTGATGTTTTCATCTAGCAACCCTGATTTGTTGTAGAGGTTGAGGTTCTGGTAGTCCAGCTTGGTGATGAACACCAGATACGAGCTTGTATCATTCAGACCATATTGCGATGGTGGATGGTTCTGCAACACGGTCTTTGTGGCGTTACTCAATGTGATCTCTTCTTTGAGTCCGGTGTTTCCGTATCTCCAGGTGACATCAGTTCCTGTGAACACGCCAGAGTATGTGATGGAGTTCTCGTTGATCTGTCCTTGACTGTTTTGAACATTCTGGAGATATTGGTACGCCCAGTTACTTTGTGAATCAACATATCCAACATCAACGAGTTTACTTCTGATGACGTGAACTGTAGGATCGTCGGATCGGTTATAGGTGAATGCGACTGGCCATTCCAATTGTGCATTGGATTTGAAATACACACCGTATAATCCACGGTTGTTTCCACTACGATATCCGTAGACAAATGCAGGGTGATTTTCTGCGAGTAGATTGACCGTGTTGTTGATTGGTATCCAGGTTCCATTGTCTTGGTAGTTTATGGGTCCAGCGGATACCTCCAGGATATTTTGTCCGGTGATTGCATCATAGTATTTATCCCAGGTGAGCCCTCGGTCAACGAGTGTATAGTTTTCTGGTGGATTTGGCGGGTCTGTGATGTTGATGTATTGACTGCCGCTGTAACTATCTTGAAGCGTTGCGATACTGATAGATGCATCAGCTGAGACGTGGAAGTGACTGCGGATACTCACATTAATCATGTTATCATAATTATCAATCGCCCAGATGGAATAATTGTATCGTCCGACAAGCCAGGTACTATCGAACACGTACCGATAGGTGTTATTCGAGACTAGACTCATTGTTTTATTCTCTGATTTTCCACCAGGATAACAGATGATCACGGTGACGTTTTTCACCCCGCTTTCATTGTCAACGACATCCGCAGAGATCGTCACATTTCCGCCAAACCCGACAATATGCGGATCCTCTGTGACATTCGTCACCCATGGCGGGTTCGTATCATTCCGATACCCGCAATAAATCGAATACAAGTTATTATTCGCACCATCCCAAACAATCGGATCTGGAGAAGAACCATAGACCGTGTCATTATACCGTCCTCGTGACATCAACATCATATGATCATAATAGAGATAACAGGATGCTTCGCTCCAACAGACCAGCACATACTCCGTATCCTCCTCCAGAATAGGATATGGTTCTGAAAAGTTATACACAACCCACGCAGGGTTCGCACCAGTCACGGGATTGGTATCTTCAGTCCGTCCGATCAACTTGTTGTCATTTTTTCGGTAGATCATGCAAACAGAATGGATGCTGGGTGGACCTGATGTATTACCAGCCTGGATGTATGCGGTGATGTTACGAGCAGTACCGTATTCATTCGCCGTGAAATACGATCCACGGATGACATCCTCCGTGTTCGAGTATAACTCCCCAGGCATTGGATATCCAAATGGATGATATAGATAATAAGAATCTGAATATTGAATCTCATCTGGGACATTATCACTTGAATTAACGATTTTATTGATACGACCAGTCGAATTATAAAGAAGAAGTTGCATTTTGTAAAAACCTTGATCGATAGTAACGGGTAAGGAAAAAGTATAGGTCAAGTTTTGATGAACACCAGTCAATGTTGTGATTGTATAGTTATTGATCGTCCATAGAACAGGGTTATTATTTTGATCACAAAGTGATGCATTCACCATCACTTTATCATTTGGGAGAATGGAGTCGATAGAGAAATTCACTCTGATTGAGTCAGGAAGAGTGTCTCCATCATTAGGTGAATCAAACTTGGTGAAAACAACATTATCAAATCCACAGTTAGGATTTACACAAAAATATTTCGTAATATTCCATATCATTTCACTTGTAACATTGACATCGGTCTCGTTGTAGTACGTCATCACATCTCCTTTTTCATGATTCTGCCCATCGCGATGGTGCATCGTCCAGTTCATATCTTTTAAAAAACAGATCGTGTTTAACGAGCGATTACCTTTATGCGGCAAGCAAGCAATCGCGAACGGTTGATCGTCACTTGGCCCTCCATAATATGTATACCCGATGTGAAGAAAAGGTGTCCCGGTGCGTTCCTCATAATGGGTGTCATTAGTGATACATCGAAGGAGGGACTTAAGAGATTCATTATTTGTATGAACAAACATTGTCTGAGGAAGTGGTCCGGTCTGGCTGAATCCTATTTGATTGAGATCTATCACCGTGGTGATGTTTTCATTCGTATGGGTATCATTGTAATGTTGTGCGCCGAGAAAGCCATATTCCTCACCGCCGAATGCAACGAATTTTAGATTATACTTCGGGGTGATGTTATTGTCTTTGAAGTATTTTGCAAGGGCTAGTACGGTCCCCATACCAATCGCGGAATCCGATGTTCCTTGGTTCCACCAGCAATCATACAAGCAGTCAATAAGAACTGTTTTATTTGGATTTGTTCCGTTGATTTGACCGAAAACATTATAACTTTTTATAGATGGGTTGTAACTTTGGTTAATCCAGAAACTAATTTCTCTATTTGAAGGAGTAATGAGAGTCGCGTTTTCGTAAATTGGTCTACCAACACTTCCGTTAATGTAGAGGATTGGCCGTGCATTGAGCAGACCATTTGTCATATCATAGGTATCGTTGTTGAAATCATAGCGAATTAATCCCATACAATTATGATGTGTAAGATTCCAGAAACTCATCTCTATGATGAGTTTTAGGGCATGATATATTGCCCTCGGAGCAGAAAGTGGTTCAAATTCTTCTAACAATACTGAGGGGATAGTTGCATTTGGGTTATAGCTTGGATCTTCTTCAATTAGAAGATAAGGGCTACATTTAGGTTCTGTTATATTTCCGTCGTACCACGATGGTAGTGTATCTGGATCAGATATGTCGATATTTTCATAGGTAAAATTAAAAATTCGTTCTAGTTGATTCATAAAAAATATTATCCATGATAGTTTAGTATCAAGTTTTCTAAGAGATAGATTTTCAGCAAGATAATCCAAGAACTCTAAATCATTGAATAGTTCGTCAAAAGCGGAAAAATTAGGTTTCTGGTAAATAGGTAAAGGGTCTGTATACGAAAAGTTATATGTTAAGTGACTTTTATTTTCTGCTAAATCAGGATCTAAAAGAGATATGAACGTTGTGTTCCATCTTGGTGTAATGTAGCAATCTGTTATCGACTGCGTCCCGTTAATTAGTATCCCCTTTGATACTATTTCCAATGTTGCATTGAGGTTAGGATGTTGAGCAGTACCTTTTATTTCATCTGTATGAGTATCATACAATCCGATTTCATTCATCCAATCTTCTATACGAGCACTAGCATAAAGTTCTCCCTCTGTTCCAAATGATCTCCCCCTATCAAAAGTGTCTACAATGTTACTTAACTCTTGAGTAACGGAATGAATATAAGTTGTGTTGATTTCAAGCCTATTTGCACCACTACCATAATTTTCTTCACCAGCAGCTTTTACCTGAAGATCATCTGGTGAAATCAATATCGTCGTCGAGGCGATTACCAGCATGCAAACAAATATTGCTAACAATTTTTTCTCCATTTTTTACCTCCATTTCATATAACGACGTTTTCATTAATATCGATGCATTTGAGGTCACTGAAAGTATTAATATTGTTACTCGGAAATATTCTCCATATGTTATTTTTCGATTTTTTTGATTAGATATGGGGGAGATTTACATTCATTCTAAACATTTATATAATGTGATGTTCTTAGTATTAATAGAAGAATTGAAGGGGTATAAAATCTGAATGAAACGAATTTATTAAAAAAAAATTGTTTTGTACTGTTGTGTATTACTTCTCTATTAACTCCTGTGGCAACAGGACTGAATACAAATTCTGCAAATTCGTTACTAACAAAGACCGAAACCATTAAAATAACTCAATCAGAATCTAGTTGCGGTCTGCAAAACTCCTCTTGGCCGATGTTCCATCATGATACCTGGCATACGGGGAGAAGTCCATATGGTCCCGCAGGTAATTGGCCTATGATAAAATGGAAATTCTTAATGGAAGGTTGGACTGTTTCTTCTCCGGCTATTGATGAAAATGGTATCGTTTATATCGGCGCGGAAGATTTTGATAAGAGTTTTTTTGCTATTAATCCAAATGGTTCTGAAAAATGGCGATTCGATGCAGGTGATTGGGTGGATTCTTCTCCAGCTCTATCATCGGATGGAACTATTTATTTCGGGTCCGACGAACAATATCTTACTTCCTTGTACCCAAATGGAACGTTAAAATGGAAATTTGATATGTCGGATTGGGTGTTTTCTTCACCAACCATCTGGATGGACAGTACAATATTTGTTGGTTCTTTCAATCATTATTTTTATGCCATGAATCCTAATGGAACAGAAAAATGGCGTTTTGAAACAGGTGGTCCTATTCTTTCTTCAGCAGCGATCGATAATAACGGCATCATCTATTTCGGTTCACACGATATGTATCTCTATGCGTTATACCCAAATGGGACTCTCGCATGGCGATACAAGACAAACGATAGAATAAAAGGCTCACCGTCCATTAGTGATGACGGTACGATCTATGTTTGTTCTTGGGATGATTATCTGTATGCGATAACTCCAAATGGGACGTTGAAATGGAAATTTAACACGGGTGATGCCACAGAAACCTCCCCGACAATTGCCCCAGACGGAACGATATATGTCGGATCATATAACGGAAAGATATTTAGCATCACACCTGAGGGTATTGAAAATTGGCGTTTTCAGACAGATGGTGAAATTTACTCGTCTCCAGCCATCGATAAATATGGAATCATATATTGTGGTTCCGATGATGGCTATCTATACGCACTCAATCCGGATGGGACGCTCAGATGGAAATTTGATTCCGGAGATCATATGGCATCATCACCTATAATTGGGGAGGATGGAACGATCTACATCACAGCACAGTTTTTACCATCTGGGAATCAAAGCTTTCATTCATATCTTTATGCGCTTCAACTTAAAAATAACTCGTCGCCCACAACACCAATCATTGCTGGACTTACCTCTGGAAAAGTAAAACAAAATTACAATTATACTATTTTTTCAAGCGATCCTGATGGAATTAACATTTCATACTATGTTGACTGGGGTGATGGGGCGAACTCTGGCTGGATTGGTCCATTTCCTTCAGGTCAGGAACAAACCGTTAGCCATACTTGGAACAAAAAGGGGACGTATACCATCAAAGTGAAAGCAAGAGATAACCATTACCAAGAAAGCGATTGGGGCACTTTATCAGTAACTATGCCCTATGAACCACCGCACTTCCGATTCTTTGAATGGTTGTTGAACCGATTCCCAAATGCATTTCCGCTTCTACGGTTTCTCCTAAACTAATTAGAAAAAAATGTATTTAGAGAAGAACAACACCCTAAAATATGATAAAAGGGGAAAGCTGACAGAAAAGAAATCTCCAACTCAGGCTTATGTTCGAACATCTTCTCATAGTAACGAACCATGAATTGAGTGAATCATCTATTTTTTCATCTCTAAAGCATTAATCAACCAACCAGTTTCACCACTGGATTCACTCCGAGTATACCAGGAGGTTAACCATCCTGTGGTGGCGCACCTGCATCACTACTTGCATATACAACTACGAACAAGATACTTAAAATAGTGGCTCTTTCATTGGTCTGGAAGGAATTAAGCTGGTAGTTGTAGAGTGCATCCCATCCCTCCTAGTGAGACCAGCATCCTTCCCTTTTTTTGTTCTAAAAACTTATTCTTGCCATGACACGACATGGTTTTTTTACGCAAATAAGAAAGTATATGTACTCAACGTTGGTTACTGAGAAATTGGAGAGATTAAGAAGGAGTTATCGGGATCACTTATACGACTACCACATCGGCTTGTCATCCTGATTTTTGCCTCTTCTTGACCGTCAGAAAACACTGGAGGGTTGGAGAAATATGACAACGAAAAATTACGTTATAATGGAGCATAAGACAGTCCCGAAACAAGTACCGCTGTTCGAAGAACAAGACGATGGGAACCTGATACCGTACATAAAAGAAGCATAACCCCATTCTTTTTTTTGTGAACTAGAGTGTTTACCACGTGTGTACTAAAGAGATAAACACTTTTTTTGCAGGTCCATTTTCTGTAAAAAAAAGGTATCTCAATAAGACCGTTTATTCATAGAATTCGTCGGAGAATCATAAGGGAAAATAATCAGGAAAGGTAGTCGCCTGAGAGCATTTATATATATTATGATAATTCAATGCAGGTGACCTAGAGATATGGTGCCGATCACGACTACTGAAGAAAAAATACAACGCTACTATGATAATCTCTGGTCGGTCGGGAAAAAATTTAATCAAAAATTCATCGACGGCGGTTTTCATTTCGGATACTACGAAAAAGGTGTTCTTAATTATCGAACTGCAATTCAGAGCATGAACATATACATCGGCAGACTTCTTGGTTTAGGAACTGGACAAACATGTCATGTCCTGGAGGCAGGTTGCGGGATCGGAGCGACATCTCGGTATTTAGCAAAAAAATATCCAAGCTGCCATTTTACTGGGATATCCCTTGGGACAGAGGAAATTGAACTGGCAAAAAAAATACAAAAAGAACAGCATCTCACAAATATAGAGTTCATCTCAGGGAATTACAATAACACGGAATTTAAGGATCATTCGTTCGATCGTGTGTTTGCTCTCGAATCCATCGTCTATGCAGTCAACAAAAAAGACGTCATCAACGAAGTCTCACGAATACTCAAACCAAACGGCAAATGTGTGATCATCGATGGTTTTTTCCCAAAAAACCAACCGTCCAGTACATTTCTAAAAAACGCTTATATGTTAACGTTATCGAAACGTTCCATCCCTGGCGTCAGCTCATTGCAGGAAATACAATCATACCTGAAATCAGCAGGGTTTACCGACATCATCATCCATGATCTTTCAAAAAATATCAGTAAACATTATTTTTTTGGTGGGTTCTTTGCGAGTTTGAAAGGTTTATTATCCGCAGAGGTCAAACGACTTTCAAATAAAGTGAAAGGAAAAACCAATGAAGACACTGATAAGATAATCGGGGGGGCTGGTTTTCTTGAGATGCTTCTGGGGATAACCAAGAATCTGGGGTATTACGCTATTGTTGCAACCAAAAAATAAACTGAATGATGAGGAGAAAAAAAAATTAGAAAAACTTTCTTTTCCCAAGAAAAATCCATATATATCTCACCATTATTGCTCATCTGATATGATCAAGAAGGTTGTATGTAGCATCGCAGGGTCTGATTCCTCAGCGGGAGCAGGGATCCAGGCAGACCTGAAAGCATTCTCGTACCTTGGTTTGCATGGAGTGACTGCTATTACCTGTGTGACTGCGCAGAACACCCAGCAGGTCAGAACGATCTACAAACTGCCTGCTGATGTCATTGCCAAGCAGATCGAAAGTCTGTGTGATGATTTTACGATTTCTGCTGTGAAGACCGGGATGCTGTACGACGAAGAAATCGTTCATGTCGTGGCACAACAATTAAAACAACATCATCTTAGACCAGTGGTCGACCCGGTGATGGTGGCAACCAGTGGTGATGCACTTTCGAACAACAGTTTTCTTGAGTCATTAAAAAAAGAACTGCTGCCTGATGCCTACATGGTGACAGCAAACATCCCTGAGGCATGTGCCCTAGCAGATATGAAACACATCAGGGAAAAAGACCTTGAGGACGCATCTCAGAAAATCTTTGAACTCGGCCCAGAGTATGTGTTGGTCAAAGGCGGTCATCTCCAAGGGGAACTGGTAACAGATCTCCTTTACGATGGAAAACAGTTCCATTACTGTACCCTCCCTCGGATACCACATAAAAAAGCGCACGGCTCAGGCTGTACGTTATCCGCTCTCATCACAGGGCTACTTGCAGTAGGAGAATCGCCAGTCACCGCGGTAAAGAAAGCAAAATCCATCGTCTGGAGCATGATACAAGAAGGATATGTTCCAGGGAAGGGTGCTGATGTGCTGAACCATTCCTCGGCTTTGCAGATCCCACCTCTCAGTCAACAGAATGAACAATTCGACGTCTGGTTGCAGCTCAAAACAGCTGTTGAAACACTGGTCTTATTCCTCCCGTCACAGTTCATCCCGGAGGTCGGCATGAATTTTGTTTACGCGTTCCCAAACGCAAAAACACGAAACGATGTCTGTGGAATCGAGGGGAGAATCACCAGGTACAAAGACCGGGCTTTGTTGTGTGGCACCCTTGATTTTGGAGCCTCTAAACATGTGGCAGCAATTGTTCTAGCGGCGATGTCGTTTGACACAACCATGCGATCTGCACTGAACATCCGATATACACAAAAAACTCTTCAGCTCTGCACAAGCCTTGGCTTGACACTCGGGTCATTTGATAGGAAAATCGAGCCAGCGAACGCGTCTTCGACCATGGAATGGGGGACAAAACACGCGATAACAACAGCTGGGTACGTCCCTGATATCATCTCAGATGCTGGTGCGGTTGGAAAAGAACCGATGATCCGCATACTTGGAAAAAATCCGCAAGACGTTCTTGTCAAAATAAAGAAGATAGCGGATGCTTCGTTCCCATAAGATACAAAATTACGAAACATATATAAATAATGACGTCCATAGGACCGCCCACTAACCTAGGAACTTACGGAGAGGTATAGTTTATGACAGCAAAAGAAGAAAGCGAAGAAAACGTGATCTATGTAGGAAACAAACCACCAATGAGCTACGTTCTGGCAGTCGTAACGCAATTTAACAGCGGTTCCACCGAAGTCGTCATCAAGGCACGGGGCCGAGCGATTAGCAGAGCGGTCGATGCAGCAGAAATAACCAGAAACCGGTTTGTCCAAGATGCAAAGATTAAAGAAATACGCATCGGAACAGAAGCGATCACCAACGAAGAAGGACGAACCTCGAACGTCTCATCTATCGAGATATCTCTGTCGAAGTAAAACCGGAGTATTATCCACAAATAATACTTCTTTCCCTTTATTTTTCTTTTGAAGTGGATACTATATCTCCATATTTTAAATGAAATTGTTGGTGAAGAAACACAGAGTATTTGTAGGTGGAAAAGAGAAGGATAGCAGCGATAATACGGGATGGAAAACCCGAATGAAAAAAAAACGTGAATTTGGGTAAAAATTAATATATATAAGTTCCATTCTATTAAAATAACATTTAGGAGAAAGGACAATGAAAAAAATATTATGTACAATACTGATAGCAATACTAATAATAGGAATGCCGCTGGCAATAGCACAGTCAAACCTTGTGAAAACCAACTCAAAAACCCTGACAAAAAGCATGGAAAACGACACAGTAGCAGACACAAAAACAACCCATCCTCAAAGAGCGGATGAACCACCAAGCTGGGCGAATGGGAACTTTACGGGACTGTGGGGATTTGATATCTGGGGTGAGGTCCATATACCTCTTGGGTGGATGTTCGGATATTACAAACGTAACCCGAATATCGGATATTTCTATGCAGCATTCGGAGAATTTAACCATGAGAACGTTTCTTGGTACATTCAAGGGTATTTCTTTGGACCATTTATGTTTGGAAGTCTTGGGGAGAATGAATCTGCAAACACCACTTTATTTGTGGGAATCGGTAGATACAACGAGACAAACTACCACTGGCGAATCATGGGTGAGTCAGGACCAACATTCTTCATGAACGGGGAATACACAAAGTTCGATTAATCCCCTTTTTTCTCTTTTTTTCAACTATTTTAATAAACATTGCGTATTTTTTTTAATACAAATGTGTAAAAAATAAATAAAAGAGCCAGTGGTTTGGCTCGTTTCAGTTTGGGTTATTTTTCTTTTTCCGGCAACATGTAGGCGATATCATCCCAAGGATGTCGGTACAACCCTTGTTTCAGGCGCTTCTGGTCAAGATAATGACCGATGAGTCCGATGCTCCGACCAAGGACGAACAACCCGTTCAATGCACCCATCTTGATGTACTCGTCAGCTTCCTGTTTGGAAAGCTCTGATCGCAGCAGGTCGACAAAACAGATGCCGATACAGCCATCCACATTCAAAATCAGGTTATCTCGTTTTGATGTTGTGATCTTCTCGACCTCTCGCGCGTAATCAAGCAGAGGGGTGCTTTTGAAATGCTTCTTAGCATAGGAGCTGATGATCGTGACACGCATGTCAGGGTTATGGATGGATTTTATCAGATGACCGATCCCCTGAATATTGGCTCCCTTTGTTTTCATATCGTCAACGAACTGCTGGGGTGTTTTCCCTGCGTCATATGCCTCGGAGAACATCTGTGCTGCACCATCGATTGCACCACCGAACCGTGGACCAATCGTCAGCATCCCAGAGACAAGGGAGGAAATCAGGTCTTTGCCGGCACGGGTCGCAACGATCGTGTTATGCGCACCGGACACCGCTGGTCCATGATCCGCTGTTACCATGATTGCCATTTCAATGAACTTCGTCGCATAATCAGGGAGTCGTCGTTTGAACCATAGGATGCTAAGCACACCACCGATACCAATGTCTTTCGAAAACACCTCAGAGATTTGCATGTTCCCGTAGAGGAGTTCTTCGCCGCGGTCATCGGAAATCGTTGAGATGAAGTTTGCTGGTTTCCGGACCACTTTTGCTTTCACTGCCGCATTATAATCCATTGGGATCTTCACGGCAGCTGGCTCTGGCCGGGGGATGATGATCTTCTTTTTCACCAGATCGTTGTACACTTTTGCGATTTTCTCTCCATAGTCATCAAACGAGTTGGGTACGACAGCACCAGCTGTTTTTAACGCTGCGTTCTTTGCATCTGCTGTCTCCGACTCAGATCCTGCCTTTGCTCCTGCATGACCGAACTGCACCTCTGTTTTAAACGCTTTAGAGCACGTGCCTGTCACCCACATGACAAGAGGTTTGGTAATCATCTTTTTCTTCAGTGCATCGACAATGGTGTACTCATCAGACCCGCCGACTTCACCAAGACACACCAGCATCTTGATGTCAGGGTTTTTTTCATAGCGCAGCAGGTGATCAAGTAAGATAGTTCCAGGGTACCGGTCACCGCCAATGGCGATTCCCTCGTACAGGCCATCGGTGTTCTGAGACACGATGTTGTAGGCTTCGTTGCTCAATCCGCCGGATTTCGAGACAAAACCAACCGAACCTGGTCGGTGCAGCTTTGATTCCATGATGTTTTCAATGGTCCCACCGGTGTTGCCTATCTTGAATGCGCCAGGGACTATCCCACCGACGGTCGCAGGGCCGATGATGACCTTGTTGAGTTGTTTTGCTTTCGTAATCAACTCCCGCATCCTGCGTTCCGGAACACCTTCTGCGATGATGACGACAGTGCGAATCTGTGGAATCGCAAAGGCTTCCTCGGTCGATGCTGCAGCAGACCGGAACGAGGCGAAGTTGATCATCACATCGACATTTTTATGTCGGTTCGCTGCGTTCTTTAATGATTTGTAGACGGGGACAAGGATTTCTCTTGGTCCGAAGAAGAACTTCTGGAAGCTGTCGTTTCCTGTGGGGTTGACGATGGCGGCAACCGAAGGGGTTTTGCGTCCTGCGGCGTAATCGAAATCCAGCATCCGTTGTACGGCGTTGGTCTGCATGTTATAGATGAACGCCTGGGTATCTTTATCAAATAAAATGTAATCTTTTTTGTTTGCCATTAGTATTTCCCTCCTTTGAGCGCCATACTGACAATCTTGGTCATGTGAGTCTCCGGCCCGTAGACTTCAATAGGGACACCAAGTTGTTCTCCAAGTTCTCGCATGACCCGCAAGCCTTCTTTGTAATTCGGCCCGCCCCTCCGGACATAGATCTTCACTTTATGTTCACGGAGTCTGTCTTTGTATTCCTTTAGAGCCCTGACGATCCCTTTGAAGGTGTTTGCAACATCGGTGAAGTTCGCAATCCCTCCACCAATCAACAGGAATTTTCCTTTCGGGTTCTTCTTCCGTGTCATGAGATCAAGGATCGTTTTCGCATACAGGTAGGTGAACTCCTCATTAGGGTCACCTGAGTATTCTCCGTAGTTCGCCATCTCACTCATGAACCCTAGGTCGGTGATTGTGTCTGCGTAAATCACTGATGCACCACCACCAGCAACCATGGTCCAGATTCTTCCCTCGGGATTAAGGACAGTAAGTTTTAACGACGCTCCGGTCTTTGAGTCCAGGTCCTGAATATATGCTTCTTCTTTCGTCAACATCCTACCAAACGGTGAGGGGAAGTCGATGCCGCCCCATTTTTTTCCGCTGACAAACTCAGCGGTGTCGTCGAGTTTTGCAGCAAGATCTAAGGGAACGATGCGGTTTCCGGTTACCACAAACGGGTTGATCTCAAGGTATGTGTAGTTGAGGTCTGCGTAGAATTTGAACATCCCTTCGATGAAACCAGCAATGAGTCCTTTTCGTTCTTTCGGAATGTTCCCGAGCAGTTGTTTTTCTATGTCAGCGGCGGTCGGGTAAGTCCCGATTGGAATCGTCATGCGGACTGCTTTTGCATCGATGTCTCCGACATTAATCCCACCCTGATGGTGGAAGAGGATCTGGTCACCATCTCGCTGTGAGAGGATGGCGAGGTAATACTCATCGTTCTCGTCATGGGGGACGAAGGGTTCGACGATGAAATGATCAAGGATCCCGGTGACGGTTCCGACGGTCACTGGTTTGCTCATCCGCTCTTTGATCCATTTCTCTGCGTCTTTCCAGTCTGTGTTGAGCAGCAACAGCTTGCTTTTTCCTCGTCTTTTGATGAGTTGGTCTGGTTTTACGACGAGTTTTTCTTTCGTAAGCCATTTGTAGGTGGTTGGTAGTTTTTTGAGATCAGTTTGCGGTCCTATGCTAATGAATTTATTCTCTATCGTGTATGCTCCATTGGTGTATTCTTTTAATAAGCGGGCGATCATGTTTTTTCCGTCTGCTTCCCGGATTGCTTTCTGTGCCATGTTTCATCCTCCTTTTTTATAGTTTTTTCTTCAAATGATCTGCGATCGCATCGATGAATTCTTCGGTATAGACTTGTTTGTTTTTCGGGTTTGGTGTTGCGACTCTGAGGAGATCCCCAGTCATGATGCCGCTCTGAATCGTCTCAAGGGATGCTTCTTCTAGTTTATGGGCGAAGTCGATGAGCTCTGGTGTGTTATCTAGTTCTCCTCGTTTCTTGAGAGCCCCAGTCCAGGCGAAGATAAGTGCCATCGGGTTTGAGCTGGTTTTTTCTCCTTTCAGATATTTGTAGTAATGTTTCTGTACGGTACCATGGGCTGCCTCGTATTCGAAATATCCTTCTGGTGAGACAAGCACTGATGTCATCATTGCAAGGCTGCCGTATGCAGAACCGAGCATATCTGACATGACGTCTCCGTCGTAGTTTTTACACGCCCAGAGCATGCCTCCTTCAGATTTCATGATGCGTGCGACTGCATCGTCGATCAAGGTGAAGAAATATTCGATGCCTGCGTCTTCGTATTTTTTCTTCCAGTTTTTCTCGAATTCCTCCTGGAAGATTTGTCTGAATCGTGCATCGTAGGTCTTTGAGATGGTATCTTTGGTGGCGAACCAGAGTGGTATTTTCTGGTCGAGGGCATAGGTGAAACATGCTTTGGCGAAGCTGCTGATGGATTTATCGGTGTTATGGATCCCTTGGATGATTCCTGGGCCTTTGAACTCATGGATAGTTTGTTTGATTGGTTGTCCACCGTCTGCAGGAGTAAACGTTAGCTCTGCTTTTCCGGCCCCGGGGACACGGATCTCCTGGTTCTTATAGACGTCACCGTACGCGTGTCTGCCGATTTGAATAGGCTTTGTCCAGTTCCGTACTCCTGGTGGGATGTTCTTGGCGAGGATCGGGCTGCGGAAGACAGTCCCGTCAAGGGCTGCCCGGATCGTCCCGTTAGGGCTGGGCCATTCTTTTTTAAGATTGTATTCTTTGATGCGGTCTTTGTTTGGTGTGATGGTTGCGCATTTCACCCCCACACCATGTTTCTTGATCGCTTCTGCAGCATCACGGGTGATTTTGTCATCGGTCTCATCACGTTTTTGTAACCCGAGGTCATAGTACTCCAGGTTCATGTCGAGAAACGGGAAGAGAAGTTTTTCTTTGACCATCGTCCACATGATTCTGGTCATTTCGTCTCCATCGAGTTCGACGATAGTGTTTTTCATCTTGATTTTTCCGGCTGTGTCTTTTGTTTTTTTCATGTGTTTGATTCCTCCTTTCTTATTTTATGTAATTAAGTGATCCTCCCGCAAGGATGATGTGTTTGTCACGTTCGGAGAGTTCAAAGGTCGCTGAAAATTCCTTTCCTTTTGTCTTGTTTTTGACTTTCACCGTGGTTTCTTTTCCAGTAAGGAGTTTGCGTATTCCTGGTATCTCAAGGTGGTCTCCTTGGTCAATGGTGGTATAATCGTCTTTGTTGACGAATGTCAAAGGGATGATGCCGAAGTTTATCAGGTTTGCCTTATGGATCCGTTCCATGCTTTTTGCAATCACCGCTTTCACCCCCATGTACATCGGGCAGAGTGCTGCATGTTCTCTTGAGGAGCCTTGTCCGTAGGAAACACCAGCGACGATGATGTTCTGCAGGCCGGATTCCTTTATTTTTTTTGCGCGTTCGTAGAACTTCGCATCGACGACTTCGAAGAGGAACTCTGAGTATTTTGGGACGTTTGAGCGGTATTTCATTTTTGCTCCTGCAGGGATGATATGGTCGGTGGTGATCTCATCGCCGACTTTGATGGTGACCTCTGCGGTGATGTTCTCAGGCAGCGGGGTGTTCTTCGGTGGTTCTCCGATGTTTGGTCCGCGTTCTATTTTGATGGTTGAGGCGTCTTTTGGTGGATGGATGAACATGCTATCGTCGATGTGGAATTTTTTTGGCATCGTCATCTTTGGGTAGGTAATACCCATGGATTCTAAATCGCGTGGGTCGGTGATTTTCCCGGTGATGATTGCTGCTGCGGCGGTCTCAGGGCTGACGAGGTAGACTTGGGCGTCTTTGGTCCCTGACCGGCCAAGGAAGTTCCGGTTGCTTGTTCGCAGGGAGACTGCCCCTGATTTTGGTGACTGGCTGTTGCCGATGCAGAACCCACAGGCTGATTCAGCGAACCGTGCGCCAGCACCAAGAAGCAAAGCAAGGCCTCCATCGCGGGTGATGTTCTCCAGGACTTGTTTTGAGCCGGGGGCGACGACGAAACTGACGTTGGGGTGTACTGTTTTGCCTTTGAGGATGTGTGCGACCGTCATCATGTCGGTATAAGAGGAGTTGGTGCAGCTTCCGATGCAGACCTGGTCGACGGGGAGTCCTTCGATGTCTTTGATTTTCTTGATGTTGCCAGGGCTGTGTGGTGTTGCCGCGAGTGGTTCGATGTCGCTGAGGTTGATGTCGACGATTCGGTCGTAGACTGCGTCTTCGTCTGCGAGAAGCTCTACATAATCTTTTTCTCTGCCTTGGGCTTTGAGGAATTGTTTGGTGATGTCATCACTGGGAAAAACCGATGTTGTGACACCGCATTCTGCACCCATGTTCGTGATAGTCGCACGGTCTGGGACGGAGAGGGTTTTTACTCCTTCGCCGCCGTATTCGAAGACACATCCGACGTTTCCTTTTGTGGAGAACGTCTCAAGGACTTTTAAGATGACGTCTTTTGCTGCGACCCAGGGTCTGAGTTTTCCCGTTAGATTTATCTTGATTACTTTGGGATAGGTAAGGTAGAATGGTCCGCCTGCCATGGCGACAGCGACGTCGAGTCCTCCGGCACCGATTGCGATCATGCCGATGCCACCACCGGTCGGGGTGTGCGAATCTGATCCGAGGAGTGTTTTGCCTGGTTTTCCGAAGCGTTCTAGGTGAACTTGATGGCAGATGCCGTTGCCTGCGCGTGAGTAGACGATGCCGTATTTTGCTGCGACGCTTTGAAGGTATTTGTGGTCGTCTGCGTTTTCATATCCGATTTGTACGGTGTTGTGGTCGACATAACTGACTGAGAGTTCTGTTTTTACTTTGGGGATATTCATCGCTTCGAATTGGAGGTAGGCCATGGTTCCGGTGGCGTCTTGGGTGAGTGTTTGGTCGATTTTAATTCCGACTTCTTTTCCTTTTTCTGGTTTGCCTTCGATGATGTGGACCGTGAGTATTTTTTCTGTGATTGTTTTTCCCATAATCATACCTCTGGTTTTATGTATTGGGGCGGAAATAGGAATTGATTTAATAAACCTTTTGTCTTCATTTCCTCACATAAACAATTGAAAGACAGTTAAAATTGTATTATAGTCCAATTTATTCAATAAAATGAGCATTCTACTAAAATATAAGAATTATTTGGGTAATATGAGATAATTATTTATGGGTGTTTTCCATTGCAGGGTCTGTGAACCAACACACACTAACCAAGAACGAAAAAAAAGTCCTCAGCGGAATCTGCAGATACCCCCAGATCACCGATAGTGAACTTTCCAAAATCCTCCAAGTCAAACTCTCAACACTCACCTCCATCAAACGACGCCTCACCGCACAAGGATACTACCGACTACTCACCTTCCCACTCCCCAACAGACTCGGCTGCGAGCTCCTCGCAGTCATCTACATGCAATTCAACCCAGTCATCCCACTCAGACAACGCATGGAGACCACCAAACGAACCATCGAAGTGTTTGACGAAATCTTCTTTTCAGTCGGAGAAGAAGAAAAAGGATTCTCCATTAGTCTTTCACAGAACTACACCAACATCGGACGCATCAACGAGATACGCACGGAAACATTCGGAAAACTCGGGCTCCTGGAAAAAGAATATCCTCACGAAGTCATCTTCCCTTTCGAAACCAGCCACATCCACCGATTCTTCGACTTCGCCCCGTTCCTCCAAAACAGCTTCAAATTAGACGATAACAAAAAAATCTCCACGACCCCAGAACTCTTCAGAAAGATCAGCTCCGTGGAATTCTCACCAAAAGAAAAAAAAGTCTACAGTGCATTCGTCGCACACCCAACCGCGACCACACAACAAATAGGAGACCAAGTCAACCTCTCACGCCATACGGTCGCCCGCATGAAAAAAAATTTCTTCGAAGACGGGTTGCTCCAAACACTTATCCTGCCCAATCTCAAAATGCTTCGGGTAGAGATCCTGACCTTCACCCACATCCGCTTCAACCTTAACAAAGCACCAAGCACCCAAGAACTATCAGTCCTCAACACGCCCTCAACGATCTTTTTCGCAAGCAGGAAATTCGAAGCAGTCCTCCTCTCCGCGTATCAAAACTTCCAAGACTACAAAGAAGACGAAATGAACAAAATCAGATACCTCAAAGAACATAATCTCTTCTCCCAGCCACCCTTCATCAGCACCTATATGTTCGAACGCATGGAAGTCATCAAAGACTTCGATTTCTCACCACTTGTCCGCAAAATTCTCAGTAATGGTTCATAAGTACGTACATAGGAGAAAAATCGACAAAAAGATATGAAAAACTTCATATACTACAACTCTGTTGCCGCACATCCCCATCACCAGAGGGGGACTGCGAAGAAGACCATCAGTACGACGGTCTTTGGAAGCATCAGACACTAGATATATTATAGAATAAACAAAAGAAATGAAAAAAACCGGGTGAGATCTTAACATGACTGACGAAAACATATCTGTCCTGATGGACGAAAAACGGGTTTTTAAACCTTCAAAAGAATTTGTGAACAGCACAAATGTGAAGCAGTGGATGGACAAACATAACATTAAAACAATCGACGAACTCTACAAAAAAGCTGAAAACTGGGAATGGTTCTGGGGCGAAATCGCAAAAGAACTCGTCGAATTCTACACCCCTCCGAAAAAAACAGTGGAATGGGACGTACCCTGGGTGAAATGGTTCGTCGGTGCAAAATACAACATCGTCCATGATGCAGTCGACAAGCATGTAAAAACCTGGCGGAAAAACAAAGTCGCCTTCATCTTCGAAGGTGAACCAGGGGACGTACGAAAACTGACGTACAATGACCTCTACATCGAGGTCAACAAGCTTGCGAACGCATTGCGAAAAATGGGTATCCAAAAAGGAGACCGCGTCGGCGTCTATCTTCCAATGATCCCTGAACTGCCGATCGCGATGCTTGCCTGTGCAAAAATTGGAGCAATCCACTCCGTCGTCTTCTCCGGATTCAGCGCCTCAGCGTTCCGTGACCGGATGAACGACTGTGAAGCAAAAGCAGTGATTACCTGTGACAGTTTCTGGCGACGTGGGAAGAAAGTGCCATTGAAAAACCAAACTGATGCCGCAGTCAAGGAATCACCCAGCGTCCAACATGTCATCGTCTACAAGCGAACAGGGGACCAAGTCAACTGGGACGAAAAGAAAGATTTCTGGTGGCATGACATCACCAAAGACATGCCCCGTGAATGCGAAACAGAGAAACTTGATGCAAACGACCCGCTGTATTTCCTCTACACCTCAGGCACCACCGGAAAACCAAAAGGAATCATCCATGCCCATGCAGGATACGCAGTCGGTATTGCACAGACCTTGAAATGGGTCTTTGATATTAAAGACGAAGATGTCTACTGGTGCGCCGCTGATATCGGCTGGGTCACGGGACATTCCTACATCGCGTATGCTCCCTTGATCCTTGGTGCGACCTCAGTGATCTATGAGGGTGCACCTGACTGGCCACAACCTGACCGCTGGTGGGATATCATCGAGCGGTACGGTGTCAGCGTTTTCTATACCTCACCAACCAGTGTTCGACTGTTCATGCGACATGGGGAAGACTGGCTACAGAAACATGACCTGAGCAGCTTACGGCTCCTTGGGTCAGTCGGTGAACCAATCAACCCAGAAGCCTGGATGTGGTACTACAAGAACATCGGTGGAGAAAACTGTCAGATCATGGACACCTGGTGGCAAACCGAGACCGGACATTTCGTCATCTCACCATTACCAATCACACCAATTAAACCAGGATCAGCAACACGAGCATTACCAGGAATGGCTGCCGCGGTGTACGACGACCAAGGCAAACCAGTCGTCAATGGTGGTGGAAACCTTGTCCTCCTGCACCCCTGGCCAGGGATGCTCCGAGGTATTTATAAAAACCCTGAGCGATACAAAGAAACCTACTGGGGAAAATTCAAAGGCGTCTACCTCGCTGGTGACGTCACCAGACAAGACAGTGATGGATACTTCTGGATCCAAGGACGAGCAGATGATGTCTTAAAGATCTCTGGTCATCGGATCGGTAACTCTGAAGTCGAGTCTGCACTGGTCAGCCACCCGATGGTTGCAGAAGCCGCAGTCATTGGTAAACCACATGAGGAAAAAGGAGAATCGATCACCTCGTATGTTGTGCTGAAGAAAGGCATAGAAGCAACTGATGATCTGAAGAAAATACTCCGGGAGCATGTGGCAAAAGAAATGGGAAAACTCGCCAGACCTGATGAGATCTGGTTTGTCTCCGATGTTCCGAAAACCAGAAGTGGAAAGATCATGCGACGGGTCATCCGGGCAAAAGCACTCGGACAAGAAGTCGGTGATACCTCGACTCTGGCAAACCCAGAATCAGTTGATGAGATCGGCAAGGGGCGATAAACCCTTTTTTTCTCTTTTTTTGTTTCTTTTTTTCTGCAGAGAAAAACCTTATTGGCTT
>Ga0209287_10000369_pt1 | contig 28166 bp, 38 predicted proteins | sample PPLLak3cmMay2015_2_FD_187255 | JGI IMG/M metagenome (GOLD analysis project Ga0209287, IMG submission 187255) | Freshwater sediment microbial communities from Prairie Pothole Lake near Jamestown, North Dakota, USA - PPLs Lake P8 Core (1) Depth... | ecosystem: Environmental > Aquatic > Freshwater... | reverse complement strand
TTTTAAGCCATAACAGAAGCTCTTGCTGTTCCCTTAAATTAAGGTCTTTCAGCTCGCAATTAATGAGCATACAGCCGTCGTTTCCGATAAGCTGAACATAAAAAGCCTTTTTTTCCCTGATATAGTCAAATCCTGCCTCTTTAATGTCTTCAGCAATGAAGCCGGGACTGACAGAAGCCGACCAGCCGGCCTTAACCCGGTTATGGATTGATAGCTTTAGGCGCTTAATTGCGTTACTCTTCCACGTCATAGTGTATGCCGCCATCATAACCACCTTTTAAGTTTTGTCCAGTTCGTCCTTAATATTTGGTGCATGGCCTGCGTGTGATTATCGAATCTTTGGAACTCTAACTCTGGAAATTCGTATTTTTTGCCGTCTTCCCAATGGCAATCAGAAATAAATTGTCCTGTCGCCATGTTAACTGCCCTTATAGTGTACTTTCTTTTCTCGTTTTGCCATCTCTCAGAGCTAACAAACAAACCGACATTGAGCGATGAGGCTAAATAGCCAATATCCCCCCATTTAGAGTTAAAAAACCGTTTGGCTTCGGGCTCAAACCAATGTCCTTTAGCTATTGTTTCATGTGCTTCTTTGATGTCATACAGGCTTATAACCTGCAAAGTTTCGCCTTTTGTTTCCTGTTCCATTTTAGGCAACCCTTGTTATTTCTTTGGCTTCTGCCTCTGCTTCCGGAGACTGCCTTTTATACCAGCATACGTTAAAGCGTGACCATCTCCAGCCGCTGCTTTTCAGCTTGTCCAGTGTCGTGGCGTCTGGTCTTGCAGGGAATCTTATCTCAATTCCCTTCTTCTCCCCATTTATGCTTATTGTTGCCTTGTCGCTTGCTGTTATTTGCTTGTTTTCTGTTGTTGTGCTTGTTGTTGGCTTTTGTGGCCAGTCATCAGAGCCAGCATCACCCCGAAATTGAACCATTAAGAAGCCGTGTTCCCTTGTCCTGCCATCGTATCCTTTTATGGTCTTCTCTTCTGTTATGTAATCCGCTACCTTTACAGTTTCAGAAGTTAAGCTATACCCAAAATGGTTCATAGAATAGTTTTCCCTGTGCTCTTCCCACTTCAGGGCTGATAATGCCGGATATTTGGCTATTTCCTTATGTAATAGTTTTAAGTCTCTCCTGCCTTGCGGAATCTCTGCCAGAATCCATTCCTTAATACTTGCGCAGGGCGAATAATAATCCGTCATGCTGTCGCTGTCATCATAACATAACCTTATGGCTATAAGCCTTTTTCCTTCTGTCCTCTTTGCCCTGTTCGCTTCCTGCCTTGCCTCTGCTTCCTCTCCTGCCTTTAACTCTGCTTGCCTTATGGCGGCTGCTTCCTGCTCAAGCCTTTTAAGTTCCTCCTCCGGCAACGTCTCTTCTGTTAAATAGTGGTGTTGTGTGTGCCATAATCCGGGCTCATTCCCTGCCACTATTGAATGGCTTTGTATCCTGTGAAAGTTTGGCTTATAGTCATCCTCAGACTCATAAGCCTTTAATGCAATACAATTATAGCTTAGCCCATACTCTGAGGCCATCTTATCCAAGATGACGTACTTTCTGCTATATGGGCCTTGCCAGTGCAACACCTGCCCACGCCTTAATTCTGTAAATTTGGAGTTATCAACAGGCTTAAAGCCTAGCTTCCCATTGATTAATCCCATTTCGTAAGTTTTGCATTCCATTTTAACCATTTCTCCCATTGCCTACTATGCCGGCAATGAAGGCCCACATAAATTTGTTCATCTTTCCTCAAAAACAACATATAGCCCATCATGTAAGTTACCTGCAAAATTATAGTTAAAATCAGTCATAAAATGACAATTAAAAAAGTTTTTTATTGCCTCATAATCAGTAACCCGCAACCCCTCACATTTTAATATTATCTTATGCATTTTTAATCGCCTCTGCAAGTTCTACCATGGTTTTCCTTATCGTATCATCTCGCTCCTGCACAAGAATAACTGAACAAAGCCAGTTAAGCTTCTGCTCTATTGTCATGCTTTGCAGCAGTACCTGAAAGTGCCGTCCTTCTTGTTGTCCTGGTTTCATGCTCAAGCCTCCTTATGCATCAATGTCTTTTCGCAGTTGTGAAAAACAGCTACTGATAACATTACACATGATTTCGTATTCGTCGTGCGTCATGCTTCCCGGCGAAAGGCTTATGATATGGCTTTCTGCCTTATTAATTGCGGGAATAACCACATCATTCTTATATTCGTCTATTGCTGCATCACAAAAATCTTGTAATGCTTCACGACTAGATTCAGTCATCATTTTTCGTCCCTCCCTCCTATTCTTCTTTCGCCCAACATACGGGGCATATGTGAGTCCCGCCCTGCTTAACTTCCGATGGCTCTTTTGCAGGCAACAGCCAAACCCTCCTTGCTGTAGAATATATCAAGCCTGCTGCTTAATGCAAGCGCAAGCCTGCACTTAGCTTTAGCCTCTTGCAAGCTTAGCCCGGTGAATATCGGTTCACCGCCAATAGTTACCTTATAGCAGCCCTTCTTCTTTAGCTTTCCTTCTGCTGCTGCTCTCATATCCTGCTCTGCCTGCTTATGCGCTGCTTCTGTGTTTTCTGTGTTGTATGTCATGTTTATCAGCCTCCTTAATCACTCTTCTGTCCACCAGCACAGTGGGCATATATGATTGCCGCCTTGCTTAACTTCCGATGGCTCTGTGGAGTACTCGTATTCCTTGCCGCATGCCTCACATATACACTTTGTGTCCGTTACTATTGTTTTCATGTTCTCAGTCCCCCGTGTTTTGAAGTGAGGCTCTTATAAGCCCCAGTTTCTTTATGTCCTTTGCTTTTGCCGAACCTTTGCAGGCAACAGCCAAACCCTCCTTTTCAAGTTCTATTATTAACATTATTATCACCTTTACTATTATAATAACATAACGTATATATAAATCTTGTGAAAGTGTTTAAAAAGGGCAAGAATTAAGGCTTATTATTAAATAATAATGAACAATTATGAGGAGTATGAATATGAGGAGTATGAGTATGAGGAGTATGAGTATGAGGAGTATGATGAGTGGTTAACTATGTCATTATCATCTATGTCATTATTAACACTATGTCATTATCGTCTATGTCATTATTAACGCTGTTTAGCTGTGCCTTGCCTTGTGCTATGCCTATGTTCTATTATATATTTTAGAATATATAGGTTACAGTATGGGCTTAGGCTCAGGCCAAGGCTCAGGCCAAGGCTCAGGCCAAGGCTCAGGCCAAGGCTCAGGCCAAGGCTAAGGCTTAGGCTTAGGCCAAGGCTTAGGCCAAGGTTCTGCCCTGCCCTGCAAACCCAACTATATGCTGCAATATATAGGTTACAGTATGGGGGAGGAGGTCAGGAGAGAGGATGGGGGGGAGGGAAAGTAGCCACACTAAAATTTTTTTGTAATTTTTCATTTGATTATTCATAGAAACATTTATATACTTGCTATGTTTTACTATATTTTATGGTTTATGTTGAGAAACTTGTTATGCACGACAGGAAGCTGATTCCCGCCATGCAAGTTAGGGATTTGGATAGTGAACTTTATGCTAAGTTGAAGGTTGAGGCTAAGCGCTTGAACATCAACATCGGCTTTCTGTTGAATGCTATCATTGAGGATTATTTTGAGAAGAAGGGTGATTCTGGTGACGGACAAGCCTAAGCTTCCAGCCTTTCCTAAGTATCCCCGCAAGCTTGCTGCTGGTGTGGTTGTTGATGACAGGAATAATGTTGTGTTTGATATTGCTGAAAGGCATTTGTCTAAGGAGTCTGATATGATTCGTTCTTTGGTTGTGGCCAGGGATGAGGGCAGGGAGCTTGTGCTGGACAGGAACTCTGCTTTTGTCAGGATGCAGGGCTGCCGCCAGTGCCCTTATTATGCCACTTCTTTCTGCTGGCATGGGATGTGGCCGCCGGAGGAGCATGGGAAAGGGATTTGCATGGAGAGGTTGAATGAGCTTTTGGACATTGCCCAGTGTTATGGTTCTGCTGATGGTTTGTTGATTCGAAAGCGTGAGGCTGTGGAGAGGGTCAGGAGGCAGATTGTGCTGTTGTCTGCCAACTTTACTGATTATAGGAACAAGAGGCTTCAGGCATTGTCCCTGGATATTGATACTGGTATGGTTCTTGATAGGGTTAAGGCCGGCTTGCCTGTTGTTGGGAAGGGTGTTGATGCTGTTGATTTTGAGTCTTTGGCTTTTGATGAGTACGAGGAGAGGCTTCTTTCAAGGCTTCAGGCTTTGGAGGTTGCTTATGCCAAGATTCTGGAAGAGGAGGAGAAGATTGGCTTGAAGAAGGATGATACTAATATCCGTAAGGCTGTTACTTTGCTGGATGTTGGTAAGTTGATTAGGGATTCGAGGCTGGTTAATGAATGATGATGGGGCTTGTTGTTGAGGACCAGCGTATTGATTATGAGAATATCGAGGTAGTCTCTGCAAAGCATCTTGACCTTGAGAGGTATTGGGCCAAGTTTAAGCTGTGGGATTATGTTGTTGCCAATAACCTGCTTGAGTCTTCGGATGTGAAGGTCAGGAAGGCTTGTGCGAGGATTCTGGATGACTTGACTATCTTCTCCTATGCGTTCTTCATCGATGATGAGGGCAATCCCTTGAGGCTTACTGCCTATCAGGATGCTATTGCTGTTGCTGCCTTAAGGCACGACTTTACATACGATAACCCTTTCAGGTATATCCTGTTTAAGTCAGCAAACCAGATTGGCAAGTCAACCTTGCTCATTATGCTCGCAATCAAGATTTGCATGAATTTTAATAACCGCAATGTGGTGATGATTAGCAAGAGCCTTCCCCAGTCACAATTCCTGCTTTCCCAATTAAGGTTTCTTCTTAATAACTCGAAGTTTGGCGAGTCATGGAAGGAGGATGTTGGCGAGACTGCAAACACGACCAACCTTACTTTTGAGCGGAAGGAAGGCGGCAGGGTGTTTGTCTCAAGGATTATCTGTGCCCCTGCCGGGGAGGGGACTCTTGGCTACCCTATTCATCACCTATTTCCTGATGAGATTGACTTTTACGAGAATGGCAAGAACCTGTTTTGGAAAGTGTTGTTTGCAAGGGTCAAGAAGACTAAGGGGCAGATTATCGGCTTTAGCAACCCGAATCCCGATATTGTCCGTGCAGAGTCCTTGCTTGCCCAATTATGGCATGGTGACTTGTTCAAGCGCAAGTTTCACTTTTGGTTTCTTGATGCCCCATGGAACACCCGTGAGGAGTATGAGATTGATAAGCGCAACTCTACCAGCTACATCTTCAGGAGCACCCATGATGGTGAGTTCCCTGATGACCTGTCTGGCGCATTCTTTAAGCGTTCTGAGGTTGAGGATATGCTCAAGAGGGATTGGGTTAATTCCTTGCCATTGGTGAACAAGCCAGTCTATATTGCTGCTGATACTGCCAAGATGCGTGACCAGTTTGTCATTGGTGTTGGCACTGCTGAAGAGCCAATTATGAAGTCTGACAAGTATCGTGACCTTCATGTGCGGTATGTGGAGCCGTTGCCGATTGGAACGCCTTACGAGGACTGCGCCAACCGGATGAAGGAGATTAAGAAGTTTTATGAAGACAATGCGATTCCTGTTGCGAGGATTGGCTATGACGCAACAGGGCAGAAGACATTTGGCGATATGCTGAAGCTTTATGGCATATCAGGGGAGGGTGTCGACTTTTCAAGGAAGGAGAGCAACAAGACGCAGTTGTATGCTGATTTCAAGATGATGGCTGAGAACAGGAAGATTAAGGTTGTTTATTCAGAACAGGCAGAGAGTGAGCTGTCTGGGTTGAGGTTTAAGCTCACTGCTTCAAAGAAATACACTACTGTTGAGGCTGATAAGGAATCAACTAAAGACGACATTTGTGATATGTGCGCCATAATGATTCATATTGCTGTGAAGCCGACTGCCGTTCCAGTTACTCTTTCGGTGGTCTGAATGGCTGAATGCAAAAGATGTGGACATTGCTGTTTTTATTGGGATGGTGAGAAGGTTGTTAAATGCAAGTATCTTGTAAGGCACACAAACGGCCTGACGAGCTGTCGTGTATATTATGGGCGTTTGGGCAAGATTATTGGGAAGAGGGTTGATGGGCGTGGCGTTGTTTGCATGATGCGCTCAGAATCGTTTTATGATTACAAAGGATGTCCTTTAAATACTGGGAAGCAGTTGTTCGAGGATGTTTTTAAAGGGAGGGGACGCAAATGAAATTCAAGAAACCAAAAGGAAGGACGCATGAGGTTAAGAAAAAAGAGAAGATGGCTGAGTTTAAGAGTGCTGTTGAGGAAACAACAACGGAGCAGTTTCTTGAAAGGCAGGAGAAGTTTTATTCTTTCGCCACTGCAAGGCAGTATACTGGTGCAAAGCTGAAGGTGTTTCAGGAACAGCTTGAGAAAATAGAGAAAGAAGGCAAGTGTGATATGCTTTGGAACGGGATGCCTTACCCTAAAGTTTTGCTTGCTCTTGACCACGATATAGAGCTTAATGAGTATAAGAAGCTTCTTGTGAAGGAAGATAACGCATCGAAGATTCTGAAAGAACACTATAAGCTCTCGGATGCGGAGCTTCAGGAGATATTGAATGGGAAAATGTTCAATGCTGTGAAAGAGGGCGTTAAGATGGAATCAAAGCCTAAAACAGGGTACATAGGATGAAAACCGCAAAGTTTATAAGTAAGCTTATCCAGAAGGTTAGGTATCCGATAGATAAGATAAAAACATTTAGCGAGAAATTAAAGCAGACCCCTGTTGAAGGGGGAAGCCCTCACCGTATGTTTCTCGTTTGGTTGCTTGAGATAATCGAGTATGGGATATTGCTTACGGTTGCGTATGCAGTGTTCATAGGGTTCAATGGCATTGGAAGTGCACTAATTGCGATTCCTGCATTCGGGATTGCGAGATACCTGGTGCTTGACTTTGCAGGGGACCTTTCGATTAAGCTGAGAAAGAAGCACTGAACGAGGAACCAAAATGGCGAGTATGTTTGCAAGGGTATTTAATGCGATGGACAATAGGGCAGAGTCGCCTTTCTCACGCCACATACCCATGATTAATTCTTTGACAAACAGCCTTTCAAGCTATTTTGCAGAGTATGGGCAAATCAGGAAGAAGAAGGGTCTGATGTCTTGGTATAAGACTGTTCCCGAGCTTACTGCCCTTGTGAATAAGGTCGCAAAGGATATTGTGACGAGATGGCACTTTGAGCCTGTCCGTTCCGGCTCAAACCGGAACAGGATTATGCAAGCCAACAAGTTTGCACAGGAAGTTGCACTCACTAAACTCATGTTCTCTCAGGTAGTTGACCTTTTAGTCACTGGTGATGGTTTCGGGTGGATGGGTAAGGTGACTGATGAAAATATTCGGGTAGCCATACGAAAGCGCATCAAAAGCATATCCTCTGTATCATCAGGCATCATCTCCACCAAGGAAGCCGAGCTTCTGGCTGAAAGGCTTCTGCTTGAGATGAAGCAGGAATCTGGCTTGGCTGATACAGACGGGATTGATGAGGACTTGCTGAGGCCGAGAAAATACCGGAGTGTTGCCTCTTCTACCATGGAGATTGTTTATGACCAGTACGATATTGGCGGCTATAAGCAATGGGTTGGGATGAGCCAGAATAACTTTACTACCGAGGAGATAATCCATTTCACTATGATGGATGTTGATGGCAAGGTTAATGGTTTCACTCCTGTTGAGAGCATGATTGTCCAGCTTGAGTTGTTGAGGAATATCTGGCAGAATATGCTTTCCCTGCACAGGAATGGTGGTGTCCCTGATTTCATATTCTCTTTCAAGGATATGCAGCCAAGTGACCCGATGTTTGAGAAGCTTAAGGACCAGATTGCGAAATACAGGCTTGTTGAGAACAAGCACGGCAATCTCGTGTTTACTGGTGATGTTGCTGTCGAGGCCTTGCAGCAATTAGACAAGATGCAGTTTCAGGATGAGGGTTTGTATATCACTGGCGTGATGGCCATGCAGTGGAGTATTCCCCGTTCAGCAATCCCATATATCGTTGGCAATGCGAACACCAAGGATGATACTGGCGGGAACTCCGACAAGGACTATGGGCTTAATGTGGAGTTTTTCCAGAAGGTTTATGCTGAGACCATGAACACGCAGCTCTGGATTCCTCATTTTGGTGTCAAGCTGGTGTTTGATAAGCGATACATCAATAGCGACATCCAGGAACAGGCAGCGTTGCAGACCAAGTATAACAACCTGAAGCTCCTTTCAGACATGGCCTCAAGATACCAAAAGTCAATCAGGTTTGATAAGTTTGTGTCTGAGATTGGCTTGTCTGAGGATGATTTCGAGGAAGCCCCTGAACCGATTATTGACGTGAACTCTACGCTTAATGAGCAGAACCCGAAGTCTGCTATGCGTTCCCCTGCGCAGCAAAACAACGCCGAGGAACGCAGGAGACAGGCTGTTGCGGTGGCTGATTCAAGGGGAAAACCTACTGGCGTTGGCAAGGAATCTAAATTTTCTGGTTATCCTTATGTATATTAGCATACCCTTTTTTAAGGCTTAATTCTCCATTATTTATTCAGATTAGGGCGTTGTTTTCAGATTTTAGAAAGTTTTATATACTACAGTATCTATTTTAAAATACCATAGTTGAAATACAGCTATGGAAGTATGTAGATGCCAATTCCATCTCCAAACGAAAACGAATCACAATCCGACTTTGTTTCCCGATGCCACAGTGCACTTTCTGAAGAATTTAAAGACGAGAAACAAAGGAACGCTGTCTGCATGGGCGCATGGCGTAAAGGGAAGAAAGAGGTAAGGTTCAGCTACAAAAGCATTCTTGAGTGTAAGTCGTTAGATGATGCCCTTATAGTGAAAGGCTATATTGCGACAACACATTTTGATGGGCAGGATGTCATCACGAAAGAAACCTTGCTGAAGTGGGCGAAAGAGATTAATGAGGGGAACCCAAGAGCAAACAAGGTTTCTGTCAACCATAACCGTGAGCCTCACGTTGCAGGTGTTGGCATCAAGGGAACCGCAAGGGTTGAACAGCTCCCTGATGGTCATTGGGGACTGTATGTCGAGACAAGGGTTGATGCCACGAGAGAGGATTATTCTGAGATAAAATATAGGATTGAAAATGATTTTTTAGACAGTTATAGCATTGAGTATGTTGCTCCTGAAGAAACAAGAACAGATGCCTTGACTGGGGCGAGGATTCTTGATACTCAAACAGAGCTTTATGGGTGGACGTTGGCCAGCCAGCCCATGAATGAGCACGCAGTTATGGTCAAGGAAATATTAGGGATTAATCATAAGGAGGCAGGCAAAATGAGCGATGAAGTAGATAGCAAAGCGGCTGGGAAAGAAGCCAAAGAGCAAGTTGCCAGAGAGCCAGAAACGAAGTCTGAGGAAAGACTCTCTGCTGAAGACACATTGCTTCTGAGAGAATACAAGGAACTGAAATCTAGGGAAGTTAAAGAAGCAGAATATAAGGGCATTATTGCGAAGGTCAAGGAAGAGTTGAAGGGTGACCTTTCAAAGATGAAAGTTGAGAACAAGACACTTATCAACATAAATGTCGAAAACAAGGAGATTCTTGAGTTCAAGGAAGCAGTTAAGGCAGACAGCAAGATTGCGCCAGAAGCACAGTTTTCTATCGCAGGAAAGATGGCAGACAAGCTTGGGCTGACATCAGACTCAAGATGGGCTGATGGCTTGAGGAGGGACTCAAAGACAGTCTTTGCAAGGGCTGCTGAAGGAAAGTTCCAGCCAAATCTCGGAAGGATGGAATACAAGCTCGGCATAACGACAAACCAGAACACAGATACTGATTATCTGCTTTCTGCGGCAGAGTTTGCTGATGTGTTTGACCCAGTAATCTACAATTACCTGAACTGGAAGATTACGACTTGGAATATGCTCCAGAAGGATGATTATTCCATGAAAGGAAACAACCAGGTACAGTTCACTGTTGTAACTTCTGGAAACACAAGTGCTGGTTATTACACGGGTAATGCAGTAACAGCTGGCGACACTGGCAGGAAAAAGTACATGACCAAGTTCAAGAAGTGCCAAGTCGGTGTTGAAATCGATGGTGACGCAATCGCAGCCGCCCGTGGTGGGCCCGTTGGTGACTTGTTTGCCCAGGCAGTAAAGGATGGCACAGACTACATGATGACAATCATGAACGCTGCTTGTTATGCTGAAGTTGGTCTTGAGACTGCGGCAGGTATAATTGGCTTTGAGTACATCACAGACAGTGCAGGAAACACAACCTTGTATAACATCACAAGGTCTGGCGATAGTTATCTTGCGCCAACAACGGCAACAGACACCTACATCAACATGGCTTCTGCCGACATCAGCAAGGCGAACCTGAAGAAGGCAATCAGGCAGGCGAGAGAGAAGGGCGCTGATGACAATAACCTGATGTTCTTCACAAGCCCAATACAGTATGACAAGATTGCAGACTTGTACGAAGACCAGCAGAGGATTATGACCAATCTTGCACGCTTTGGCTTTGAGGGTGTGAACAGGATGACATTCCAAGGAGTCCCTGTGTTCTACGACAAGGACTGCAATGATGATGACATCTTCCTTGTGGACTTGGAAACACATAGGATTGGAATGTGGGTCGCCCCTACACTGGAAGTTCTTGGCAAGGATAGCGACTCCCAGAAGGGATTCATCAAGTCATACCACGCAACCTACAACAGGTGTCCGAACCGAATGGTTCAGATATATGGTTGCGCAACAAGCTAAAGGTGATGCAAAATGACGGCAGTAACTCCAACAGAAGTATCTTATGTTGATGAGCCACAGAAGCTTGCCTATGGGACAGCAAAACGCAGGGCAAGAGTGTATGTCAGGGTAACAACCACGGCCACAAGCGACACGCTTAATTTGGCAACATACGTCCCGAACATTGCAGACGTTGAGGGGATTGATTACGAGACCCTTGATGGTGCAGACGTGGTAACATCAGCAAACACATGGAGCACAAGCACAATAACCTTTGCTGGCCACGCTGGCAGCGGTGTTTGGGAAACGTGCTACATAGTGAACTTCACATAAGTGAAGTTATTTTTTTATTTTTTTTCATATTGATTACTGTATCAAGCCACTATGAATGGCTTGGTGAAATGAAATTGGCTTCATAGGAGGAAAACAAAATGGCAGGAATGAGAAGTTCAGACGGAAAGATTGCAGCTCCGCCTTACACAATAGGTCCTTATAACTGGGACCAGCATATAGATTTCAAGAAAACAATGCTTAACAGTTCTTCAAGATATACTTTAACTGAAGAGTTTAATCAACGACCTGGTGCTAATGCGAGCATAGCTGTTACTTTTAATCTTGATTTCGAGATTTTAGGCACTAATGCTGCTGAGGCTGATGTTACTTGGGCTACTACTGTTGGTGGTATCGAGCTGAAGACTCATGGTGCTGATAATGACCAAGTGATTGTCTTACCGCATCTTGATACTAATCAGACAGCATGGACTAATGTTAAGTGGGGCACTGAGAACCAAGTAATTTGGGAAGCAGTTGTTAAGACTGATTCAGATGTATCGACTGGTGTTTTGTTATGGGCGGGCTTGAAGCTTACAAACACGCCAACAGTTGCTACTGATGCTGACCAAGCGTTCTTCAGGTTTAGCACAGATGATGCTGATACCAACTGGGAAGTTAATTACAGCATTGGTGGAACAGACACTTCTGTTGATTCTGGTGTTGCTGTTGCCGCAAGCACAGTGTATTATTTCAGGATTGAGATTGATGCTGACAGGAAAGCCCACTTCTTTATCAATGACAAGCAGGTTGCTGTATCGACAGCATTGACTAACGATGTGGACTTGATTCCTTATGTTGGTGTGCAGTGCCTTGACGCTACTCCTTCGAGCCAGTATCTGTATCTGGTCAAGGAATCAATAAGCAGGATTGTGTATGAATAAGGCTTGATGCCTTATTTCATTTTGATTATGGAGGAATGAAAATGACACTCATGAAATGCATAAACTGTGCGTGGGTTGGGGTGGAAGCCAATGGCCGTTTCTGCCCTGTGTGCGGGGACCTTGTAGCTGTTGCTGACATTGCTGTGGAAAAAGAAGTTGTCCCCGAACCGGAGGAGCCAAAAGTTGACCTTGATGTCAATGGTGATGGTGATGTTGATGATGATGATATTTCGGTGATGGCGAAGACCCTTGGAAAGCGGCGTGGAAGGCCAAAGAAGGGCTGATTACACTCATAGCGCAAAGCCTGACGGAATGCGCTTAATAAAAGCAGGAGGGGAAGAATATGGTTGATGTTTCAAGTTTCGGGGTAAGGGAGTTCATAAAGTATGACACGGGAATCGGTTATCAGTCAATTATTGACACAACAACTGATTCTGCTTACATATATATCGGGGTGAGTGTTCCGGGGATGGCTAGCTCATCAGATAATTGGTCAATAGCGAGGTTTGAGATTGCTACCTTGACCACGGCTTGGGCAAAGCTTAGTGCTGAAGGGGCTGGCACAGCATCGTTTAACAAGGTGTGGGATGACAGGGCTTCCTACACCTATAACTGAGGCGATGCAAGATGGGTGTAACGATAATCCCTTTTTTCAAGAAGATTGGCAAGCTGGCACTGATGCTTGACAGGATGACACTTACTGAAGGCGGGACATGGGGGATGAAAGATGCCAATGGTTTTGATGTTGCTTATTTTGATGATGAAGGGAACCTTCACATGAAAGGCGAAGTGAGGAAAATACAATGAAACAGGCAAAACCAATACTCTGGCTGCTGTTTGTCTTGGGCATGGTTTGTGTTGCATCTGCAACGATAAGCTATACGATAACCCAGCCTTCAGCATATAATCTTTCCTCGTCAACAACGAAGGATTTTAACTTTACACTAAATAGCACTACAAGCAAGAACTTTACTGCATTCATGTTCCTCTCTGTTGCGCCTAATAATGCGACATTGAAGCTTAATGCTACTGCTGAGTGCCTGAATTATACTGCCTGTGGCTTCACTATTACGCCATTGTCTGTTGGCCAATGGAAGTGGCAGGTTGTGGTTAATGAGACCAGCTCCAGCAATACCTCGCTTAGTGCAAGATGGTTTGAGATACAGACTGGTGCCTCAAACCAGAATTGGAGTGTGGCTGATGATGCTGGCAATGATGCGTTTACTGTGGATGTGGATAATAAGGATGCTTATATTATGCGCCACCTCTATCTCAATACCAATGCATACATAGGGAATGACCTGTACATTGGTGGGGACATCACATCAATTAACACTAATGCAATTAACCTCACTGAGGATTTGCAACTCAACAACACTGCAAAGATTAAGATATTCAACCCAGACACAACAAGCACAGCTAACCTGCTTTGGGGTGATACTGTTGCAGGCAATATGTATATTGGCATGACTATGGTTGTTGGACAATACTTCCTTGCACAGGATACTGGCAGGGCAGTATTGGTTGATATGCCTGTAAGCTCTAGTGCTGCTGCAGGAACCCCTGAAGAATACATATTGGGGCTAGATTCCACAAACTTCTTTGGCATCCGTGCTGCAAGTGATGGTTCTGGCTCAATACGCAATAAGGAAATTAAGGCGTATGAGCGTGTTAATATGACGATTAATATGTCATTGACAGATGAGGCTGGTATAAGCTGGAATTGTGGTGTCAGTTCTGATGGCACATTCAAGTGTACTTGAGGTAGCATAAAATGGCTACTTTTTTCAGGCGTTGGGGAAAAATAGGCGCTGGCGTGCTTGCAGGAGTGGTAACTGTTGTCGGGTTGTTTATAGCTCTCCAAACTATTTATGGCTTTGAGATTATAGACTTGACTGGTGACTTTGCCTGTATAGGCTCTTATGAGCAACCTTGTATTTCTGAATTTGCTGTGAAGAATCCTACGAAGTATAATGTGGATATTTATAATGATAACCAGCTCAAGATGGATTTCTCGCCAAGCATTGAGGAGTATGGGTTGTTTGTGAAGGATGGTAGGTGTACTGCCACAGGGGCTTGTGCTTGTGTTCTTGATGATGGCAGGAAGCTTGGCTTTAAGGGTTGGAGATGCACAGACTTTACTGAAGCCACAAAAAGCAGGGGTGATGTGTCTTATGTGTTTAGGTTTCCAGCGTATAGTGAAACAATCTTCAGGTTAGCAGGAATAAAAAATATGCCTTCGGATACTGTGAAGTGGACATTCAGTACAAAGGATAATAATATGCTTGGGAAGGAAGTGCTTGACCCAGTATGGCATAGCTATAATGGCGCAAGCATGATGAACTTATCAACCAACGGGTTAATGAAAGGCTTGATTGTTGATGTGCCATTGACAAGCGTTTGGTCTAAGAATAGCACTTACACTTGCGATAAGAGTGTGAACTCTAATTATGGCATAGCTACTAATGGGGCTGTTATTGGTGATAATTATTCAACACTTGATGGCACTAATGATATATTCAACTTTTCTGATTCTGATTATCTTGATTTTGGCACGAGCGACTTTACTATATGCACATGGATTAGGACATCAGCATCAACCATCCAATATATCATATCAAAGCGTACATCAGGGATAAGTACTGCTGGATGGCAGATGGCAATAATTGGGGGTTATATATTATCCCCTTATGTTGCTGATGGTGTAAATAATTCTGGCTCATTCACTACTGGAACTATATTGAATGATGGGATATGGCATCATGTATGCATGATTGTTGATAGGAATGTTAATGTATGCAAGACTTACGATGGCAAGGCAGATGGTTGCAGGGCATTTACTTCCGTAGGCAGTGTAAACAATGATTATCCTGTATATGTTGGTTCCAGGGCTGATTTGCCTGCATCATCATATTTTAACGGGGAAATATTTGGTTTAAGGGCGTGGAATAGGGCTTTAACTGAGGCAGAAGTTAAGATGGAGTATGATACTACGAGAGGCGGTGGTGGCGGTGCTGGGGCAAGCGGTGATAGTTACCAGGCACATTTTGATTCAGGCACACTGTTGAAGGGTTTGCAATATGATGCACCTTTGAGTAATGAATGGGCGGAAGGATTAAGCATATTTGGTGATAGTGACTTGGCATCCACCAATGGATGGACTAATATTACGGCAGATATTTTCTTGGCTAACGCTACGCCAACGATATGGCTTGGCGATAATGATAATGACAATACAGTAGCATATAAATCCCTTAGCATATCGTCTGGAGAAGGATACTGTTATAATATTCAGGCGTATAGGAATGGCACTTCTGCAAGGGTTATTGTGGTATTATTTGGTGATACGAGCACAGCATCAGCAAGTAATTTAAAACTACCCGGTGCTTCTAAATCATCCTCTTCTGCTGGAGAAGCATTTGGTAAGTCTGGCTGTACTAATGCAACAGCAACTGGCTTAGCATACCCTAAGATAGTCATTAATAACGAAAATTCACAACGTGATGTTTTCGTTTGGAAGATGGACTTAATCAGGACTGCTGGCATATTGAAAGACAGGTCGCCATACCATAATAATGGTGTAGTTACTGGTTCAATAATCGGCAATAATTCTGTAACTTTTGATGGTGCCACAGGATATGTCAATACATCAACTGATTGGATTGGAACTGGGGCAGATAGCTTCTCTGGATGGATGTACCTTATTGGTTATGGTGAAGGAAATAATGGCAGGATATTGTGGAATGGAAACCTCATCATCACTACGGGTGCTACCAATACTAAACTATATTTTACAAGTGATGGGGGAACAACCACTGCAAGTACTGCAACAGGTTCACTAAGTTTAAATCAGTGGTATCATTTTGCTGGAACAAGAGATGCAACTGGGGCAGCAACTAACTTGTACCTTAATGGCGTGTTATCAGGCACGGCTAACCAGGATAGTGGGACTCCTGCTACTGGAAGTGCTGTACTTATTGGAAATCAGGGAGATGATTCCCGAACAATTAATGGGCAATTAGCTAACATTAAGAGCTGGAATAGGGTTTTGACCGCAGAAGAAGTAAAACTGGATTTTGATTCTACTTGCAGTAAGTTTGGAAGGTGTAACCCATGAACTTTATGCTGAAGCGTAGGCTGCAACTGATGGGGTTGAGCATTGTTTTTGGTATGCTATTAATGTTATTGCTTATACTCATTGCTGATTTAGTTACAGCCCCTGATAGGAAAGTTATAAGCGATAATGATATTGTAGAGTTGACTGAAGGCGAGAAGGATGTGCTGGTTGATTATTCTGCCAAGGATAATAATGAATGGGCTGGTGATGTTGTCATTGCAAAGTATGATGTGGGAAACCATACGCTAATTAGGTACCAGCGTGCAGATGGTTCAGATTTTTACATATTGGCAAGTAAGGAGAAGATTAGGCGAATACTTGCAGAAGCCAAGGAAGTGGAGATAGAGGAGATTGTAGGATGAACATTGACGAGGTTATTGAGAAGCTTACTGCAATGAGCAGGGCGCACTTAGCTGGCATTGTAGAGAAGGAACTAATCTTTAGCACAAGGCAGGTTGGCAACAAGTTTAACCAGCATAATTATGATGTCAGGCAGGAGTTTTTTAAGCATAGGAACACTAGGCAGTTTAAGGGTGAGCCGGAGAGGATACTTTATGCTTATATCTGCACTTCAGAAAAGTATGGGTTAAAGCCCATTAATGATTATATTATTGAGATGGTGAAGCCGAGTGCATGATGATGATTTCGGGTTGGGTGATGAGGGGCATATTGATATAGATGACTTGCTTAATGACCTTGACTTCCAGTCATTTAGCCCAAGCGAGAATATTGGTGATTTTACCCGTGGGCAGAAGATGGTATTAAGCGGGTTTATCACACAATACTGGGATGCTATCAGGATGCATTTTAATATTGATGACATTGATACAGCAAAGAAACTTGCCAACACCTATTATCACGCATATATGCTTGAGGGGCGCAGCAATACAAAGTATGAGTACGCTATTGAGGCAATGAACAACTATTACATGGGGCATATGCCATGAGTGGGAAAAGCTTGAGTACTGAGGTGGCAGTAATGAAGACAGACATTACTTATATCAAGGAAAAGCTTGACCATGTTAATTCCAAGATTGATGAGTTTATCCGCTGTGCTGATGAGAAGTATGCTTACAAGGAGATGGAATCGTTAGTTCATGAAAATGAGCGCAGGATTGACGGGATTGACAATAAGCTTGCCTATTATGCTGGTGCACTCGCAGTATTTTTCATATTAGTAAATGTAGTCATCAAGATATATTTTGGGTGGTAGGTTATGGTGGTGCTATAATATGACTGTTTCAGAGTACGCAACAACCCTGGAATTGGCAAGGTTTATGCATAGTGTGGAGTCTATCCCTAATGTCGAGGGTTCTGCTCCAACGTATGAAACAGTTGGAACAGGAGATGGTTCTAATGCTACTTTTTACTTAGACCATAACAAGGTAATTGCAGGGAGCTATACACTGTATTATGGTGCGTCTCAATCATCTTTGACTGCACTTACTGAAACCACACATTACTCATTGGATAAGGATACCGGAGTAATCACTCTCACAACCACTGGCAAGACTATTATTTCAACAAATAACATCTATGCAGCATACTCTTTTAACAGCCTGAAGATAAGCGATACCCAGGCTCAAGATGCCTTAAATCAAGCAGTTGCAGGGGTTGAGGAAAGGACACGGACAGTGTTCACAGATGGCACAGCAGCCACTCCAGCTTACACTCAAGTAACCAACGAGAAACATAAGGGGAAGGGCAGGTCAGATAGGGATTATTATACCCGATTCTGCCCCCTCCCCGATGTTTCCTGCACCCTTGACGGGGACCATGTGGCGGGCGTTACAACGATAACAGTTGATTCGACCAGTGGCTTCCCAAGCACTGGTTATTTCCTCATAGATTCTGAGAAGGTAACTTACAGTGCAAAGACCGGCACAACATTCACTGTCACAGCCACAAGTGATGCACATGATGATGGAGCCACAATCATCCCCCATATTATTGAGGTTAGCACTACTTGTGCCGGAAGTGAGCCATCTTGGACAGTGCTTGCGAATGAGTCTGGCTTTGATTTAAAGTTTATCTCTGGAAGGTTTCATGTTTATAGGGATGATATGGAACTGGATGTTTATATGACATCTTCCCCTCCAAGGGATACTCCTAACAGGGTTAGGATGACTTATCTTTATGGTTATAGTACGGTTCCTAATGATGTCAAGAGGCTTGTGCTGATGATTGCTGCTAAGGATTTAATGCATAGTGCGATACGAAAGACTGTTGCTGATGGCAGGGGAACGCAGGATATAACGCTTATTAATGTTGATGAGGTATGGATTGAAAAGACCATTAATAGGTATGCCTGTGAGAATTTAGGAAATACCTGATGCAAATATACCCCATCCACGGATGGAATTAACCTTAGACTAGGGTTGAGAGGGAAAAATGGCCAGTGCGATAACTAGGACGACGATTGAGAGCAATGCGTACAATGACATCTATTCAATCCTTAATACGAGAAGTAATATTGCTGACCCCAAAGACCCTGGTGGAGTCAGGAATAGGGATTTTATTCTAAACTCTGACCCCTACACCGACAGCCTCAAGTTTGATGGCTACCCCTACTTATTTATCACTTTCCCAACCATAGAATACTCCAGCGTGTCCGCGGATGGGAAGCATAAGGATATTGGCTGGAAGCATAGGATTGTTGTTCGGACTGCCCGTGATGGGGCAACATCAGGCACTACGCCAATGGGCTTCCTTAATATGCAGGCAATATGTGATGACCTGCACGAAACATTCAATTCAACCACGATAGTCAACCAACTAAAGCTGCTTAACATAGAGAAGCCAATGCTTGAAAAGATAGGTGCAGACACCACGAATATTGAGGGCAAGGGTGTTTATGAGGCGGAGTACGAGCTTACTTATGAGACAAGGCTTCAGGTGAGCACTTAATATGCCTATTGCAGTAACCATCCGGATGACTGGAATGGAACAGGTGAGGGGATTACTTGCAAAGCTTCCAGGGGAACTTGAAAAGAACATTGGCAATGCCACTTATAATTTTGCGAGGCAGGTTGAGCAAAGCCTGCGGATGGGTGCATTAGAGGGTGATGGAAGGCCATCAACCCCTGAGCGCACAAGGGGCGCAAACCAGATAAGGGCATACAGGAAGGGCAAGCTTAGGAGTGAGGTCAGGATGCCACAAAGCATGGTGTATCTTGACTCTGCAAGAGCGCATTATGTATCATTAAAGCATAAGAGTGTCAGCTTATGGGTTAGGAGAAACTATGGCACTTACCAGAAAGCAAAAAAGTCAATGATATACGGCTTAAGCACAGGAAAGCCTGCTGGCGCATTATACTTTACGCCAATGCCTTTCGTGACTAAAAGCCTTAGAAGAGTGAGGAACAGGCTCCCTAATGAGTTAAGAAAGGGAGTAAGAAGAGCCTTCCAATCGTCAAAGAGGTAATCTAAAATGGGATTCAAACACAAAAACATCCTGGGTGGGACGATATCCATCCATGATAGCAAGGGAGTAAGGTATGACATGAAGCCGAATGATGAGGTAGAGCTTGATATGGATGCCTCTTACCCTGGTGGTGGGATAGTGCTTGTTGAGGAAGGCACCGAAGATAAGCACCCACGCAAGAAAGACAGGGGGGCGATGTAAATGGCAGCAGATACATATCCTGATTCATGGAGGGGGTATTACCTGATAAGCCTCATTGCTGAGGGAAATGCGGCAGTAAGCTTTGCAGGGATAACTTCAGAGATTTCAGAAATGAACTTTGTTGAGAAACCCATGGATACAGTGGAGCTTGCTACTGGCGGTCATGTAGTTACACACCAGGCAACGACCAAGGAAAGCATATCCTTTAAGGTTTATCCGGTATCCACACTTGTTGATGGCACAGGCGCAGCACAACTCATGCACAGGCAATCCACAGACTTATCTGTTGACCCAATAGAGGTATTGAATACCAATGCCCGAAAGAGGTTTGGGATAGTCATGCTTTGGGCAAAGACGCTTCCTGCAACAGCAGTTACTGTACCAAGTGCAGATGTTGCTGCCCATAGGATAATGATAGTGAATGCTTATATGACTAAGTATAAGCCCAGCTATGATGACAAAAACTGGACAGCCGAAATCACGTTTGAATGGGCACCATTCCAAAAGGATGCTACAGCCAATAAGATTGAGGAAAGCACCATAAGTACTGTGTTGCAGGCAGCAATAACCACTGCAACAACAATGGTTTAAGGAGGTAAACAAGATGGCAGCAGACACATATCCTGATTCATGGAGAGGGTATTACCTTATAGGGTTGATACCAGAGGGCGGGGCAGAAACACAATTCGCTGGGTTGACTAGCGAGATTAGTGAGATGAACTTTGTGGAGAAGCCAATGGATACAGAAGAATTAGCCAATGGCGGCCATGTAGTGAAACACCAGTCCACAACAAAGGAGAGTATGTCATTCAAGATGTATCCTGTGAGTGCATTGCTTGATGGGACTGGCGTGGCACAGCTTATGCACAAGCAGACTGCTGATGATTCTACCGACCCAATAGAGGTATTGAATACCACTAGCAGGAAGAAGTTTGGCCTAATCCTTACATGGGCAAAGACCTTGCCTGCAACAGCAGGGACGTTGCCAGCAGCTAATGTCGCAGCACACCGCATCATGATAGTCAATGCTTATATGACTAAGTATAAGCCGAGCTATGATGACAAAAACTGGACAGCTGAAGTGACTTTTGAGTGGGCACCGTTCACTAATGCCGGCACAGCCAATAAGATTGAGGAAAGCACCATAAGCACACAGCTTCAGGCAGCAATCACTACAGCCACGACAATGGTTTAAAAGACCGTTATTTTTTTATCTTTTTATTAATCTGACAGAGGAGGTTGAACAGTATGAATGACGAAAAGAAGGAAGAGACCGCAGAAGATATTAAGAAAGACATCTATGCACGAATGGGCATTAACAGCAGGGTGCTCCATATAGGGCGAGTCCCGTTGTCCACATTCACAGACTTCACAGCATGGGCTAAGGAAGAGTTCTGTGATGACTATGGGATGGGGTTCAGGCACCTGTGGGACTGCTACATGGGGTTAATACCTACAGGCATTGAGCATATTGAGGCGAAGCTTGATGCACTAGAAATCGAGGTTAATGCCCTAAAGGCGTTGCTAGCCTCAAAGAAGGAAGAGGAAAAGGTCATAAGGATGGCAGATGGAAAAGTCTTACGGAGGGATTAAAGATGATATCAAGGTTTGAAAAGCATATAGGTGTTGGCGAGGAGTTGGAAATTAATGGGGAGAAGTTCCTATTGAAGCCTTTGGGCACAGAGGACTTGCCTGCGTTGTATAGGTTTATGAAGTTATTTAGGGGTGTTGACCAGGCAAAGGCTAAGGAAATGAGCTTTGGTGACATACTCGCCAACATGGATGATGATGTCCTTACAGCGTTCAGGGTATTGATTGACAGGACTCTTGAAAAGAGCTTTCCTGATGACTGGAAGAATGATAGGGACAATCTTAGGGCTTTTGGGTTGAAGTATGCCTTGTTGTTGCTCCCAAAGATTATGGAATTGAACAGTGCAGATACGGGTGCAGTTGATGGCAGGAAGGCAGATGCAATGGCTGAATTAAAGAAGCAGATTAGTGAGGCTAGGGCATGATTGGTTCAGTATCCCAGATGATTCAACAGGAGCGGGGGAGTTCTTCTTCCGCTTCTGAAGATGACTTGATTAGGATACACCATGACCTAATGACCGTGTATGGGTGGATTCCTTTTGAGGAGTTTAAGTCCCTGCCACCACCCACGATGGCTAACCTTTATAGTTTGGCTGCTAGGGAGATTGATAAGAGGGAGCAGTTCAGGATTATTGTTGCGAAGAGTTTGGGCGGGAAGAACATAATCGAGGCTTAAACATGGCAGAAACTGAGGTTCGTGGCAGTGTTGTTATTGAACTTATTTTAAAGAATATGGCTAATGCCGACAATGCCTTTAGGCGTGTGGGCAAAAATCTTGAATGGTTGGATAAGCAATCTAAGTTTCTAAATAAGACTATGAATGGCCAAGCACAAAGGTTGGTGAATAATGCTACACATATAAACGCCTTAGGAAGGGCGCATGATTCGCTTGCTGGCTCGATTGGGATGAATTTTGAAAAATGGGTGAAGTTTAACAAGGAAGGTGGCAAGTTTAATTCTGTCGGTGGGCGGGTAGGCAATAATTTGCGTATGATGACCCATGGGTTGCGTGGGTTCAGGATGGAGATGCTTGGTGTAATGTTCTTTGGGATGATGTTGGCAAAAACATTTACACAAATGCTTAAACCCGCAATGGATATGTTCGGGGTTTTTGAATTGTGGACAGTAACATTACAAGTTATGTTTTTACCGATAATGGAACTCATATTTCCCTTGCTTTTGGGATTCATGCAATTCTTTATTAATATGCCTAAAGAGTTACAGGTGGTTATAGGTATATTTGCTTTGCTTATGGTGGGATTAGGCACATTTTTAATGTTAATTGGGCAACTCGCTTTGGGTATTGGCTCATTTATTTTAATTCTTCCAATACTCGGAGCCATTGGCACAATAATTGGTGTAGTGACTGCTGTATTTGCGGGATTAGCATTAATTATTGCAGGCATAGTACAAATATTCAAGGGAAAATTTCAAGGAATTGGGTTGGTGTTAATGGGCATTGGAGTTATTTTGCTGTTATTTATTGGATGGTGGGCACTGATACCAATAGCAGTTGGTGCTGCGGTATATTTAATCATAAAGCACTGGACTAGCGTAAAGACTTTCTTTTTGAATATGTGGGAAGGAATCAAGACAATATTCAAGGATGCTTGGACTTGGATTGAAACTAATGTAATAAATCCATTCATCAACAGCAAATTTATTTCAACAGTAAAAGATATTGCTGGTTCAGTTGGCGGATTCTTTTCAAATGGGTTTGATGGTGGTAAAACAGGAGAAACATCGTCAGTTGACGACTTCATCTGGCGACCTGGCTCTGGTCCAGTAAGCATCAACCCCAATGACACACTCATAGGCTCCAAAGGTGGGATGGCTGGCGGCGGGGCAACAATCAACCAAACCATTAATGTTACTGCATCCAACAGGGAAGAGATAGAGCGGCTAATCAGGGAAAACAACCGCACATTAGTCAGTGACATCCAGCGATATGCTTCAACAGGGTGAGTTAGATGAATCTCATAAAGTTTGACCATACACGGCTTGGGAAGGTTGTTACGATAGGCGTACAGCCCAATGATGAGGAAAACCTCACGAAAACACTTACTGTAATTACTTACCCAGTAAGCACCCAAAAACAGAGTGAAGGTGAAACTGCAAAAACTTCAAAGGTTATTGACTTGCTATTAAAGGCAGAACAGAGGATAACCATAATGGGATTCCTGTTCTCGGCAACAATCTCTGGAGATTCAAGTACTACAGCAAGCGGGAGAAAAACAGACTTGAAAGAAATATTCCTTGGCGGCGGGGTATGCCAAATGACTTACGAGGGCACAGCATTTAATGTTGCAATAGAGAAGTTAAGCATCCGCAGGCTCCCAACAGCCTATGATAGCACTGGGGCTTCAGTGGTTGCAGATGGCGAGGCAGAGTTTTCTGTGCAGATGACTTGTGTAAGGGGCGATGACTTTGGAAGTTGATAAGGCAGGCAAATATATCATTGGGACATTATTGCTGGTGATATTAGCCACTGGCATAATCTATATTTCGATGGGTGAAAAGGCAAGAATCCGTGTTGATGCAGACAAAACAACATTCTATGTGAAAAATGAGGCTAACCAATGGGTTGTTTCTGGAAGGGAATACAACAGACTGTTTGCAGGCACAAAAATACAGGGCAGGGATACCCCAACAATAACCATCACCACAGAAACCCATAATACAACAATCACAGAACCAACCTATGAGCATAATAACTGGACTGATGCCAATGGCACATTGCATACAGAAAGCATCATAAAAGGGTACACCAATGCCACAGTAGTCTTAGGTGTGACTATAACGAGGAGTACAGGTTACAGGAATGGCGCAGTAATCATTGATACATATAATTTTGATGGCTCAACAACAGATATTGAATTGTTCCCTGTATCGCACAAGGTTGAGGTCATCAATGCTTCCGGGATGTTCTACCGCTACACTGTAGATGACTTAAAGGGTGTTGGGGCAAAGCGAAAGCTTAGTGGGGAAACATCTGCAAGCTTCGGATTGAACATGAAGGTGGAGTTGCACCCAAAATATAATTGGGCATGGGTCGGGTATCCTTATGGCTCTGACAGCATCTCAGCACAGTATAGCGTTGATAGTGACTATGAGGTATTTAATGTGCGTCTGTTTGACCCCCTGATTGGGACTTATGTATGGGATTATGGCTGGGATGATGTAACCACGCTAAATGATTGGACAATAACAAACACACCTAACATAACTGCCTCAATCCTGCGCTTAAATAGTGATAATGAGCGGATATTGCAGGAATGGCAGACATCAGGTGAAGGCAGTACAACTAACTTTACCTGTAAAGTAAGCATAAATACTTCGGCAGACGGGAACTGCGATATTGGATGGGAAGGTGGGCAAGACCAACTCAAGTTTTATGGTAGGGCAGGCGACTTTACACCATACATAGACACTATTTGCAATACAGCATACACTGAAAACATTATGTATATACCATACGACACATTCACAACATGGTATATGCAGTACTCACGCGCAGGAACAGACTGGTGGCTATATGCCGAAAACCGGACACTCATATATAATTGCACAACAGCGGGCTCACACGAAAACTTCTTTATCAGGACAGACACTGTTTCAAGCATAGAGTGTCAGAACGATTATATCATGTGCTGGAATGGCACAGTAGGCGACGAACCAAACAACCTAACACAGATTAACTTAACACTTAATAGCGGTACAGCATCATTGGATGTGGAGCTTGGAAGCACCATCAATGTGTCTGGATGGCTTAATGCCGACGACAGCGAAGTATGTATCTCAAGCACATACCCAAGCATAGGGAGATTGTCATGCAGTAATACAGGATACGCTGAAGCATTGCTTAATGTCACGCACTTCACACTAAGCCTGTTTAATGATTCAAATACATCAGTAACATATTCGTCAGGGACCACACTCGGCTTCCATTCAGACAACCGAAGCGAAATATTAGCTGCAAAGGTAAATGTTTATTCGGACAATGTTGAGAATGTCACACTAAACTATTATGGGCAGACAAAAGCCTTTAAGGGAAACCTTATTGGGACAGTCATCGTGGAAGACGAGTTCTACCATACATCATGGGATACAAGCCAGGATTTAGAGTATAGGATTGCAGGCGAAAAACTTGTGACATATAATGCAACAGCAACCCCGTATGCGCTATATTTCAGGCTATGGGGCATTGAGATGGACAAGCTAAACCCATTTACATATACAGAACGCTTTAACTCCACAAGCAACATCTCTGCATTAAGCACTGCAACATACCCAACATGGCAATGGGACAACTTCACCACCGACACAAGGACATCACGCTACGAAACAGGCACAGGGACATATAATACGACAGTTGACCTGGTAGATAAGAGGTATGAGGGAAGTTGCCAATCTTCAAGCTCTGGTGGTTCTGGGGTGGATACTGACAATGTGAAGATGGCGTTCCTCGCCCAGAACCTTAGCAGGCTCAAGCGTGTTTACTTTCGTGCAGGCGGCAGCTCAACTGCGAGTTGCGTGTCCCTATCAGGATATTCTGGTGAAAGCTATGGGGCAGCCAGCACCACACTTGCATTAACAACAAGCCCGACAGCAACAACATATACTACATTAGATTCCAGCTATGCCGAAGCCTATTGTGGCAGCACACAATATGGCGAATCCCATGCACAGGCAACAACATTCGGCGCTAATTATACCTTAATAAGGGTTGAGGATGATGCAAGCACATTTAGTTTTAATGTATATGAGAATGATGTATTTCTGCACACAGTGGAGACATTTACTGGGGACATTAATATAGCTTATATAGGGGGCACAGAATCATCCTCGGTTGGTGGCAGTGCACAGGGTGGCGGAAGCCAAAACATCTGGATTGATGATGTAAGGTATAGTGGTGTAGCCAACAGTTACACAGATGCCCTTAATTATTCCACGAACTCATCAGTCATCTCAGGGATGCTGTTTGATGCACCCACAAACATCCGTGCAGCAACACTGACTGCCATAGAGTATGTGCCAGCCACCTGCGACACGACATATTATTTAAGCAATACCAATGGGGTAACTTATGAGGAAGTGTTCTCTGGCTCAAGGCATATCTTCACCACAACCGGAAAGAACATCACATGGCTTGCATTCATTAACTGCACATCAAGGGAATACACTGGTGCAATCATAGAGGTTGATATAGACATAGTACCTAGCGCAACATCCAATATCTCAATAGATGCAAACAGTGATGGGGTATCGGACTTCAGCTATATAGGGACAATCAACGAGACCATTTCCCCTGTTAATGTGTCATTTAACTCATCAGTCCTAACTGACAGCATAGGGATAATGGTCTTGTCAATCACTTCAGAAAGCTCTGGGGTGTTGACGATGAATGACTCGCAGTTTAACACCACGCCCAACCCAATAACCCTCAACTACAGTCTGTTCGAATATTGCAATAATTGCGAGGTTAACTTCACGTTTGATGGCAGCATATTAACATTTAACAGCCTGAACATATCCTATCTTGGTGGCAACCAGACAATACTCATCTATGCGAACAGCACAGCCAATATATCGTTATCTTTGGCACGCAACCTGACTTATTATTATTCTGGGTGGAATTACACAATGCCACGATATATTGAGTATCTTGAGTTCATCCCTAAGCGGTCAACTGATAAGAATGTCACCCCTTATGGGCAGACTAGGTATAAGCCAATATTCAATATCTCAATGAAGAATTATGGGACGAATGGGGCAAACTTCACCATAAGGGTTAATGAGACTTATTCATGCGTCAACCTGTCTGCATCCCCCACATACAATAAGACGCAGGGGCAACAGCTTAACACTAGCTGGTACACCTTGGCTACATACAAGGATTATGGGGATTATTTAGGGGTATGGCTTTGGGCTGACTACCAATGCAATATCTCTGCATTTAGAACATGGAACCCATACATTAGCCTGCGTGCCTGTTGCGTCAGTTGCACTGTCTGTGATGTGAGTGGTTAACGATGCCTGTAACTAACCTCCGGAGGGTGCCGACGTATGTCTATATACCACCAGCATATACAGCAGAGCATAAGATTACACTTGAAAAGCTTGATGGCACAGTAGTTGACATCACCGAGTTATGCACATTATTCACTGTTGAGGACTTGGCTACAGATGGCACAGGCACGTTTGAGATAGAACTTCCGGACCTGACAGAGGCATACGCCCACGAGCTTGAAGGCAATGAGATAGTCAGGTACTACAAGGATTACGCTTCTGATGCAACAACCATCAGGTTCAGGGGCAGGACAGAAAAGCCATCAAGGCGTGGATTATCACTGAATATTAAGGGGCGCAGGGAAGATGCACGTCTAATGGATGTAAAGGTTTCCAAGAGCTATGACACCACTGAATGCAGTGTAATACTCATAGACTTGATAAGCACCTATGCTACGGGGTTTACATACACGAATGTTACTGCGTCAACCACAAGCCTTACAATTAGCTGGAATGAGAAGCCTTTTTGGGAGTGTGTGCAGGCATTATGCTCTGCTGCCGGGTTTGAGGCGTATGTGGATGGCAGTTTAGACTGGCACTTCTTCCAGTCAGGCACACGCATTAATGGGGATGAGGGGATAGTGCATGACTTTAACTTGCTGGAAATTGAGGACTTCCATGAGGACTTGACGCAGGTGAGGAATAGGATTAAGGTGTATGGCGCAGAAGTCAAGGGCGTGCAGCAAGTATATACTGTTGAGCAGACTACTGGGAAGTATGGCGTAACTGTATTTGGTCCACGGACAGAGATAATTAATGATGAGAGCATCACTAGCTATGAGCAGGCAAAGGAAATTGGGGATTATACCTTAATACAGAAGA
>Ga0209287_10000368_pt1 | contig 28207 bp, 29 predicted proteins | sample PPLLak3cmMay2015_2_FD_187255 | JGI IMG/M metagenome (GOLD analysis project Ga0209287, IMG submission 187255) | Freshwater sediment microbial communities from Prairie Pothole Lake near Jamestown, North Dakota, USA - PPLs Lake P8 Core (1) Depth... | ecosystem: Environmental > Aquatic > Freshwater... | reverse complement strand
AATAACAGGTACGCCTGTTTCGGTAATTGACAAGGGGAGACAGGAAAAGCGCGAGCTGATAAGGGGCAGGAATAAAGCTAAACTGAAACACACGGTTGAGAGATACTGTGATGTATTCGCAAAAGCAGGGTTTCCTGTTGTTCCTGAACCGGGTGTGACAATTGCACCTTTACCTGAAGCTATGGACAAGATATCGGGCTTGCCTTTTTCAACGGATGTCATAAATATCGGTGTAGCGCCTTTTTCCAGACACCCGCTGAAAATGTGGCCGGAGGAATACATGATCAGCCTTCTCATGATGATCAGGGAAAACCATGAAGTCAAGTTCTGGATGTTCGGAGGTACTGAGGATCTTGAACAACTGGACAAGATTAGTGAATCATTGCCAGGGTCATTCGTTGTTGCCGGTAAGCTTAACCTGGGTGAAGAGCTCGCACTTATGACACAGCTCAACCTGATGATCTCCATGGATTCGTCCAACATGCATATGGCTGCACTGTGCGATGTAAAAGTAGTTTCAATATGGGGAGGGACAGATCCTTTAACAGGGTTTGGAACCTGGCAGCAACCTGACGAATATGCGATCAGGATACCTGTTGAAGAGCTCACCTGCAGGCCATGCACCATCTACGGCAAAGGCGAATGCAAAAGAGGCGACTTCGCCTGCATGATGTGGCTCACCCCCGAAAAAGTGTATGAAAATTTGATCAGCTTAAAGATTCTATAATATCACAATTATTTCCTGATGATTTCCCTTGGCTATTTGTGATAAATTAAAGCATATTAAATGAACAGACGATTAAAATACTATGGCTGGCTGATTCTGACACTTGTCATACTGTTATGTTCATGTTCAAACCGGGATAATAAGAAAATCACTATTGAAAACCCGGAAACCACATATTATAATGAGCAATACCGGCCACAGTATCACTTCTCTCCTGAAGCCAACTGGATGAACGATCCGAATGGCCTTGTATACTTCAAAAGAGAATATCATCTCTTTTATCAATACTATCCCGACAGTACAATATGGGGACCGATGCACTGGGGCCATGCGGTGAGCAGGGATCTGATGCACTGGAAACATCTTCCGATAGCTCTCTATCCTGATTCGCTTGGATATATCTTTTCAGGAAGTGCAGTGGTTGACTTTAAAAACACCTCAGGTTTTGGTTCCCCCGATAGTATTCCAATTGTAGCGATCTTTACCTACCATGACCCTGTTTTGGAAAAAAAAGGAAGTAAAGTATTTCAGAACCAGGGGATAGCATACAGTCTTGACAATGGAATGACCTGGACCAAATATTCAAAGAACCCTGTTCTTTTAAATCCGGGTATCCGCGACTTCAGGGATCCAAAGATGTTCTGGAATGAGGAAACTAACCGGTGGAATTTAATATTGGCTGTCTTTGACAGGGTGCATATTTATTCTTCACCCGATATAATAAACTGGACTTTTGAAAGTGAGTTCGGCGTGAATACCGGTGCCCATGGTGGTGTGTGGGAATGTCCCGATCTTTTTCCTGTGAAGGTCGAAGGATCAGATATGGTTAAGTGGGTTATGCTTGTAAGTATTAATCCGGGGGGTCCTAATGGAGGATCTGCCACACAGTATTTTACAGGCGAATTTGACGGGCATGAGTTTGTTCCTGATGACATAAATGTGAAATGGGTTGACTGGGGTCGGGATAATTATGCCGGGGTGACCTGGTCAGATATTCCGGAAAGTGATGGAAGAAGGATCTTTATTGGATGGATGAGCAACTGGCAATACGCCGCACTGGTGCCGACAACTGTTTGGCGCAGTGCATCAACAATACCGAGGGAGCTGTCATTAAAAAATGATATGGGAAGCTATTTCCTGACTTCAAAACCTGTGATTGAGATAGAAGACATTCGTATCAAGTCTGAATTATCAACTCTTAAGCAGCAAAGTTTTACCGGAGAAAAGGAAATTTCAACCGGAAATACAACTCTTAACCAGAGCGAACTGTTTTTTAATTTTGATCTTAAAGAAAACGGTACGGATACAGTTGGAATTATCTTGGAAAATGATGTGAAGGAAAGATTGATAATCGGTTATTCTCTTAATTACAAGCAGTTTTATATCGACCGGAGTAGGTCTGGTGATTCATCTTTTTCAAAAGAGTTTGCAGGAATTTCTACTGCTCCTTATATTTCAGGAACTAGTCTGGAACTTCGTTTGCTTGTCGATCTTTCTTCAGTGGAATTATTTATTGATGACGGGAGACTTGTAATGACAACGCTTGTCTTCCCTTCTCAAAAGTACACCAGGATTAAACTGTTCTCAAAAGGAGGGACTACTATTCTAAACAAGGCTGCGTTTTATAGCCTGAGAAAGGTGTGGTATTAATGATTAAACCTGCTGCAGGAGTAATCTGTTCTCAAATTCTTATTTTTATGTTAAGCCTGGCAAGCAGGGCTGTCAGTCCCACCATCAGAAGCGCCCATACGAGTGAACCAGCAATAACTACAACAGGATCAGACGATTGCTTATAGAATAGAACCGGTATTCCAATCATCCAGATCAGATGGTAAAGGATATCCGGTGCGAGATATGTTGTAAGTGAGTTTTCACCTGCAGGCTCAAGAAATTTTGTCCAGGCTCTCAGCTTCAGTACATCAACAAGCAAGTAAATAAGGATAAAAACAAGAATACTGATACCTGAACAGATCAATCCCCAGCTGGGAGTTGCCTGGATCTTTGAGATAATGAACCACTGTCGGAGCACAAATCCTGCAGCCATAAATAAAAGTCCGGCTCCGGTAAATATTATCAGCACTTTTCTGAATTCCGTTACGGGGATCTTCTTTATTACCAGTCCTGCCAGCAGGCCGGTAAGTACGATGAGGGGATTATTACCCTGGATTATTATTCCGAAGACTGGATTCACCGGATCCATGAATTCCAGCAATCCCCTGTTTGACAGTATGTTCAGGGCAAGGAAGAACAGGGTAACCAGTGACGTCTTCAGGATTGAATCACGGCATAGAACGTATGTAAAAGCAGACACAAGGTATGCCCAGCCGATGAGACCGAGTATGCCCCACCAGCCTGTTATCAGTGATCCGTTATTTTCCGGCTGACCCGATCTGAATTTAAAGATCAGTACAATGAATATAGCCAGCGCGATCAGTTTGAAGCCTGTCACAGTATAAATTCTGTTTTCTTTGTCATGGTAATCATTCCAGAAAAGGAAGACTGCGACATACATCAGAAGAGCCCACAGGTTTTTGCCGATGCCCGTGAGTTCAGGATCAACCCTGCCTGTGTTAAGCATGAGCACACCTATTATAATAAGACTCAGGGTTCTGGTTAAAATGTGTTTACTTATGTCAAAAAGGCTTTGTCCGTCGGAAAATCTCCTTGAAAATGCGAAAGGTATGGCCATTCCCACAATGAAGAGGAATCCCGGGAATACCCAGTCGGCCAGTCCCATCCCATCGTGACCGGCATCTGCATGTCCCAGCCATGCCGGAGCCACCTGCATATTCAGATCATTTACGAAAAGCATCAGCAGGAGGGTGAGTCCGCGCATTATGTCGATGGAGTAGATCCGGTTGTAGTTGGACATGGTTAGAATTGGTTGAGAGTGTAAAGATTACAAAATTTTATTAATTTTGCGCTCAGTAATGAAAGTCCTCCTTCGCCACCTCCTCCGCTAAAGCTGCGGAGGTCAAAGAAGGCTACGGAGGACGAAGCGGGGTGTAGCGCAGTTGGTAGCGTACTACGTTCGGGACGTAGGGGCCGGAAGTTCGAGTCTTCTCACCCCGACCATAAAACAGAGTGAGAGTGAGAGCGGGAGCGAGTGTTCGGTTGCGCTCACACACTCATTCTGTTTTGACTCACTGCGTTCGTCGAGCTCACATTACTTGCATTTTTCAAATGTTCTCAACTGCTTGTTGAAATCCCTCCACACATCTTTGAATTTTCGCAGACCCTTAATCTGATGGCTTAGATTCTCAGTCCATGCTTTCTCAAAAACTTTTTCCTTTGCTGTTACCTTTTGAACAAATTCTTTGGGATCCTGACCTTTATGTTCAGCTTTCAGTTGAAATTCGATAAATACATCCTGTAATTCAATTCCCTCTGTGTTTGTTAAGTACTCAAGATCATATAAATCACGAGGAATTGTCCTTCCCATCAAGGCAGCCATTTTCTCAATTACTATTTCGTCCAGGCTATAACATATTATGGTTACCTCCTCTTCTTCTTTAAGATCAGAGTAATCATTCAGCATAGCTTTTTTCTCTACTTCAAATTCAAGCTTTTCACCTTTCCCAATATCGGTCTTAATACGGTCGCTCTTGCCTCCGAGCGGTCCAATATAGTCAATAAAGAATTTAAGGGATCCGGATTCATGAACTTCCTTTGAATCTTCGGGTATTGAAAGGTCAATATTGACTGCTTCTTTAATGCTTTCAAATATTTCATTAAATGCTGTGTAGATTTCATCATCAGAATGTAACTTCTCCAATGATGGTTCAATTGTGAAGTCAATATCTTCAGAGTAGCGGTAGTCTTGGATAAAGATCTTTTTAATACACGTTCCACCTTTGAAGATTAATACATCTTTCAGAATACCATGATTATATATTCCCCATAATACCCAGGATATGATATAATCCTTTTCAATTTGCTGAGGTCTGACGCCTTCGTTGTTTGCTATTTTCGAAATCTCCTGCGGTTTTATCATGTGAAGATTGAGTTTTTAATAGTACTTACATCGATGTTTATTTTTAAGCCAAATCTTGAATCTTTTCGGCCCTGGGTTGGACCTGTCGTATCCAGAACCGGAAAACTTGGACCAATTTCTTTTAACATTTCATCGTAATGGTTTGTCCAGGTAAGACCAAGCAATTCTACAAGAAACAAGAATCTCTTCTTTGTGGCCTCGTTTTCATTACGGTTTAAATAATCAAGTAATTTCTGATAATCGATTTTTTCTTTTGATTCATACAATGCTTTACCAACTTCAACCAATCCACCACTCAAATGAGGGCGAGTTAAAGCATCCACCATTGTTTTCTCAAGGTCACTAACCATTACTTTATTATGCTTATCGATCCATGTGTTTTTAAAACCAAAAAATCTTGGTTCTATGTGGTATACAAATTGGAATTCAATTCCCCGGATTTTTTTTATGGCAGGTTTTACCTGAAGATTAGTTACGATAATCTCTTTCAGACTTGGCTGAGTAATTAAACCATGTACCTGCATTGCCGAATAATAACCAATGTAGTATTTCTTACCCTTCATAAGATATCTGGCAACAAGGTGCCAATCCGGAATATACCTTTTGTGATCAGCACTTGAAGGGACGATGTGATAAAGATTACGGTTTAGTTTTATCAACATCCCGTTTTCAACCATTCCGGAAAGAACTCTCGATAGGTAAATTCTGTTTGCATCGGTATACTCCAATAACACATCCTGAAAAGTAAAACAATCAAGGTCAGCACCAGAAAATCTTTTAATAATGTCCCAACTTACTATATTTCTCATTTCACAGACATTTATTATCTTGTTATTATATACTATTTGGTAATACAAAGATAATAAATATCCATAAACAGACAATTATTATCTGGTTATTATATATATTTTGATAATACGCAGATAATAAATGTCCAAATCTCTCGATTTATATAAAGCATGAACTATATATTCTGAGGAAAATAATAAAGTAAATATTTCATCAAATTATCACTTAATGATATTTTGATGAAAAACTGCAAAGGCCGATGACACTGACCATCTCTCGCCGGCACAAATTGACCACCCCAAAGCTGTAGTTAATCCTGTGATCTATAAATAAATATAGAAATGTCACCTCTGCCGGCGGAAGGTGGTCAAGTCTTCCGGCTTATGCACAGGATCATATATAAGTATTTTTAATATCTTTACTTCACACGCTCGCTGCGTTATTTGAATTGATAATTTTATTCTTATTATGGAAACTGTCCCTAACAAGGATCTTCAGTTAGTTTTTGATTTTGCCGGATTCACAAACCGCAATATCTTTCTTACAGGAAAAGCTGGTACAGGAAAAACCACGTTCCTTCATAATCTGAAAAGATCATCACCAAAACGGATGATCGTCGTCGCCCCCACAGGTGTGGCTGCAATAAATGCAGGAGGCGTTACAATACATTCCTTCTTTCAATTGCCTTTCCATCCCTATATTCCGACATTATACCTGCCGGGAAACAGTCGAAGGAGCCAGGCAGAGCAGAATGATCCTGCAGGCTATAAAATGAGCCGCGAAAAGATCAACATCATCCGGAGCCTCGACCTTCTTGTTATCGATGAGATAAGTATGGTGAGGGCAGATATTCTTGATGCCATTGATTCCGCACTGAGGAGATACAAAAACCGCCACCTCCCGTTTGGCGGGGTACAGTTACTGATGATCGGTGATCTTCAGCAGCTTGCTCCGGTTGTAAAAGACGAGGACAGGGAAATCCTGAAAAACTATTATGACTCTTATTTTTTCTTCGGAAGCAGGGCTCTCGGAAACACTGACTATGTTACAATAGAGCTGAATCATATTTACAGGCAGAATGATCAGGATTTTATTGAATTGCTGAACAAAATCCGCGACAATAATGTGGATACTGAGGTATTGAATAAGCTGAATAAAAGATATGTTCCTGACTTTGATCCGCATTCGGGAGGTGGATATATCACACTTACAACTCATAACAATCAGGCGCGTGCTTTAAATGAATCGAAGCTTCAGAAACTTTCCGGTCCGGCTCATTCTTTCAAAGCGATCGTAAAAGATGAATTTCCGGAACTGTCATATCCCAACGACAGTGAACTGATACTGAAGAAAGGCGCCCAGGTCATGTTTGTAAAGAATGACCTGTCGGGTGAGAGACTTTTCTTTAACGGCAAAATAGGAAAGGTTGAATCCTTTGAGGACGATGCAATTATTGTCAGGTGTCCTGGCGACGATCTGCCCATAAGTGTGGAGAAGGCGGAATGGCAGAATATGAAATATACACTTGATGAAGATACAAAGGAGATTGAAGAAAAAGTGATCGGGACCTTTACGCAGTATCCGCTCAAATTAGCCTGGGCAATAACAATCCATAAAAGCCAGGGTCTTACTTTCGACAGGGCTGTGATCGATGCAAGCGCTGCCTTCGCACACGGGCAGGTGTATGTGGCTCTCAGCCGCTGCCGGACCCTTAACGGACTGGTACTGAGCAGCAGAATCAATCACCGAAGCATCATTGATAATCCTGTAATTTCCGGTTTTATTAAAGATTCAGTGCAGCACCAGCCCGGTCCCGGTCAGCTTGCAGAGGCAAAAAAAGATTACCAGCAGCAGCTGCTTGCAGAACTTTTCGATTTTACTGCACTTATACACCGGCTCAATTACTGTATTAATGTTGTGAATGAGCACTCCGGCAACATTCTGGGAAACCCGCGGGAAATGCTCGAAAAAATCATTGCGGGCTTAAAGTCAGACATTGTAGAAGTATCAGGAAAATTTCAGCTTCAGATGAAGGAACTATTGAATGGCGAAGCTGTTCCTGAATTAAATTTTCCGCTTCAGGAACGGATAAAGAAAGCAGCTATTTTCTTTTCGGAAAGGCTTGAAAATCTCCTCAGGGAGATCCTTGCTGGCTATACTGTGGAAACAGACAATAAAACTATAAGAAAATCGGTTAATGAGGCTTTTCAACGTGTAAGAAAGGATAGTGTTATGAAGCTGGAATGCCTTAATTCCGTCAGATCTGGTTTTCAGATAAGTAAATATCTCAATGCCAGGGCGAAATCGGTTGTTGACTTACCTGTAGCTAAATCTAAATCCACAAGGCTTGCCGAAGATTCAACTGCTGTAATTCTTCATCCTCATTTATTCCAGGCGCTGAAGGATTGGCGTTACCATAAAGCACAGGAGCTGAAAGTTGATCATTTCCGGATCTTACATCAGAAAACACTTCTTGATCTGTCAAATTATCTGCCTCGCTCTTCAGCAGCTTTGAAGAGTGTTAAGGGTATGGGTAAGAAGAAAATTCAGGATTTCGGTAATGAGCTTTTAGAAATCATCACATCATACTGTGAAATGGAAAATATTGCCCTGCCTTCATCACAACCTGAACACCAGGAGAGACCTAACAAGAAGAAAGCTGATACGAAAAAAATCAGCCTTGATCTGTTTAAGGAGGGTAGGTCAGTTTCACAGATTGCGGAGGAAAGAAAATTGGGAGTAACCACTATCGAAGGTCATTTGGCACATTATGTCGGTACAGGCGAAATTCGGGTTACTGAATTCGTTTCTCAGGCAAAAGTTGACCTGATCGCCAGCTATTTCGAAGGTGCAGATGACCTTAAAATGGGACCTGTTAAAGAAGCGTTGGGGGATAAGGTATCATGGAGTGAGATCAGGTTTGTTGTTAGTCATCTTAAGTATACGAGAAAAAAGTAAAAGTATCCTTAGACTGTTGTTTGCTTTTCATAAAATTGTTCAATATATTTGCTTGTTCACGTTACGTGAACATTTGATAAAATTGAACAAGATGGAAGACAATTTGATTTATACAGTTATAAATGAGATTCTTAGAGAGCATAAAATCAATGCTTTATGGGAGAAGCCATTCATTCCCAATATTGATGGTGTTTTGAATATTGATTATAGAGGTCATAATCAAAGGTTCTACGTAGACATAAAAAAGGATCTCAGGGAGTTTCAGCTTCACCAGATATTTAACCTGGCAGAAGATTTTAAACCATTCCTTGTAATCGCAGAAAACCTGTTTCCGAAAATAAAGGATACACTTGCGGAGCACGGGATAGCTTATATTGAAATGAATGGGAATATTAATATAGAAACTGAGAATTTACTTATAAAGATAGAGGGGAAACGAAATAAGTATCTCCACACAGAGAAATATGGCCGGGCATTTACAAAAGCCGGACTAAAAGCAATATTCCTCTTCTTAACAAATGAGAATGAGATAAATGATACATATCGTGAAATTGCCAGAAATGCAGGAATAGCAATTGGCAATGTCAGACTCATCCATGAAGGTCTGATTGAGGAAGGATACGCCTTACGAGTCAACGAAAAGGAGCTAAAACTTACGAATAGAAAAGAGTTATTACAAAAGTGGGTTACAACATATACAGAAAAGCTCAAACCAACATTATATATTGGTAATTTCAGATTTAATAATCCAAATGAGTTTATTAAATGGAAAGATTTAAATCTGGAAAGAACCCTTACACAATGGGGTGGTGAAGGTGCCGGGCATATCTACACAGATTACCTTCAGCCTGAAGTACTGACATTATATACTAATGAAAAAAAGGCAAATCTGATAAAAGAGTATAGGTTACTACCTGACCCTGACGGAAATGTCATTGTTTACGAGAAATTCTGGAAAGACAAAAAACCCTTTAAAAATATTGTTCCGCCCATAGTAGCTTATGCGGATTTATTGGCCACAGGAAACAGAAGATGTATAGAAACTGCACAAAAGATATATGAGCAACTTATTAAAAATACCCTTTAATAAAATCCGCAGTGAGGGTAACTATAAAGAAATACTCGAAGCACTGGAACGTGGGTTCAGTAAATTCGAAATTGATTTTTACCTGGTTGGTGCTACTGCCAGGGATGTCTGGATGCGGGGAGTTAATGAAATACCACCAAAAAGGGCAACCAGTGACATCGATTTTGGTATAATGATTAAGGACAGTTATGTTTTTGATGAGTTGAAAAACTACTTAATCGAAGTAGAAGGATTTATCCCTTATAAAGAGAATGCCTTTGTTCTCATGTGGAAAGACAAAACCCAGGTTGACCTGATTCCTTTCGGGGAGTTAGAGAAGGAAGGAGTGGCAACAGTCAGAGGACCAGGTTTCACCAGTATGAACGTGGAAGGATTTAAGGAAGTATTTGAACAAGCTTCGGAAGAGATTCAAACCGAAGACCAGCGTTTTAAAGTATGTACCCTCGCAGGTATAGTGATATTAAAATTGATTGCCTGGGATGACAGGCCTGAAATCAGGGGAGATGATATTGATGACATTGCTGAGATTATTAAGAATTATTTCCATTTTAATTCTGATGCAATCTGGGAACATCATAGCGATTTGTTTACTGATGATAATGAATTGGATGAAATTGCTTCACAATATCTGGGCCGGGAAATTGGAAAAATCATTTCCGGAAATGAAAAACTTATTATCAGGGTAAAAAGAATCCTGGAGAAAGGTCTTAGTGTCAGCGATTCCAATAATCTGGATGAATTATTAGCCAGGGAATCGGATGAGACTATAGATTATTCCAGAAGTATGATTTCTCATATCCTTACCGGCATAAAAGAGACAAACACCTAAAGATATTTTATTGATATATAAAGTATTGTCTGTTAAAATCAAGAAAAATGAACCAGGAAGAAGAAGATGATGATAGTATAAATCCGGAAAGCCTTCCTGTTTTCCGCAAAGGGAAAGAGATATTTGATCTGGTAAATAAAATTACTGCTCTTATCCCTGAGGACAATGAATACCTTATGGATGTAAAAGGATTCATGTTAAGTGATGCTGCCCATTCAACAAAGACCCTGACGATGATATACCGTTTCGAGGTTTTGAAGAAGATCCCGAAGAATGAAAAGAGGCCAATCTTTCATTCCAGGCGATTAATTTAAGCTTTATCAGGTAAGGCTTATTCTTTCTTTTTCACAAGCCAGGGAGCCTCGTAGCCTTCCGGTCTTTTTCTGACAACAGGAGTTTTGGGGACAAAACGTATATCAATATTTTCAATCCTGCCATTTTCTATTTTTAGAAGCAGAGATTGATAAGGTTCAAAAACCAGTTTTGTGTCGCAGGTTTTTCCGGCATAGTTTATTGTTACACGCGTTTCCTTTATTTCATTTTCCAGTGACTGACCGTATTCCATCGGGAATTTCAGCCTGTCGGCTTTCGGATTTGGGAAGAATATATAAAGTACTTTGCCATCTTTTCTGCACCAGTGACGCGGAATTGAATCTCCTGAAATAAATGGGATAAACTCATCATGTAACCTTTCAACGACATTTTTTGAATTTTTCAATTCATCAACCAGGTGATCGTAATCATCATGTAATATCGACCCTGGTTCCCGAGGTACTTTTTTCAATATGATCGTCAGTCCCACGCCTGCTAATTCTGTCATGCGTCTGACAGTTTTGTAATCAAGATATTCAGCATCAACATAGAGAGCTTTGAACTTGGCATCCCCAATCCGTAAGGCACCATTCTTAAAATATGCGTTTTCAAGAAATTCATAGTTTATCCATGCAGGATTATAACCTGCCAATTCATCAGGGAAATAGACATAACGCATCTCATACCATCCCCATGCCCAGATAAACTGCTTTTCTTCCGGCATCCTGCCGGCGATCCATGAGTCTTCAACGGGCAGATAGACAGCAATATCCGAATAAGTCACTCCTTTTTTCATATAAGATGATACTCTCTCCAGGTATCTGTTGAATTCAGCAATTTCGTCTGAAAGGGAGCCTTCCGCTCCGACATGAGTTGTAGCATAGAAGCTTACAGTATCATGATCTGCCGGATTGTGTGGCTTGCCATGCCAGATTATATGATTGATGCCATTGGAAAAGAGTGCATCAGCAACCAGTTTCAGATCTGCCGTCTGCTCCTCCCTCATATAGTCTCCCGGCCATCCGTAAATACAGGTAAATGTCTCTGATGAAACATGTTTTTTCCCCGATAATAAAGCTGAGGATGCAGGAATAGCGCAAAATTCGGGCTCGAAGAGCATGGATTCTCCCTCAGGAATATCCAATAATGCATATCCCGAGATCAAATCACAGGGGGCACCGGATACCTGACCTCTTGAGAAGACTCCGGCAGAGTTAAGTGTTGAGTCAAACATTCTGTAAAAGCCAAGTACCTTGTCTGAAACAAGTTTCATGTAGTCGTAAAGATATTGCCTGTTCACAGGATTATAGATTGAATCCATGAAAGGAATTATATCGTATCCGAATTTATTATGAAAATCTTCAGCAAATCCATCCGACCAGAGTTTTTCGGTTTCGACTTCCCAGCTGTCTATGAAGTATGATTGCCGGATTTGGGTTGCCGGGCGCGGAAATGCTTTTATAAGTCGCTCAAAATAAGGAATATAGTTTGCCGGCGTCAGGTGATCAACAACATAGCCGCTCCTGGGATGCTGCCATGAACGGGTAATAACCTGTCTCCATTCAGGATCACCAAATCTCCGGGTTGCCTGATCGAAGGTCACGTAGCTGTCGCCAAAAGGCCATAAGGTGCCAAATGTAAGATCGCAGCCCAGTCCCACCGAGTCAGCATACCTGATAGTTAAATCAACAATATTACTCCATTCAGAACTGAGCCATTCCTGGCGCGGTGTATAAGTTGTATCGTCCGGATTGAACCTGTTCAGCGGGTAAACCCATGCAAGCTCAACCCCTCCGAAGCCGTTGGCTTTTAACCAGTCGAGGTTATACTGTATGTCTTCCTCTTTTATTGTTGATGCAAACCACCAGTATCTTGTGTAAGGTTTGGACTGTGTAAAAGGAGAATTTCCCGTTTTTTTACCTGAACATGATGGTTGAAAGACCATGCACAGCAACAGGTATCCAATGATCAATAAGCTTATAGGCTTCTTCATGCTATTATCCCAGCAGCTTTCTTACAACAGCCGATATCTCCTTCCCGTCAGCTTTTCCTGCCAGCTCTTTTGTGGCAGAACCCATGACCTTACCCATGTCGGCCGGAGATTTAGCTCCAACTCTGGCAATAATTTCTTTCAATACTGTCTCAAGTTCTGCCTCACTTATTTTTGCAGGAAGGTATTTTTCGAGTACATCTGCTTCGGCAACCTCTTTCTCATACAGGTCCATCCGGTCATTGGCTTTGTATATGTCAGCAGATTCCCTCCTCTGCTTTACCAGCTTCTGGATGATCCTGAGCTCTTCGTCAGCTGTCAGTACTGCATTGGTGCCTTTTTCGGATTTTGCCAGCAGAAATGCTGTTTTTGCAGCCCTTACTGCTTCCAGGGCAACCTTATCGCCCCCTTTCATCGCTGTAATGATGTCAGCGGAAATTCTCTCTGTAAGTGACATAATGGAAGTATTAAGTTATTCTATTGTCGTTTGAAAAGCATTATAAAGATAGATGATTAAGTTCAAAATTTAAAGGTGAATAGAGGTACATACCGTTAAGCAGGACATTTTTCTATTCAGTACAGGGTCGATTCGGGTATGTTAAAAGTGCATATTGTCATCCTTTGTCCAATAAAAAGATTATCATATATTTGTATTGATCAGGGTGATCAAACCTTTAAGTATTTGAATGAAAATTTATATCCAGAATATGGTTTGCATCCGGTGCAAGATGGTTGTAAAATCAGAGCTAGAAAAGCTTGGAATACAATACGTCACTGTTGATCTGGGTGAAGCTGAAATCATGGAAGAAATCTCTGCTGAACAACTGGCCTGTCTTAGTGAAGCCCTTAACAAATCCGGGCTTAAATTAATGGACGATAAAAAGAACATTCTGATTGAGAAAATAAAGACACTTATCATTGAGCTTGTCCATTTTAATGATGAACAGATAAAAATAAACCTATCAGATTACTTAAGCGAAAAGCTAAACTACAATTACACATACCTGGCAAATCTATTCTCCGAAGTCAAAGGGACAAGCATTGAACAGTTTTACCTGGCCCATAAAATAGAAAAAGTTAAAGAACTGCTCGTATATGATGAGCTCAATCTTACTGAAATTGCCTGGAAGCTTCATTACAGCAGCGTGGCACATCTGTCAAACCAGTTCAAGAAAATGACAGGACTTACTCCTACCCACTTTAAGGCACTTAAGAACAAAAGGCGAGGCGCCCTGGGTGATGTGTGAATAATGTAACTTTTTTCCGAAATTGTGTAATGGTTATCATCGTAAAGGGCTGCACCTTTGTTGCATAATTTGATATTCTTATGGAGCGGCTTCATTAAAGCCCGGTTATAAATCAGTCTTTAAGTATTCATTTCAGACGTTAAAACCGGTAACTGATGGGAAAGGCGGAAAATAGCTGGTTTGAAAAGGCAAAGGCGCATATTATTGTTGAAATAATTGAATATGTTTCTAATATGACGGCTCATTCATCGAATATTATCAGGGCAAACGAACGATTAAAGATGATTTCGACCATCATTAAAAGCGGATATGAATAAAATATTGTTTATTATCCTTGCATCTCTTCTAATTAACAGCTGTGCCATCTTCACATATCAGGATTTCGGGATCACCCCCGTGAACCCCGGCAGTTACCCGCAGTTTACTTCAGAAGACTATATGATTGGGCAGCTTGATGAGTATCGTGCCGGATATGATGTCACTTTTTATGATATGAACCTTCACCTTGATCCTGATAATCACTTTCTGAGAGGTGAAGTGACTATTCATTTCAGAGCTGTCGCGAGGCTTAAAAATATCCGAATCGACCTTTATAAGAATTTTGATATCAATAGTCTGAAAATCTCAGGGAAGGAAATACCATTTGTGAGGGAGGAGAGAGCAGTGATTGTATCGCTTTCTGACTCAATGATAATTGGCATGAATTATACCCTGGCTGTCGCTTATGAAGGGAAACCTGCAATAGCAAAAAATCCTCCATGGTCAGGAGGTATAGTATGGGGTAAAGATAAATACGGTCATCCGTTGGTAGGCGTTGCCTGTGAGACAGAAGGAGGAAGCATCTGGTTCCCCTGCAAGGATCATCTCTCCGATGAACCTGACAGCGTAAGACTCAGCATGACCGTTCCTGCAGGATTACAGGTTGTATCAAACGGGATTTTGGAGAATCGTACCTCACGACCTGGGTTAGAGACTTATACCTGGATGACTCGGTATCCTGTTAATATTTATAATATTACCTTTTATGCTGGCAAATTCGAACATTTTAAAGATACTTTGGCAACAGGACAGGGAATACTTGACCTGGATTATTATGTGTTGCCACAACACCTGGGAAAAGCAATAATCCACTTCAGACAGGTAAAAGACATTATCAGATTCTATTCCGGTTCTTTCGGACCATATCCATGGATAAAAGAAGGATTCAAGCTTGTTGAAGGGCCATTCGGAGGAATGGAGCATCAGACAGCAATTGCTTATGGAAGCGGTTATGCCAATCTTCACAGATTGGATGCCGACTATTTAATCGTTCATGAGACTTCACACGAGTGGTGGGGAAATGCCGTATCAGTCAGTGATTTTTGCGATATCTGGTTACAGGAAGGCTTTGCAACATATTCCGAAATGATCTTTACTGAATATAAAAAAGGATATGACAATTCCCTTTTGTACGCCAGCAACAGATTAGCCTGTATGATAAACAACAAACTGCCAGTTGCCGGCCCCCCGGATGTGAGCTATTGGAATAGCAAAGACAACGATATTTACAATAAAGGGGCAATGATACTTCATACCATACGTAACATCGTAAATGACAGCACTCTTTTTTTTGATATCCTTCAGACCTTCTACTATGAACATGCAGCATCATCGCATGTCACTACTGCCGATTTCATCGAAATAGTGGAGCGGAAAACAGGAAAAGACTGGGACAAGTTCTTTGAGGCATATCTTTATAGAAGGGAAGTTCCTGTTCTTTACTTGTACTTTGTCCCTTATGATAATTATAAGGATACTGACAGTACTATAGTAAAGAATATGCCATTTGTTGCGGCAAAATGGACAAATGTTCCTGAAGGCTTCACAATGCCTGTTAGTATGTATTGTAAGGAGGGTGAAATTTCAGCAACGATAGAGGTATCAACAAGACCAACACTGTTCTACATTAATGAGATGACATCATGTAAACTACTGACTTGCAATAAAAGGCTTTCATACTTTAATGCTGTTAAGGATATTAGTGTTTTAAATGAAGTTGAAAATATAGAATCAGTAATTAAATAGGCTTTTAATTATCTGTTATTTTCCGGATAGTAGCCGTGCAAGGTCATAAGAGCTGGACTTACCCCATCGCAATTCAAATAACTTAAGTATAACATTCACACCGTTTTTGGGAATGTGTGAATAATGTAACTTATTCCCGGAATTATGTAATGGTTGCGGGATTTTGGTGACATACCTTTGTAATAAAATCAGAAAACATGAAAAAGATCATTCTTTGTCTAATGGCAACATTTTTGTCATTAACATTCATTCCTCTTCAGTCAAGTGCTGCAACTATTGAGGATCCTTCTGCTGTTGTTGATCCAAAACCTGCAGAAGCTGCAGAGGCTAAAACCCTGCTGCTCAGGTTAGACGAAATTAAAGCGACAGATATGTCAGAAATGAAGTCGTCAGAAAAGAAAAATCTGCGAAAAGAAGTGCGTTCAATCAATCACAGGCTTAAAGCAATAGGCGGCGGCGTCTATATTTCAGCTGGTGCTGCAATCATTATTCTATTGTTACTGATCATTTTATTATAAACATTTAAAACGACAATCATGGGAAATCTACTTTATGCTATTGCAGTTATCCTTATCATCCTTTGGGTAGTTGGATTTTTAGGATTCCATGCCGGAGGCATCATACACGTTCTTCTTATTATTGCATTAATTGCAGTAATACTAAGGGTTATCCAGGGAAAAAAAGCCTTCTAAAACTATTGCATTATTAACCATTGAGTCCATTTAAGAAAATAATACGAAGTAAATAAGCGAAGAAGGTCAGACAGTCTGATCTGGGATTTCATGCTTCAATTTAAGTTTTTCGGACAGGACTCATCATTTATAAATCTTAATTATGAGCTCAGGAAAAGTATTATTAGGGGTATTGGCTGGCCTTGCTGCCGGTGCATTGTTAGGGGTTTTATTCGCACCTGAAAAGGGTTCGGTTACCCGCAAAAAAATATCTAAAAAGGGAGAGGATTATGCCGATTCATTAAAAGAAAAATTCAATGAATTTCTTGACAATATCTATGAAAAGTTTGAAGAGGTAAAAGAAGAAGTTTCTGACGATGCTGAACAGAATAAAGCCAAATCTGAAAAAGTCAAAAAAGACATGAAAACAGCCACTGTTTGAAATGGCTTCAAGGTAATTTATTCATTAGCAAACAACTTTGCAACTGAAAGAAAACCAGTTTCCCTGTAGTTAATAAAATATTAGCAAGATTAAAGCTATGGAAGATAATACGAAGCTGATTGAATCACTGCTGGAAAAAGCTGCTGAATACGGTAAAACGAGCTACGAGCTGGTTAAGCTTAAAGCCCTGGACAAAACATCGGATGCCTTCTCTTCATTCATACCTCATTCTGTAGTCTTTGTTGTAATAGCAGTTTTTTTGCTGTTTCTCAATCTGGGATTAGCTTTCTGGCTTGGTGATGTCCTTGGTAAAACATACTTCGGATTCTTTATTGTTGCTGCTTTTTATGGTGTAATAGGGATTGTTTTACATTTCTTTATGCATAAATGGATTAAGAAAGTTATCTGTAATTCTATCATTAAAAATGTGCTGAATTAAAATCAAATGCAAAACATAACTTCTATAGCTGAGCTTAAAAATGCGATTCAAATTCTAGAGGTTGAGCAAAATCTGCAGGGAAAGCTGCTGAAAGAACATTTCCTTCTGGCTTACGAAAGTCTCAAACCCGTTAACCTTCTTAAGAGTACAATGAATGATATAACTAAATCACCGTATCTGGTCGATAATATTATAGGCACTGCCATAGGTTTAGCAACGGGTTATCTTTCAAAGAAAATATTTATAGGAGCATCAGCAAATAAAATTAGAAAGCTAATAGGTTCTATTATGCAGTATGGTATTACAAACGTTGTTGCTCAAAACTCAGATGCAATTAAATCATTCGGACGGTCTTTATTTCAACAATTCTTCCATAAAAAAGAAAAGAATACTGAATAGCTGTGACAGATGACAAATTAAAATTGCCATTATACGCAAAGGCATCCATTCTATTCCTCGGTTTTATTGCTTTGATAACGATTTTGTACGTTGCCAGGAGCATTATTGTTCCCATCGTTTTTGCAGTTATTATTGCCATATTACTACACCCCTTAGTAAAATTTTTCATACGGATAAAAATAAAAAGGGTATGGGCTATTTTAATCACCATTTTCCTTACATTTTTAGTCATTGTCGCGTTTGGCACTCTTATAATTTCACATGTAAGCCGGTTTAGCGAAACAATGCCCGTACTGGTCGATAAAATCACCGGGATGCTCGACCAGACAATCGCTGATGCTTCCGTCTATTTCGATATAAATCCAATAAAGATCCATGAGTGGATTACAAAAACTAAGATTGACCTGATCAGCACCAGCAGCGCTGCAATCGGACAAACACTTGTCATCCTTGGCAACGGATTGGTGATATTGTTTTTGCTTCCCGTCTACATTTTTTTGATATTATTTTATCAACCTATCTTAATTGAATTTATTCACAGGGCCTTTAGTGCAGGCAACCAGGGTCAGGTGAGGGAAATAGTTACTCAGATCAAAAATGTTATCCAACGATATCTTATAGGACTGGTTATTGAAGCCGGCATAATGGCAACACTGAATACAACTGCTCTTTTGTTACTTGGAATTCCTTATGCTATCCTGCTTGGTATTATTAGTGCATTGGTCAACGTTATTCCTTACATCGGAGGACTTATAGGTGTAGCATTGCCCGTAATAGTTGCTCTGGCTACCAAATCTTCTGCCTGGTATGCCATCTACGTATTAATAATCTTTTATATCATCCAGATTATAGACAATAACTACATAGTTCCCAAAGTAGTTGCCTCTAAAGTAAAAATCAATGCTCTTTTCTCTATAATAGTAGTTTTTGTCGGGAATGCTTTATGGGGCGTACCAGGTATGTTTCTTTCCATACCACTCCTGGCTATCGTAAAACTCATTTTCGACCATATAGAACCCTTAAAACCCTGGGGCTTTTTACTGGGCGATACCATGCCTTCATTATTAGAAATTAAAATGATTTTTAATAAGAAAGTAAAAAAATCTACCTGATAGAATTAAAAAAGACCGTCTGCATTTTGTAAAGACGGTCTTTTTGCATTTAAAAAATGATATTAAAACCGATATCCGATTGAAAGACCAAAACCTGTGTTCTTGAATGACCTTTCGTCATCAGTAACCCAGCTATACTCAGGATTGATCTTCAGCATTCCAAGCTGAGCATTCAACTGGCAGAATACCCCCATTGATAATTCATATCCGAAGAAGATATTTGCTCCGGCATCAAAAGGCTTGTAATAGGCAGTTTCAATCAGATCAATCATATCTGTGACACTGCTTTTGAATTTCACTCCCCTTTCATAGGAAATAGCACCAAAATCAGAGTTCTCCTTGCCGCCTATACCAAAAGCAACGTAAGGACCAAAACCAAGGAGAATATACCCTTCGCCTAACTGTGCTCTGTACAACAGGTTTAAAGGCAACTCAATATAAGACAGTTTTGTGGTAGTTGCGTAATCCCCTGTTACTTCTTCGGATGGTTCAAAGAAATTATTCTTTGCCCCCTTGACAGAGAAAAGGAGCCCGGGCTGAAAATAGAAGTCAGGTGCCAAAGGGATATTTACATCAGCCCCGGCATGAAACCCTATAACAAGAACATTTTCAAGCTTATCGCCATTCCCATCTTTCCCATTTATATTCTGGAAATTGACACCTCCCAGCAGACCAAAGCCCACCTGAGCCTGAAGAGCTACTGTTGAAAGTATCAGAATTGCTGATAGAGTAAGTAATTTCGTTTTCATTTTAATTTCATATTTAGATTGTACAAATATTATTTCGTTTTTGTTATTCCTATTGCCCGGCTGTTTTTGCAGCATCAGCCTTCATCTTGTCATTTGCAGTTATGAGAAACTCAACTCTGCGGTTTTGAGCACGACCCTCTGCTGTCTCATTTTCATATTTTGGCACAGTCTCGCCAAATCCTTTAATTGTAGTACGACTGGCCGATATACCTTCTCTGGTCAGATAACCTGATACTTCATCAGCCCGTCTTTCAGACAAAGTCTGGTTATATGCTTCACTTCCTTTGCTATCAGTATGCCCCTGCACTTCAATATTAGTATCAGGATTACTGTTCAGGACCTTAACCAGTTTATCAAGATTAGTTTTAGCGTTATCCGAAAGGACTGATTTATCAAATGCAAACAGAACATTACTGCTGAATTCAACTACTATTCCTTCACCGACACGTTCGACCTTTGCGTCAGGAACTGTATTCTTTATTTCTTCAGCCTGTTTGTCCATCTGATGACCAATCACTGCACCTGTGGCACCGCCTGCTGCAGCTCCGATAATTGCACCCAGAGCAGTATTGCCTGAAGCTCTGCCAATCATTGCACCCATTGCACCGCCTGCTGCAGTCCCGACGACAGCTCCTTTCTGTGTTTTGTTCCATGAAGCGCAACCTGACAAAATAAAAGCTGCACTTAAAACAATAATTAAACTAATTCTCATTTTTTTCATATTAAACGTTTTATGTTATTTAAAAACTCTAGTACTGAAATTTGCCGGCTTGTACAAAACTATCAGCAGGCAGACTTGTAATTATTTTTTGAAATATTTTGTGCGAAAGGTAGGTTCTATTAACCTTAGGAGCGTTACATAACTTTAAATTAGAGTTACATAATTCACACTTTTTAAGTATGCAATAAGTTATTTTTCGCTAACGCCGGATCATTTCATACCTCTTATTTATATTAAAAATTGACCGCTCAATGAGATTGCAGGGAATGTGTGAATGATGTAATCTTTTCCCAAAGTTGTGTAATGCATGAACCAGTAAACGGCTATACATTTACACGATTAAATCATACTTCACAAATAAGAAACAATGAAAATTCTGATAATTGGATTTCTTGTATTATTTAGCTGGTCAGCGCTATCAACTTATATCTACGTATGTAAGATAAAAGGATTGTGTAATGAACAGGATACTATAGAAACAGGCGTGGTCAATCCTGATGAAATCCCCGCCGGAGACACCTTGTCCAAACCTTTGGTGAGTGAACAGGCAGTAATTCCTGAAAACCTGATAATCTATTTTGCATTTGACAAATCTGAATTTGCTTCTGATGCAGAGACAGACAAATACTTCGATGAATCAGATGCATATATGGATCAAAACTCACAAGCCAGACTCAGTATCACGGGCCACACTGATGCAATTGGATACGATGGATATAATCAGGCTCTGGGTTATCAACGGGCTCAAAGGGTGCAGCATTATTTTGAAAGCAAGGGCATGCCTGCAAATAAGATCATAACAGAATCTAAGGGCGAAAAAGAGCCTGCAGATGCTAATAATACGTCAGCAGGAAGAGCTAACAACAGGAGAACAGTAATAACTATAAAACCATAAAATCATGAATACTTTATTAATTTTAATAGCACAAACAAAAAGTGCTGCAACCGTCGAAATAATCTCTATGTTACTGGGTGCTGCCATTATCGGATATGTAACTGCATGGCTTTATAATAAGGCGGTATATGAAAAGAAACTTAAAGTTATTGAATCTGACAAACATGAATTGAATAACCGTATTGTCAACCTGAACGGGGAAATAGTTGATCTGCATAAAAGTCTTGATGAAAAGGAAAATGAAATGGAACAGATTATTTTGGACAATATTGCACAACGTAAACACTTACTGAATTATGCAAGTTTTGGAACAGCAACAGCGGCAGAAAAGGATGACCTGAAGATGATAAGCGGTATAGGTCCTTTTATTGAGAAAAGATTGTATGCATTGGATATTTATACTTTCAGACAGATCAGTCAATTCACTGCTGAGGATATTGAAACAATTAATGTTGCTATTATATACTTTTCAGGAAGGATTGAAAGGGACGAATGGGTTGCACAAGCCAGGGAACTTGTTCATGACAAAGATAAAAGGACTGAGCTGCTTAAACAGATCAGTGAAGGGAAGGCGCAAATTTACTACGATAGAATAGGGATTGCTAAAAAAGAAGAAGCTGATGATTTAACCATCATCAGTGGTATTGGTGGATGGATTAAGGAAAAACTCAATGTACTGGATATATATACGTTTCAGCAGATCAGTAATTTTACAGCAGAAGATGTTCAATTGGTTACTGATATTATTGAATACTTCCCCGGCAGAATTGAAAGAGATGAATGGATACATCAGGCAAAGGAACTTGTCCGGATCGCAGGCAATAAGGCTGAACTCCTTAATCGCATCAGGGAAAGGAAGGGGAAGATTTATTACGACAGGTTAGGGATTGCCCATAAACATGAGGCTAATAATTTAACCCTGATTGACGGACTTGGATTATGGGTTGAGGAGCGATTAAACATGCTTGAAATATATACTTTTGATCAGATCAGCAAGCTCACACACGAAGATATAGAAACCATTACCGAGGTCCTGGAAATTATTCCAGGTCGTATCGAAAAAGACGACTGGGTTGGTCAGGCTCGCGAGCTTTCAAAAAGATTCCATAGAAACTAAATTTAAACACATGAAAAGCATTTTCTCTTTATTAATTACAGCTTGTCTTTTAGCAGGATGTGCGTTAAATCTGGTAACGGGCCGCAACCAACTGAGTCTGGTAAAGGAATCAGAGGCACAGTTAATGGCCACAAACCAATACAAGACATTTTTAACAGAGAATAAGGTATTAAGTTCCAATACCAGTAAAGATGCTGCAATGGTTGACCGCGTCGGAACGCGAATTGCAAATGCAATTACGAAGTATTATGACAGCCAGGGGAAAAAATCGGTGCTGGAAGGCTATTAGTGGGAATTCAACACGGTTGATAGCAAAGAAATAAATGCCTGGTGTATGCCTGGCGGGAAAGTAGTTTTTAAGCACGCACCCTTCCGATGAAACAAGAATGAGTAAGCTGAAACAATTTATGCCGGAAGCTCTGAAATATTACAATCCCCGTAATTAAGTGACAGTTTCCGGTCTCCTTCATGCAATGGTGACCGACCGGACATAAATATAACTTGTTGATTGTCTTGAATATGATAATTTTTATTTATTTTGTAATTATGTCATATACAGATTACCATTGAAATATCACTGAAGTTTTACGAGTCCGGTAAAATTATTTAACATATCTGCGAGTGAAATCCAGGAAACTGAAATCAACAATATCATCAAAAAATAGAACTTCTGATTCAGATACCGGACCGTTTCCAATAGTCGGTATCGGTGCGTCTGCCGGGGGGCTTGAAGCATTGGAGCAATTCCTGAGTAATGTGTCTGAAAACAGTGGAATGGCATATGTCGTTATACAGCATCTTGACCCTACTCAGAAAGGGATGTTGCCGGAATTGCTGCAGCGTATTTCCCGGATGCAGGTTTTTCAGGTGAAGGACCGGATGACAATAAAACCAAATTGTGTGTATGTAATTCCACCCAACAAGAGTATGTCTATATTAAAAGGTGTGCTTCACCTTTTTGAACCGATGGAAGCCAGGGGATTACGTCTTCCGATTGATTTCTTCTTGCGCTCGCTTGCAGATGACCGCCATGAACGAAGCATCGGATTAATTCTTTCGGGCATGGGCTCCGACGGCAGTTCAGGATTAAAAGCAATAAAAGAGAAGAACGGAATAGTGATGGTGCAGGAGCCTTCAAGCGCAAAATACGACAGTATGCCCCGCAATGCAATCGATTCGGTTTTGGTGGATATTGTTGCTCCTGCAAATTTATTGCCGGAAAAGCTCATGGAATTCCTTAAGCATATTCCTGTCGTCAGATCAGATATGGACATCGAAATTAAAGATAAAAGTTCTCTTGAAAAGATTTTAATTCTGCTTCGCACCTATACTGGCAGTGATTTTTCACTTTATAAAAAGAATACCATATATCGTCGTGTTGAAAGGCGTATGGGAGTACATAAAATTGATAAGATATCTATGTATGTCCGGTTTTTGCAGGACAATCCAATTGAAGTGAATATACTTTTCAAAGAATTAATGATTGGTGTTACCAATTATTTCCGCGATGCTGAAGTATGGGAATATCTGAAAGAGAGCGTAATTCCAGACATTATCTCCAGCCTGCAACCCGGTTCGGTATTGCGGGCATGGGTACCGGGGTGTTCAACCGGAGAAGAAGCATATTCATTGGCCATTGTGTTTAAAGAAGTTGTTGAAAGAATCAATCCACATGGAGGCTTATCATTACAGATATTTGCTACTGATCTGGACAGTGATGCTATTGAAATAGCCAGGAAAGGCATGTTTCCTTCAAATATCGCTGCCGACATATCTCCTGCTCGTTTGAATCGTTTTTTTCTTGCTACGGATGATGGCTATTTTATTAATACTGAAATAAGAGAAATGATTGTGTTTGCACAACACAACATCATAATGCATCCACCTTTTACAAAGATCGATATAATTTCATGTCGCAATCTGCTTATTTATCTGGAGCCCGAATTACAAAAGAAGTTACTAAGTTTGTTTTTCTATAGCCTTAACAATAACGGAATTATGGTGCTGGGAAGCTCCGAAACTCTTGGAACACAGTATCATTTGTTTTCATCTGTTAATGTAAAATTGAAAATCTTCAAACGCGGTGTTTCTACCCAGGTACCTGAATTATTTAATTTTACTTCTAATTTTTCCCGGAGCGGACCTGCCAGCATTGAAAAGCCTGAACCTGCAAAATCAATCCTGAATATTCAAAAACTTGCAGATCAACTATTGTTACAGCATTTTGCACCTGCCGGTGTTCTTGTTAACGAGAATGGCGACATAATCTACATCAGCGGTCATACTGGAAAATACCTCGAGCCGGCAGTTGGTAAAGCAAATATGAATATTTTTGCAATGTTGCGTGAAGGATTGCGTAACGAGTTCCCTGTTGCTTTTCGTAAAGCCATAATGAAAAAAGAAACAGTGGTTCTTAATAGTGTCAAAGCAGATACAAATGGAAATGGTCAGAAAATAGATATTAATATTCAATGGATTGAGAAACCTGAGCCTCTTAGCGGCCTGATAATGATAATCTTTATGGATGTGGTGGAAACGGGCGATATTAAACAGCCAGCAAGAAAAGAAAAGAAAACTGTACACAATATCAGGCAATCTGAGCTTGAGAAAGAATTAAATCATACACGTGAAAAGATGCAGAACACTCTGGAAGAAATGCAGACTTCGCAGGAGGAACTGAAATCTACAAACGAGGAGCTGCAATCAACAAATGAGGAACTGCAATCTACCAACGAAGAACTTACCAGTTCAAAAGAAGAAATGCAAAGTCTGAATGAAGAACTTCAGACACTGAATGCTGAATTGCAATCCAAAGTGGATGATTTATCGCGGGTAAACAATGATATGAAAAACCTGCTCAACAGCACCGACATTGCTACTCTTTTTCTCGACAAAGAATTGAATATCCGTCGTTTTACCATTCAGACAACCAAAATATTCAAGCTGATAAAAAGCGACATAGGGCGACCTTTTACCGACCTTGTTACCGATCTTGTATATCCTGAATTGTCTGCTGATGCACTTGAAGTATTAAAGACGCTGGTATTTATACAAAAACCTGTTCCTACAATAGACGGGAGATGGTTCAATATTCGCATTATGCCATATCGTACTTTAGACGACCGGATAGACGGCCTGGTAATCACATTTATCAACATCTCCGAGCTCAAGAAGGTGGAGCTTAAATTGAATGAAACAGAGCAGTTGAATAATCTGCTGTTCAATTCTTATTCAGATATTCTGATTAAATTGTCAACCGACCGGAGAATTGCAGAGTTTAATCCAGCAGCTGAAAAGTTCTTTGGAATGAAACGTGAGGATGTACTGAGCCGGAATTATTTTCAGTTGTTTATTCCTAAAACTGAACGCAAAAGCACGGAAATTAATATCGATAAAATCCAGTCCCGATTACTGAGTGGTAAATTCAAAATGCAGGTAATAGCAGCCGGAGGCACCGTGCAGGTTGTTAAATGCACCATAAATGTGCTTCTTAACAACCTCAAAATGGCAGCAGGAATGATTTTATTACTAAAAAAATAGCTATATTATGATTAACAAAGACAGGAATGTCACAGATAAGCAAATGCTTCGAAGGAAAGCGGAAGAACTACTGAAAAAGAAACAAAAAAAAACAGACCGGCCGGTAGTTGAGGCTGATGTGAAAAAGCTCCTGCATGAACTTCAGGTACACCAGATAGAATTAGAAATGCAGAACGAAGAGTTGGTCAAGGCAAACCTGACAGCAGAAATGGCTCTTAAAAAATACACTATGTTATACGATTTTGCCCCGATGGGCTATTTTACACTTGATAGCGAGGGTAGCATCTTTGATGTGAATTTCACTGGCGCCGAAATGCTCGGCGAGAAACGTTTTAGCCTGGTTAATGCAAATTTCAGATTATTCATTTATGAAGATTCGCAGGTTGTATTTAATAAATTTCTTAAGAAAGTTTTTACAAGTAATGAAAAAGAATCGTGTGAAGCAATGCTTGGTTATGAAAAAAAACCTCTATGCCACGCTTATATGGAAGGCATCGTAACTGGCGATAACCGTAAATGTCTATTATCAGTCATTGATATATCAGGCTTCAAAAAGCGAGTCAATCCAAAAAGAATCTTATAAAACATTTTTCTTACCCGTGAAATTGAACGGTAGAAAGAACTACTGATTCACCGGAATGGTCGCCTTCCAACATTCTTTAAGCCATGTAGCAGGACACGGAATTAACGGTACGGCTGAAAATACCTGTTGATATAATATTGATTTATCTTACAGCCCGGACTGACGGTAAAGACCGTGTACAGTTCCGAAAGGATATTTATCTGAGAGATGAGATGGTGTTGGAAGCATTAGGTTAAAAACCAGAAACAGCTAATGTTAAAACTATCCTTTTGTGAGGGAAGTAATTCTACTGATAATCTGTGAGTTAGATGTGTAATTTGTTTCAGGTACATAAATAAACAAACATGAACCACCTTTGATGGTCTGGATAATTTCCTTACTGATTTCCACCGGAACAGCATGACAACCAAGACTACGACCAAGCCTCCCATGGTTCCTGATAAAATCAGCTGAGACATAATCAGCACCATGCATAATCACTAACTTTTAAGAATAATGTGTGAATAATGTAACATATTTCTAAGGTTATGTAACACTTACAGAGATCAAAGGATTGACCTTTGTATCAGGGAAATTCATTAACAGCTTAAAATTCTAAAAATGAACACAACAGAAGTTAAGGGGAAATGGAATGCACAAAAAGGCAAGCTCATGCAGAAGTTTGCGGTCCTTACGGATAATGATTTAATGTTTGCACGAGGGAAAAAAGATGAAATGTTGGGGAAGCTTCAGATTAAACTCGGCATGACAAAAGAAGAAATATTCAAGATTATCGCAGAGCTTTAACCATGTACGGACTTGATCTGGCGTTTTATAATGAAGAAGTTAAATCCTGTTATCAAAGTAAAAAAGATTGCAGTTGAGCAATCAATCAGACTCGTCGAAAAAACAATTGCAAAAACTGCCGAGGCAGGTAATTTTTTAACAAATATTGCCGATGTCTTCTTGTTTATAACACGAGTTGTAAAAGAGACATTTTCGCGCAACTTTGAATTTAAGGAGTTTTTGCGTCAATGTTTTCAAATCGGATATAAATCATTACCCCTTATTTCAGTTACAGGAGTTATTATGGGTTTGGTGCTGACTATTCAGGCACGGCCCGCTCTTTTAAGTTTCGGGGCAGTCAGCCTGCTCCCCGGAATGGTAGCTGTATCTCTCATCAGAGAAATGGGACCGGTTATAACCGCATTGATATGTGCGGGGAAAATAGGTTCAGGTATGGGCGCAGAGTTAGGTTCAATGAAAGTGTCGGAACAGATTGATGCCATGGAAGTATCATCCACCAATCCCATGAAATTTTTAATTGTTACAAGAGTATTAGCGGCTACGCTGATGATACCCTTATTAGTATTATATGCCGATGCGCTAGGCATACTAGGATGCTGGGCGGGAGCAAATATTAAAGGAAATGTTACTTTGGTTTTATTTTTTTCACAGGCATTCGGCCATCTTGAGTTTGTTGATTTTTTACCGGCTTTTATTAAAACCTTCTTTTTTGGCGCGGTGATTGGCTTTGTGGGATGTTATAAAGGATATACGGCA
>Ga0209287_10000367_pt1 | contig 28288 bp, 26 predicted proteins | sample PPLLak3cmMay2015_2_FD_187255 | JGI IMG/M metagenome (GOLD analysis project Ga0209287, IMG submission 187255) | Freshwater sediment microbial communities from Prairie Pothole Lake near Jamestown, North Dakota, USA - PPLs Lake P8 Core (1) Depth... | ecosystem: Environmental > Aquatic > Freshwater... | reverse complement strand
AAGTCCAGTGCAGTTCCGTTAATGACAACCCGCGGTCTTCCAGCAGCATTAATGAGGGGACGACCTGCCGCATTTCCCAGAACATAGACCTCTCCGCCTTTTGCGCCGTACATAAAGGTCTGGCCGGTATCCCCATAAATTACCAGCTTGCCGCTTTTGATAATCTGCCCCAACTGATCCTGAGCATTGCCGTGCACGGTGATCGTCAGGCCGTCGATGCCGGAGGCGAGATAGTCGCCGGAACTGCCGTATACATCTATCCTGACACCACCTGCTGCTTCGCCAAGACCGCAGCCCGTAAACCGCTGCCCCTTGTACCCGTAGCAGATAAACTGCTTCCAGCCCAGCTTGTGAGCGGCACAGATAAGACGGGCATCACAATCATCGCCTTCCGGCGGAAATTCCCGCGCGTTTATTATCAGAACATTCCCGTTCCCTGCGGGCGCCCTTAAGGCAGCCCTTGTATTCCAGTCTATATGACGGTATTTCCCGGAGCTTTTATCGTTTATTCCGGAAACAGAAGCAAAAACCGAGTCGATGCTGCTTCTTATAATATTCAGCAACGAACCGCGTTTTTTAAGACCCAGGGGGTACCGTCGGTCGTTAAGATATGTCAGTATCCCGATTGCTTTTGATATAAAGTCGTCGCTTTGCCCGGAAAGGTTTGCAAGCTCAGCGCACGCATATCTGAAAGTTTCATAATCCCATAAGGCTATATTCTTTACGAAAAAGGAGGCTCCGGACGCAATATCCTCCATGGCAAGACATGCTCGTATTGCTTTTGAAACCGCGCCTGCCTCCGCAGCCGGCCTGATATCAGGCGTCATTCTGTAATGGGCGTTTTTCCCGGTCAGCCTGACCGCATCGCCGAACTTGTTGGTGCAGACCAGTTCTTTTTTGCCCTGTCTGTTTTTATCATCCTTGACCGTGAAGATAAACGCGCCGCCGTCGGTTGCGCTTCCGCCACGCGCATTCCAGTATTTGTCGGCAACCGGGCAGAAACGACTGTCTTCCTTAGCCAAACTCTGAAGGGTGGCGTCTATCGCCTGTTTTTCGGAGCATACGAGCCCTATCTGAACTTCGCCTTCCTGAAGGGCGAAAACCTGCGGGCGGAGCATGGCCGTGTCCGTTATGCCGATAAGCTGAAAAGCGTTGTTATAGAAATCATTGCGGGCAATTATGAAGAACCACGGCCCGTCGGGCGAGCTGTGCATATGGTTCGACTGTATATGCCTGTATATTTGCTGTTTTGCCGGCGGAAGCAGGTCGAAATCGTGTTCGGTGGTCGGCGCCATGGCCTCAATAATATACTCCATCGGATATCCGTATGTCCGGTTAAGCAGATCGAGCATCAGCACCGATACTTCCGTGTCCGTCAGAAACTGCGGAAATATGTTGTTCTGTTTCAGGTATTCGCTGACCGCATGGTAGTTGGCAAAATCACCGTTGTGCACAAGGGCTTCATCCATTCCGATGAACGGATGCGCTCCGCCGGGATGCCATACGCGCCCCTTGGTCGGATACCTCTGGTGGGCGATCCATCCATGCGCCTTGAAATCATCCAGCAGGTAATACTGCGCGACCTGCTCCGCATATCCGACTATTTTAAGGATCATGATGTTGCGGCCGTGGGAAAGAACAAAGGCTTTTTTCTCCCCCAGGGAAGCATAAAATGCATCGTTAAGAAGATAGGTGTTCCGATAGATGTATTCATCTTCCGCCTTCCGCGTATCGATATCCTGTAATCCGTTATCTTCGATAAAGCGGTCCAGCACGTCGCGTTTGACCCTCACAAAATATCGCCAGACATCGGGAGGTCTGACCTCGAGACCTGCAATCTCACGGTAATCGTCGACAGACGGTATCTTCCCGGCATTCCTTACTTCCAGATACGGCTCAATATTCTTTTTTTCAACATCCCCGCGTGATTCAGGATCGAGCAGGGCTATCTGCAGCATGTAATGGGTGTCCAGGACATCCTGGCTGACTCCCAGGCTGTCCGCACAAAGGCCTACGGCAGCGATGCCTCCTCCCTTGCCGTTGCCCCGGTTGTGCATCTGGACCGAAGGCTCGAATATATGGCGGCCGCCGACAGGAATCGAAGAGATGAACCCTGTAACCCCGCACCCTCCCTCTTCCGCAGCCTTCTTTGAAGATATGTTTCCTTGCGGCAGTGTTGCCCTGCCGGCAAGAATTCTGTTGATGATTGCCTCACTGTTCTTGTGCATTTTCAGCTTTTATCCCTTATGCTTTTTAAAAACCCTTGCGGAATATCCGATCTGAGACTGTTCGATATGCCTAAAAAGGGTTCAAGGATTCGAGTGGTCAGGTGAAGGTTAAAAAAACCGCCTTTTTACTTTTCACTTTCGCCTCACCCCTTTATTATCGGGTTATTACCTGTTATCAGATCACCAGCTTTTTATTCGGCGCAGGCTGATATTTCAGCCTTTCGCTTTCTTCCAGATAATCGAGATGCACCAGGAGATCGCTGCGGCCGACGAGTTCGCGGATGCTTTTCATCCCGAACCGCCTTAATATCCGGCACCACTGCCTCCTCCAGGCGCTGTACATATTTACGATACGGTTCTCCGCCCACTCTTCGGTTATCATCTCGCCCAGTTCGGAGTCGGTGGTGGCTATGCCGCGGGCGCATCCGCGGCCGCTTTCGCAGTTTCCGCAGCGCACGCATTCGAGGGCAACCAGGTCCGCCGTGCCTATAACTACCCCGTCCGCTCCGAGCGCTATCGCCTTGGCGACATCCATGCCGTTTCTTATCCCGCCGCTTGCAATAAGGCAGACCTTATCACGGACTCCTTCGTCGGTTAAAAACTTGTGAACTTTCGGTATTGCATACTCAATCGGCATTGCTATATTTTTCTTGGCGATATCAGGCGCCGCTCCTGTTCCTCCGTAGCTTCCGTCTATATGCACGATATGCGCGCCTGCATAATAGCTCCCGACCGCCACCATATCCACATCCGACGGGGTGGATACTTTCACCGACACCAGAACGCGCGGATTGATCTCCTTAACCCAGTCTACGTGCTTTTTGTGGTCTTCTACCGAGTATACGCTGTGGAACGGAAAGGGAGAAAAAAGTGCGTTCCCCACCACTGTTTCCCGCATGGCGGCAACCTTGGGCGTAACCTTGTCCCCAAGCAGATGTCCTCCAAGCCCCGGTTTTGCTCCCTGAGCGTATTTGAACTCGACAACAGGCGCATACTGTATGGTTTTTTCACGAACACCGAACAAGCCTGTGGCCACCTGGGTAATAACATGGTCAGCGTAGGGCACAAATTCTTCGGGGTATCCTCCTTCGCCGGTGCAGGTAAGAGTATTGAGGCGTTTTGCGGCCCTTGCCCTTCCGACAATGACGTTTAAGGCGGTTGAGCCGAATGACATGCCGCCGCCGTAGCATGGTATGGATATCGTTTTTTCGGGTCGCCCGTCGGCTCGCTTGTTCAATAGAATGCTCGTGTCGATATCCTCATCAGCCAAACCGGAACAACTTTCCGCCTTCGTCAGTTTGAACCTGATTTTATCGAAACCTCCTCCCGAATTTCCGAGGTTGTATTCAAGGTCAACTACAGGCAGATTGCCTGTTTCCGCCATTTCCCAGTGCCCAATCAGCATCTCATCCGTCCAGCGGTAATCACCGAGCGTATCCAGCATCGGATTAAAGGAAAGCGTAAGCGCCTGTTCAGGGCACCGGTCTATGCAATAAAAGTCGTTTTCACTGCACTTGAATCCGATGCATTTATGCTCAACGGGGCGAAGCGGTTTGCTGAAATTATCGTATCTTGGATGTACCCCGTACGGGCAAAGCTTTGCGCACAGACCGCATGATACACAGCGGGAGTTTCTTCTGATGGTGTACTTGCCGATAGTATTTCTGAACCGGGAGGGTGTAACCCTTGTTTCCGGCAATCTGTTCTTGATTTTACTCTTTTTCATCTTTTATACCAGCCCCGATATCTTTCTTTCACCGAAAATAGGACCAAAGTTCTCTCTTTCCAGATCCTCGAACCACATGGAGCGGCCGACTTCACCCCGCAATCGCCTCGCTTCGCGTATGCCCATGGCGCCCATAACTTCAATAAGCTGATTCCGCCATGCTCCGACAAGGTTGATTATCCTCTGTTTTCCCCATTCGGGATTTATGTTCCCTATTTTTACCGGGCAGGCCTGACCCTTCCTGCACAGGTAGCACAAGCGGCATTCGAGCGCTATCAAAAGGGGGATATCTATGGTTACGCCGTCCGCCCCGCATATAATAGCCTTTGCCACATGCTCGGCCATTGCTATCCCGCCGGAGAAGACCAGGTTCACATTGTTTCTTATATGTTTGCCGACAAGACTGAGATGGACTTCCCTTATCATATCCTTTATGAACCGTGGGTTTTCGGAACCTGTCTCCCGGCCCCGCGAATCCGCATAAAAATGAATCGTGTCTGCCCCGCTCTCTGCAAGTGCAACCGCTTTGGAAGCGGCTTCGCTGTTTAATGGAACACCTGCCGAGATTATGAGTCCTGTTTTTAATGCTCTTAATCCGGAGATTATCCTGCATGTTTCATTGTCATAGGAAAGCTCCATCATCCTGATTCCCGGAGCCCGCTCAAGGAAATCAATGTAGTTATGCTTTGACAGGCATGGGACAAGGCAATCGGCAAACTGGGCAAGATTGGCGGAATAGTATTCCGGATCAATGAAGAACATTGTGCCGAGAAAATATGCAGCCCTGACAGCGGCCTGCAGGACGTTTTCACTAAGAACCCCGAACTCCGGCTGCCTGAGCATGACAGGAAGAGGAATTTCGAAAACCGCCGGGATTTCAGAAGGCGGCGATCCGTCTTTGGAAAAACTGAGCCGGGACTTCCGGCGTGTGAGTTCAATTCCGGTATTGATATATTCGCGTCCGTGGATACCATCTCTTGTCGGCCTCACTATTTCGGACATATCCGTCCACATTGAATCAAAGCCCTCTCCCACGAACGGGCCGCGGTAACCTGCTCCTGAAACCGGAATCTTCCCGGTATGAGCCTGGTACCATGTCCGGTGGATTATATCTGCCGCCCAGTAATCGTCCCCGAGGGAACGGTACTCCGGGTTGATCACGCGGGAGAAGATCCCTCTCGTGCACTCCTGAACACAACGGAAACAGCTCTGGCATGCATACAAATATTCCGGTTCCTCCATGAGCGCGATATGCTTATAATTATCTTTGAAGATATTGTAAATGCATCCTTTCTTGACACATTTCCGGCAGCTTCCCGCGCAATCCTCACGAAATTCTATGGTAGTGTATTTCCCGATCGGCTTGAACCGTGGAGGCGCAGCTTTTACCGGAACCTGATACTTTTTTGGCATACTCTCCTCCGGACTAGGCTGTCTGCGGCCTTGGTGAAAGGCCTGCGGCTTCAACGATTCTTCCTACCGTCTCTTCCCATTCAATGGCCATTATGTGGATACCGTGCACCCCTTTTATTTCGCGCAGTGCGGCAATTGTTTCCAGGCAGATATCAATCCCCTCTCCGGCCGCTTTTCCTTTGGGCACGCCTCCCATCCTCTTTATTACCAATTCGGGAACATCCATTCCCGCCACCTTTTTCGCCATATATTTCGCCATTCCTTCCGATTTCAACGGAGTAATACCGGCAAGTATATGGGTTTTTTCGGTCAGGCCCTCTTCGCGTGCAAGTCGCATCCATTCCCTGAAGCGCTCAAGGTTGTAAACGCACTGTGTCTGGATAAAGTCGGCGCCGGCATCTATTTTCTTTGCCAGCCGGATGACCCGATACTCAAACGGATCGGCAAAAGGATTGGCGGCGGCCCCGATGAACATCTTCGGCGGAGATATGAGATCATATCCGCTCATATCTTTACCCTCCGTTTTCATGATCTTTACCATGTGAACAAGGTTGACCGAATCAATGTCAAAGACGTTCATTGCATCAGGCTGGCTCCCGAATGTCTGGTGGTCCCCTGAAAGGCAGAGTATATTCCTGATTCCAAGAGAAGATGCTCCCAGGATATCCGACTGAAGAGCGATCCTGTTTCTGTCCCTCGTGACCATCTGCATTACAGGTTCAAGTCCCATTGCGGAAAGATGCGCGCAGGCCGCTATGCTCGACATTCTCACAATCGCAGTCTGGTTATCTGTTACATTCACCGCATCTACATGCCCTCTCAGCAATTCGCCCTTTTTCCGGATTATCACCGGATCAGCGCCACGGGGCGGCCCGCATTCGGCTGTTACGGCGAATTTTCCATCTGACAAAACACTCTGCAGGTTGCTCAGCAATTCCGGCTTCATATGACATGATCCTCTCTTACCAGTTTTCTTGGTCCGCCTGCATGACTGGTTCGCCAGTCTTTCGGTGGATTGTATTTTCTCAAATTGTCAAGCTGCCCGAGGGCGGTCAGCCTCGTTATAATCTGCTGCCAGGCACAGTCCGTCTCCGGATTTACCTCGCATTTCCCGTTACGGGAACCGCCGCAGGGACCGTTCTGGAGCTTCTTGGCGCACCTTGAAACAGGGCATACTCCGCCGAAAAGAGCCAGTTTGCAATCACCGCACCCCAGGCATTCTTCGGTAAAGAGGCCTTGTTTTTCAAGAACACCGATAAAGGTTGTATTGACGCCCGGAAGCACCGGGACATCCGCAAATCTCCTTGCGATCGCCTGCACACCGGCTCCGCAGGCAAGGGATAATACGGCCGTATTTTTAGAAATTGCGCAAGCGGCTTCCCTAATGAATTCATCTTCACACTGCCGCTCGATGGTCAATTCTTCTATGTAGATGCTTCTGCCGTCTTTTTTAAATGAAAGGCGCAAAGCTGAAGCTAAAGTTGCAACCTCATCCTCTCCGCCGGCAAAGCATGTTTTCACGCATGTGCCGCAGCCGAGAACAAGCAGCTTTTTATACGGCGCAATAATTTCCCTGATTTCCGCAATTGATTTCTGTTTTCCGACTATCATAATGATTCTCTCCGTTTGAACTGAAACGCGAGCGCATTCCCCGACCGCTCTGCGGCGGGGTTAGCGAGCAAATTAAAAACAGATGATATTCCATACGGTGAAGATTCCCCGACCGCTCTGCGGCGGGGAGCTTCAAACCTTTAAATTCCCGCTTCACTTCGCCGGGTTTGGCCCCATGTCGTTAATATCCGACAAGATCTGCCGCAATATCTTCCCGGTATTTTCGGTATCGCCGGATTCAACATTGTGAAGCGAAAGGCGCCTTCCCTCCAGCCCTATTTCATCAAGCAGTTTTTTAACAAAGTTCACCCTTTTCTTTGCCCTTATATTTCCCTCCACATAACGGCATTGCCCTTCCGGACATACAAAAACAGCTACTGCATCAGCGCCGGACTCAAACGCCCTGAGAAGGAAAACATCCTTTACCATGCTTGAACAGGCCATCATAACAGTTTTAAGCTCAAATGCGTCTCCGGATAAAACCGGAAGGGACGCGCAGTCGTTGAATGCGTTGATGCAGTGAAAAAGCGTTATCTGCGGTTTATATTTTTTTATCATGGGTATTGCTCATAATTATTTAAAACTGTTAGTACTACTAAAAACAAAAAAGACGCCATTCCCCTTATCACTCGGGAATCAGACGTCTTTGTCTGTTTATCGCCGCGGCAAAAAGCACACACCATCGTGCGCACTGTGCCTATGTTGATTTCCTTCTTAAACCAATCATACAATTTGTCAAGTTATTTTATATGGACTGAGTCGGCATTCCTTCAATCTTCATGATACTTTCACGCAACTTTTGCGGTATCACAACTTTTTTATTCTCACTGTAGTTGTATGTCACGATCAGGCCTTCACCTTCTGCCGCTGTCTTCTGATGCTTCGTACTGACCACGATATAATTCATGGTAAAACGGTCCTTTTCGACCTTCGACACCTTTGCCCCGGAAAGGACTGTATCGGGATATGTCAGTGGTATCCTGAATTTACAGGAAGTGGACGCAAGAATTGGCCCTATGCCCTTTTGGGTCATCAGTTCGAGAAGATCAAGCTTTTCAAAATAAGCTATCCTGGCGCTCTCAAAATACCTGAAATAAACTGTGTTGTTTAGATGCGAAAAAGCGTCCATCTCTCCCCATGCCACGGGAATTTCAATTACTACCGGATATCCCTCTGTAAGCTTTTGCATAAACAGCCTCCCTTGAACCACAATAACGAGCTTATTCACCGCCAAGTAAAAAATAGAAAAATCAGCTTTTTACGAAACTGTCAATAAATGTTTCTTCGTAAAAATTTTTTAAGGACTTTCAACCCATACCTTTCTTTCTGTTGCCATGGGTCATTTCAACCTTTAATACATTTTCAATTGCGATCTTTTTACCACGTTTTACCAGTTGCCAGTTCAACTCCGGCTGTCAATCAATAATTCTTCATTTATCAAGAGGTATCAAGAGAAGTAGGTCGCTGTTTCGTTTCAATCAATTTGCAGAAGAACCGTAAATATCTGAGAGGGCGGGGAGTTTTTAAAGGCTCCGCCCCAATTACAACTAAACCATCCTCGTCTGGAAGACGATGGGTTTAAGAATCGTCGATTTGAAATCTACTGCATCTATTATGGGTTCTCCTTCTTGCTTTTCAATATATTGCTGAATCATTTCATCAGTTATATTGCCGGAGCTGACAGCCAAGTATCCTCTGGCCCAAAGGTGTCTTCCCCAAAATTGTTTTTGTAGATGTTTATACTCTGAAAGTAAGATTCGGGGGCTTATACCTTTTAACCTTTGAATTATCATGCTTACGTTTTGGGTCGATCGATACGATATAAATATGTGAATGTGGTCTGCAGATACCTTTCCGGAGATAATATCAATCTCATGTTCAATCGCAATCTGCCTCAAAAGATTTCTGGCACAGATAGCCACTTGACCAGTCAGTTCTTTTTTTCCGTACTTCGGAATTTAAATCGCATGTATCTTTAGATCGGTTTTTGTATGTGCACCAAGTTTATAACGTCGCATAACAACTTGATATAACCTTTTCTTCGCCTAAAGGCGAGGGGTTTTAACCATCCCCGAAAAGGATACTAAATAGTGTCCATCCGGAAATGGCCCTTTTGGGCGATCTCTGTGTCAATCCGCTGGATTTCATGTGCGACATACTATGCGTATGTCTCCGTGCAATACCTTGATTTTCTTGAGCTTGCCCATAATTGCCTATTTCCGAATTGGAAACATTTATGTGTACAACTATAGTTTCCGGATGGACACTAATTAATATTTAATGGAAAATAAAACTTAAAGCCTATGTGCAAATTCATAGAATGGTACTTAAATACTGGGAAGTGTTTGCCAAAGGGTTGGATTAAACACCGATCAGCGAAAGGCAGCTGAGAGAGTGGTTACAAAAAATCCTTCACTTCACTGGAAAGCCAGCAGCGTTTATCTTTCAACTATTTCATTTACTTGACCAATGACCGGGTAATAAGCGCTGATAAGATGATGAACAAAGCCAAGGGCTCTGTTTGACACAAAAAGCAAAAGGATAAAAGCGTCGTACCCAAAAAGCTGCGGGCGCTGGATAAATAAGCTACTTGGGGCAAATCCAATGCCGATGACTGGTTCTATGGCCATGGCAGCTTTAGCCTTACATCCCATAGGGTTTTCTTCCTGGGCTCATTTATATGGATGAAAAACAGCGGCAATGGAGCCAAGAAAATGTGGCTTGAAACCGGTCACAAGCTGTTGCCGCAAAATGGATGGATCAGAAAAGCGGCAAATCATTATGCGAATCATGCTCCAAACCAAATTCAAACAAATTTACAAAGAGCGAGCATATCGCGTTGAGCCGATGCAGGGTATAGTAAAAGAGATCTTCGATCTTGGTCGATGCTGAATGAAAGGTACAGTAAATAAAAGTTGGTTGTTTGCTGCCATGGGACTTACCGTCCAAATGCATCAGCTCAAAGCGTATCATGAAAAACGATTAACATAGAAAATTAAGAAGGAGGTCTTGGGATAAACTCCCCGACCTCTCAGATAATTATAATTGTTTCCTCTAAAATTATATTTATACTGCAACATTAAGAACAACCCTATAGCATTCGATGTATTCAATAGGATTACTTGTAGAGGATAAATCGCCTGAAATAAATAATCAACTTTTTCTGCCGATGGTCTTTCAACCAATAAGGCAAACAGCTTGACACCGGTAATGACGTGTGATAATTTTTTAATAATTGTTGAGACTTGTTTAGCATACACATTTTTTAATTATTTATATTGGGAGGCATGATGGACGATGAAACGAAAAACAGCCTAGCGCCTTCGGATAAAGATTCCATTGACGACCCGGATCTGATAAATCTTATTGAAGAGGTAAAAAGCACCCTTGATGATGATGATGAAATCATCGAACTGACTGAAGCTATTGACAGCGCCGAAGCAGAAGCAATTTCTTCAGAGAATCTGCCCTCGGACAGTGGATCAGACGAGAATTCGGATATTATTATTAAGGACTTGGATGATGATCTTGGTATAGACGATTATGTTAAAGATGATTTCGCAGCCGATCTCGGGATGAAGATAGAAACTGATCCAAATTTTTTAGTTAAACAGCCCGAACCGGAAGAACTCGATCTGGGCATCAGAGAAGAGGGGGAGTTAGGCAAAATTACGATATCTCAAAGGCAGATCGAAGATGCAATCGAACGCGTGGTCAACAAAATGTTTGGAGAGAAGATCGATGCCATTCTTACAAAGACAGTCGAAAGGGCTGTTTCACAGGAAATAATCAGATTAAAAAATATTCTTCGCGTCAGCAGCGAAGAAGAAATCGATTAAGCCGTTGTAATAAAATAGCTGTAACATTGAAATCCCGTGACCGGCATAAGTAGCCGTAACGAAATGATCAGTAATGTAATGGTTATTTTGTTACGGATCCTAATCACAATTTTATTTTTCCGGGTTCATCCCGTAAACAGTTCAATATGCTTTTTTATGTCGAAATTACAGGGGATTATTAATTAATCCCCCTTTTTATTAGTAAGCAAGAGATTATTCCCTGCTTTTTCCTACCTCTAAAGTAGGATAAAGAGCGGCAGGAAATAATTTCGCAAACCAACTTACACCCCCTCAAGAGGATTCTAAAAAAAGTTCCGTTTATCGGGATTAAGGTGTAATGGTTTCGTACAGCAATTCTGATATATTCAATCAATGAGCTTTGGGGGGAATTTTTGATAAAGCTGTAAATAGTGTATTCCGGGGGTTATTATAATGAGTTCAGATTTGCTTCAAAAAGGGTATGAGCCGGAAGGAGTTGAAAAACGCTGGTATCAATTCTGGGAAAACAACGGGCTTTTCGAAGCCAGGGAAAACAGTAATAACAAAAGCTATTCAATAGTTATTCCACCACCCAATGTAACCGGTGTTCTCCATATGGGACATGCCCTCAATGTCACCATGCAGGATATACTTTGCCGCTACAGAAGATTGCGGGGTGACAATGTGCTCTGGATGCCTGGCACTGATCACGCCGGAATCGCGACACAGAATGTTGTCGAAAAGAAGCTTGCTGCGGAAAATACCGACAGGCATCAACTCGGACGTGAAAAATTCATAGAGGCCGTCTGGGAATGGAGAAGGCAATCGGGCAGCGCAATAATAAACCAGTTGAAGCGTCTCGGCGCCTCCTGCGACTGGAGACTCGAACGTTTTACCATGGATGAAGGTCTTTCACTGGCTGTCCGAAAGGTCTTTGTTCAGCTTTATCATGAAGGCCTTATCTACAGGGGGAACTACATAATCAACTGGTGTCACCGCTGTCATACGGCCCTTGCCGATCTCGAAGTAGAACATGAGGAGGTTGACGGCCATCTCTATTATATCCGGTACCCCTTCCCCGGCGGTTCGGAAAGTATCGTCATAGCCACAACAAGACCTGAAACCATGCTTGGAGACACAGCGGTTGCGGTCAACCCGGATGATCCGCGCTACCAGAACCTGATGGAATCTTCCGTCATACTCCCGCTTTTAAACAGGGAAATACCTGTAATCAGAGATACCTATGTCGACATGGCTTTTGGAACCGGCGCCCTCAAAGTAACGCCTGCCCATGACCCAAATGACTTTGAAATCGGCAAACGGCACAAATTGGCGGAAATAAAAGTCATAGATGATGACGGGAAAATGACTTCGGAGGCCGGAAAATACGAAGGACTCGACCGGTTTAAATGCAGAGATGCCGTCGTTAAAGCCTTGAAGAAAGAAGGACTTCTGGAAAAAGTTGAACCGATAAAGCACAATGTCGGTCACTGTTACAGGTGCAAGACTGTTGTAGAGCCCAATTTATCCAGACAGTGGTTTGTGAAGGTAAAACCGCTTGCCGAAAAAGCCATAGAAGCTGTCGAAAACGGACGAACAAAAATTGTTCCTGAAATCTGGGCCGGCACATATTACGACTGGATGAGGAATATAAAAGACTGGTGTATTTCACGGCAGATCTGGTGGGGCCATCAGATACCTGCCTGGACATGTGAAAAATGCGGGCATCTTATCGTATCAACTGAAACGCCTGCTTCCTGCGAGGTCTGCGGGAGCGACCGCCCCGTTCAGGAGACCGATGTCCTCGACACATGGTTCAGCTCGGCTCTCTGGCCGTTTTCCACAATGGGATGGCCCGGTGAGAGCAGGTTGCTTTCGACTTTCTATCCGACATCAGTTCTTGTTACAGGTTTTGACATTCTCTTCTTCTGGGTAGCCCGGATGATGATGATGGGCATTCATTTCATGGACGACGTTCCCTTCAAGGATGTTTATGTTCATGCTCTTGTCCGTGATGAAGAGGGCAAGAAGATGAGCAAGTCGAAGGGAAACGTCATTGACCCGTTAAACATAATTGATCAATACGGGACTGATTCTTTCCGCATGACGCTCGCTGCATTTGCCGCACAGGGCCGGGATATCAAGATGTCGGAAAAAAGAGTGGAGGGATACCGCCATTTTATCAACAAGCTCTGGAACGCGGCCCGTTTCGCCCTCATGCATTTAAAGCTGGAAAATGCGGAAATAAAATATGAAAATCTTTCTCTTCCGGACAAGTGGATCCTTTCAAGGTTAAAATCCGTAAGCGAAAACGTTTCCTACGCTATCGATAACTACAGGTTCAATGAAGCGGCCGGAACTCTCTATAAATTTGTCTGGCACGAGCTGTGCGACTGGTATCTCGAAGCCATAAAGCCGTCTCTTTACGGGCATAAGGGGGAAGATAAGAAGGATGCCGCACTGGGCGCGCTATGGAGGGTGTTCCATGACACGCTTATCCTGCTTCACCCTTTCATTCCTTTTGTAACGGAAGAGATCTGGCACAAGCTTCCCGGAACCGACGGATCCATAATGAAGGCCGTATTCCCTTCGGATGAAAAAGATTTTAAATCCCTCTACTGCGATCCCGAAGCTGAACCGATGATGGAGCTCTTAATTGAGATCATAACAGGAATAAGAAATGTTAGAGGCGAAATGAACATCACGCCTTCGGCAGCCCTTGATGTCATTCTCCATTCGGATGACGGAATCAGGAGGAGCATAATATCTCAGAACGAGGATATTATTTCCGATCTTGCCGGCCTCAAATCCTTTTCTGTCAAAAAACCGGGCAAACGGCCGAAAAAGGCGGCCATGGGTGTTACGGAAAGAGCGACAATTTATATTTCCCTCGAAGGAATAATAGATTTTTCAAAAGAAAAAGACCGCCTTGAAAAAGAGCTCGGAAAGCTGAAAGATGAGATAGCTGCTTCGAATAAGAAACTCAGCAATGAAGATTTCCTGAGAAAGGCCCCCGATGACATAGTGGAAAAGGTTAAGGAAAAGTACCGGATACTGGTTGAAAAACAGCAGAAACTCATGTCGAATCTTGACAGAATAAAGATTATTGAAGCGGAATAGAATGCATTCCATAAATCATTTAATTCAAATCGCTCTTGAAGAAGATATCGGTCCCGGTGATATCACAACCGATAATGCTGTTGACCCTGAAATAAAAGGCAAGGGCATTATTCTGGCAAAAGAGCCTCTGACGCTGGCAGGCCTTGAAATCGCTGGAGATGTTTTTACCTTTATCGACTCCCGGGTTGCCTGCAGGTTTCTTTTCAAAGAAGGGGATGATGTTGCAGGCGGCGATATCGTCATGGAGGTGGAGGGAAAGCTGCGCACTCTCTTAAAAGGCGAACGCACGGCATTAAACTTCCTCCAGCGGCTATCCGGGATTGCCACGAACGTCCGTTCTTATGTAAAGCAGCTTGACGACAGGAATATCCGCCTTGTCGACACCCGTAAAACAACTCCCGGATGGAGGGTTCTTGAAAAATACGCCGTAAGGGTCGGAGGCGCTTATAATCACAGGATGGGATTATATGACGGTGTCCTGATAAAGGATAATCACATTATCGCATGCGGCGGGATTACAAAAGCAATCGAACGTATCCGGGATAAGGTCTCCCACCTTGTAAAAATCGAAGTTGAAGTTTCAGATCTTACTTCCGTAAAAGAAGCCACGGCCGCCAGGGCCGATATAATCATGCTCGACAACATGAACATTGACCAGATAAAAGAAGCGGCCGCACTTATAGGTAAAAAGGCAATAATAGAGGTTTCGGGCGGAATTACTAAGGAAAATCTGAAATCATTTTCAGGCACAGGGGTTGATATTATTTCAGTCGGAGCTCTGACACACTCTTCAAGGGGTGTAGATCTTAGTATGCGCATCATCCAATGATACCTCTTCGAGACACAATACCGTCAAGAAACCATCCGGTAGTAAACAACTCCATTATAGGACTCAACATTGCGGTTTTTCTTATACAGCTAACACAGGGATCGGCCCTGTACGATTTCGATTACCTTTACGGCCTTGTACCGGCGCGCTATTCAATACCGCGCATATCCAACTATTTTTCCGCCCCGGAACAGATTTTTCCCTTTATCTCCTTCATGTTTCTTCACGGCGGATTTCTCCATCTTATAAGTAACATGTGGACTCTATATATATTCGGGGACAATGTTGAAGACAAACTGGGACCTGTTCGTTATCTTTTCTTTTACCTCGCATGCGGACTTTCGTCCGGACTTACGCACCTTTTTTTCAATTATTACTCCGATCTTCCCACTATCGGGGCGAGCGGGGCCATTGCCGGGGTTATGGGAGCCTACTTCATACTCTATCCTGAATCAAAAATACTGACTCTGATTCCCATCATTATTATTCCCTGGATTACCGAAATATCGGCTTTTTTCTTTCTTGCTTTCTGGTTTTTACTGCAGTTTCTCAATGCTGCTGGAAGCGGCGGACAGGCAGGAGGAATAGCATGGTGGGCGCATATAGGGGGATTCATATTCGGCGTTCTGCTGCTGAAGATTTTACTGAAAATCCCGGAAACCGGCTTAACCGGAATGACAAGAGGGATGACCGAAAAGAAGAAGAGCCACAGGCTGCAGATCATAAGGCCGGTTGGTTCGGAAAAGGATACTGATCTTCACGGAACCCTTCAAATCACATCATACGAAGCAATTCTGGGAGTACAGAAGATAGTAAGTGTTTCTATGGGGTTCCGGAAAAAATTGTATAAAATTGTGGTACCCCCGGGACTGTCCGATGGAAGCGTGCTGCGTTTAAAGGGGCTTGGGCAGGAAAGCAAGGACGGGTTTAAAGGAGACCTCTTGCTCAAAATGGTCATAAAATCATAACAGGTTTGCAATTGCTCAGGAGTCAGAATTCAGGAGCCGGAATTCAGAATAGAAGCAGTGTAGTCTCCCACAAGTTGCTAACTTCTTAAAGTTGAGCGCTAGCAAGCGAAGTATCATCACAACCAAAGCAGACTTTCTTTTTATTCTGGCTTCTGGATCCTTAATAATCAAATGAGTTTTACAGCAGATCAAGCCTGTATGATTTGATCATCATTGCCGGGTGATAAGACTTTTTTACTTTTGCAAGACCGGGGATGCTCATATCGCTCTCCTTGTTGATGTATGTAAACCCATCGAAAAGAATTTTAGCGCATAAGTTGTCGAAATACTGGTAAAGCCCCTTAATACCTGCAAAAGCCTTTTCAAAGTGAAGCACACCAATCTCATCGGTCAGATAAGAAGCGATTCCGAAAGCGCTCATTTTGCCGTCAACACGAAGATACAAGCCTCTTACATCGAGAAGATCGATATTGTTGAGAGTATTTATTACGGCCTCTTTTTCGCATGCCAGGGCATCATTATCGGCCGGTTCACAGTTTCGCTCAATGCACCATTTTTCCAGAAAATCGATGCACTCCGAGGAAACATCAGATTTTATACTCCCTTTTTCAACTCTCTCTTTTGCCACATAATCTCTTTCAAACTGATGTATGAGATTTCTTTTCTGGGAATACCTGTTCCCTTTAAGCGCGGAAAGATCTTCCCTGAGATAAACATAGTCCTCATATTCTTTCTGCTCAGATATCCTGAAACAAGACTCTGTCTCATCTTTCCCGAATTTTTCAATATACTCTCCGGTAACAAACCAGTATTTTTGAAAACCGAGTTTTCCGGCAAGTTTATAAAGCTCCCTCGGAGTATATTCCAGTGAAGGTGAAACCGGAAGTATCAGGTGGCTTTTGTCTCTTTCTTCCGTGAATTGAGCTCCTATTATCAGGGCATCTTTTTCGATTATCCCTAAAGGCATGTATTTCTCATTTCTCCAGGCTATAATCGAAGGAAGCGAATAGACACAAAGATTATATCTCTGGTGACTGAAAAATTTTTTTAACGTGGAATAATCCGAATATTTTATCTCTTTCATTGTCATTTCAATATCCTGAGCATCGGCATGGAATCAGGCATTCTTTTAAACCCGAAATGGCTGTAAAAATCCCCCGAATTTCCTTCGGCAATAAGCCCAATCCATTTTATGCCTTCTTCCCCAAGCCGGGAGACCAACCTCTTTAAAATTTCAGCTCCTATCCCTTTTCCTCTGTATGAATTTATAACCGTAAGATCTTGGATATATGCATCGCTTGCCTTGTCACTGATTGCTCTTCCCATTCCTACGACATCTTCATCTTCCGTCGCAATCATAAAGCAGTGACTGCCTTTTATTATATGCTCAACCATAGAAGGATCATCCGGCATGTCCCTGCCCCACCAACCGGCTGAACGGTAAAGCGCGGTTATCCGTCTCATCTGATCTGAAGAGGGGTCAACCAGGAAGGTAAAATTCAGCATTTTTTATCTTTGGCTTTTACGGATTCTTTGATAAAAATGGAGGTTACTCGGTTACGTCCTTTTTGTTTTGACTGATACATTGCCTTATCAGCTCTCTGAACGAAGGCCGTTACATCTTCATTATTGCAATACTGTGTGACCCCTATACTTACCGACAGGCTTACCGGTTTTCCGGGGACAGGGTTAAACACCTGGTTTTCAGTTGCGATTCTGATTCTTTTTGCTACACTTAATGCTTTTCTGCCGGTTGTTTCGGGTAAAAGAACCGTAAATTCCTCACCGCCGTATCTGTGGGCCGAGTCCATAATACGCAAACATGAACTGATAACCTGACCGATCCTTAACAGGGCCTTGTCACCTTCAAGATGGCCGTAGGTATCATTATATTCTTTAAAATGGTCGATATCCATAAATAGAATGGAAAGAGGGCGTTTGTATCTGCTTGCCCTGTCTGTTTCAAGTTCAAGCTGGGAATGAAAATACCTCGAATTGTAAAGATTAGTCAGGCTGTCGGTTATGGCAAGCTTTTCCAGCTTTCCGAGCATCAGGTAACGTTCTTTGGCGAACTGCCGTTCCCTCAATACTCTTTTCAGCCTGAGCAGAAGCTCTTCCAGCCTGAACGGTTTGAAGATAAAATCACTCGCCCCCTTACCAATGGCATCAACATAGGAAAAATCTCCGCTGTAGCCTGTTATGACAATAACCTCAGAATCATAATCTTTTTTTATTATATCTGTAAGCTCGAGTCCGTTCATCCCTGGCATCATTATATCGGTCACAACAACATCGATATGGTTATTCTTCAAAAGCTCAATCGCTTCATAAGCGCCTTCAGCCTTTAAAGATCTGTACCCGGCAAATTCAATGAAATCACTCATCGAACTTCTAATTCCAGGATCATCGTCAACTATTAATATACTTGGTTCCATTTTTCCGATTGTTTTATCAGCTTTACAGGCATATAATAATCTTTGTAAATTTTGCCGGTCTTGACATGCTTTGCCTTTATCTGTTAGGAGCCGTTACAAAATAACAATTATATTTATGACCATTATGTTATGGTTCCTTATGCCGTTTTTTTATATTCGTATTCGGATTACTACTTTATTTTTTTACAGCGGCTTAAAGAGGCAATCTTTTTAAAAATATTGAATTTTTCGTTTTTTTACCTTTAAAAACCGGTGATGTCAACCATCATCAATATGGTATTCGAAAGATAGCGCCACTATTTCTTATTGAATGACATAAAGGTTTATTATGATTATCAATGGCCCGGTCTAATTAATGAATAATATCAGAAATTTCAGTATAATTGCGCATATTGATCACGGGAAATCGACTCTTTCCGACCGCCTCATCCAGGCAACCGGAATTGTTTCCGACAGAGATTTCAAGGACCAGATTTTAGACAGCATGGATATCGAACGGGAAAGGGGCATCACGATAAAAAGCCAGACCGTCTGCCTTCCCTATAAAGCAAAAGACGGCAATCAATATTTTTTAAACCTCATCGATACACCGGGACATGTCGATTTTTCATATGAAGTCTCAAGAGCGCTTGCATCGTGCGAAGGAGCCCTCCTTATTATTGATGCAAGCCAGGGGGTTGAAGCCCAAACCCTTGCAAACCTTTATCTCGCTATGGAACATAATCTTGTAATAATACCGGTAATCAACAAGATAGATCTGCCTTCGTCCGATATCGAAAGGGTAAAGCTTCAGATCGAAGAAGACCTGGGGCTTGACCCCTCAACCGCCTTACTGGTATCCGCCAAGGAGGGGATAGGAATAGATACTGTGCTTGAAAGCATAGTTAAAATTCTACCAGCCCCTTCCGGTGATCCTGACGCTCCCCTTAAAGCCTTGATTTTTGATTCTCATTATGATGCCTTCCGCGGCACCGTTGTTTATTTCAGAGTCTTTGAAGGGAGGATCCGGCCGGGAGATGTCATAACTTTCATGTCCAATATGATTTCACACAAGTCCGAAGAGATTGGAATATTTCAGCTTAAACGCATTCCGAAAAAAGAAATTTCGGCCGGCGAGGTCGGATATGTTATTGCGGGTATAAAGTCCGTTACTGACACCAGGTGCGGCGATACCATAACTTTAAAAAACAATCCGGCAGACAAACCACTCCCCGGATTTAAAGAAGCAAAACCTGTTGTCTTTTCGTCTATATATCCTGTTGCAGCCGATGAATATCAGGAACTGGCGATAGCCATAGAGAAGCTCAAATTAAATGACGCCTCCCTGATTTACGAAAAGGATATGTCTGTTGCCTTAGGGTTTGGTTTCAGATGCGGTTTTCTCGGGCTTCTTCATCTTGAAGTTGTGCAGGAGCGTCTTGAGCGCGAATTCAACCTTTCTCTCATACTTACCGCGCCTTCGGTTCAATACTGTCTCGTAATGAGAGATGGTACCGAAATGATTATAGACAATCCGGCTCTTTATCCTGATCCGACCACAATCGAGCTGACGAGGGAACCCTATATTCGCGCCGCTGTTATAGTACCGGACAGGTACATGGGTGCTGTTATGAAACTTTGCCTTGACAGGCGCGGAATTAATAAAAATTATCAGTACCTGACAAGCAACCGGCTTGAGATGATATTCGAACTTCCTCTGGCCGAAGTAATTTACGACTTCCACGACAAGCTCAAGTCAATTACTCAGGGATACGGATCTTTCGACTATGAAATAATCGATTTCAGAGATACCGACCTTGTTAAAATGGATATTCTGATTAACGGCGAACGTGTCGACGCGCTATCCCAGCTGGTTCACAGCGAAAGGGCCGTTGAAAGGGCAAGAATGGCTTGTGAAAAGCTTCGGGAAGAGATCCCGAGACAGATGTTTAAAATAGCCATCCAGGGAGCGATCGGGGCAAAGATAATTGCCAGATCCACCGTTTCAGCTTTCAGAAAGGATGTAACTGCAAAATGTTATGGAGGTGACATCACCAGAAAGCGGAAACTCCTCGAAAAGCAGAAAAAAGGAAAAAAACGGATGAAGATGGTTGGAAAAGTCATGATTCCGCAATCAGCGTTTCTTTCAGTGTTGAAGACCGACTCGGACTGACGGCTTTGTAAAAAGTCATTCTGCTTAAGTTGCGCTTCGTCTTTCGTCATTGCAGCGTACTAATATGTACGCTTCATTCCTCAAGATTCGCGCGCCTTGCATAATGAGCTTTTGACTTTGCCGTCAGAATTTTTACGGATATCCTACTTCTGATTTTTAAACAAAGACATAAAGTTACTATAATAACTGGGAATAAATGGGTAAAACAATAGCTGAAAAGATTTTTGAATCGCATATCGTAGATAATCCATGTGATGATATTTACGTGATAAGGCTTGATGCGGTTTTCTGCCATGAGATTACAACCCCTATCGCCATAAACGACCTTATCGTCCGGGGCAAAGACCGGGTTTTTGACGCATCGAAGGTGAAGGCTGTAATCGATCATGTCACTCCGGCCAAGGATTCAAAAACAGCCGCACAGGGCAAAATATTAAGGGAATGGACGAGGCGCCACAATATAAAGGATTTTTTCGATATAGGCAGAAACGGAGTTTGTCATGCAATTTTCCCTGAAAAAGGCTTTGTCAGGCCCGGGTTTACAATAATAATGGGCGATTCACACACCTGCACATACGGGGCTTTCGGGGCTTTTGCGGCCGGAGTCGGAACAACCGACCTTGAAGTAGGCATATTAAAAGGCGTATGCGCGCTTCGTTATCCTGAAACCATCAGGATAAATATCACCGGCAAAAAACCGGAAGGAGTTTTTGCAAAGGATATAATTCTTTCTGTAATAGGTCTTCTGGGTGTAAACGGAGCGACTGACAGAGTCATTGAATTCTCCGGGCCTATTGTTGAATCGATGAGTATGGATGCGAGAATGACCATCTGCAACATGGCTGTAGAAGCCGGAGCGACATTCGGAATATGCGCTCCGGACATGACAACAGTCAAATACCTGTGGGATTTTATCCGGGATGAGCATAAAACAAAAGATAAGGCGCTTGAAGCATTCGGGAGATTCGCTTCCGATCCCGATGCTTCTTATGCAGATATAATTGAACATGATATTTCAAGCCTCGGGCCGGTGGCGACATTCGGATACAGGCCCGACAACATCAAACCGGTGAGGGAGATGGAAGACACAAAAATAGACCAGGTCTATATAGGCTCATGCACAAACGGAAGAATAGAGGATTTGAGAATCGCAGCGGAAGTATTAAGGGGAAACCGGATAAGCGATTCCCTCCGGGGGATAGTCTCTCCGGCAACTTCCGAAATTTACCGGCAGGCTCTTGATGAAGGACTGATTTCGGTTTTTCTCGACGCGGGATTTTGCGTCACAAATCCGACCTGCGGCGCCTGTCTTGGAATGAGCAATGGAATCCTTGCTGAAGGTGAGGCCTGCGCATCAACTACGAACAGGAACTTTAACGGGCGGATGGGAAAAGGCGGAATGGTGCACCTTATGAGCCCGGCCACAGCCGCGGCAACCGCAATTGCAGGACATATTACAAATTCAAAATTATACAACGGCAGATAAATAATATGAAAAATTTCAGCGGAAAAGTGCTTTTTCTGGACAGGTCGGATATAAATACGGACGAGATTATTCCGGCAAGATATCTTGTTGAAAATACGAAAGAGGCTTTAAAGCCCTATCTCCTTGAGGACATAAACCTTGAAGGCTTTGACTGTAAGAAGGATATAAAGGGGAAAAGCATCATCATAACAAGGGAGAATTTCGGTTGCGGGTCTTCCAGGGAACATGCTCCGTGGGCGCTTGAAGTAAACGGCATAAATCTCGTTATCGCACAGGGTTTTGCGCGGATCTTTAAAAGGAACATGTTCAACTGCGGAATGATGGCTGTCGAGCTTTCCCCTGAAATCATAAACATGATTTTATCGGTTTTTTCAAAACGCGAAACAACAATCGAAACCCGTTTCGACAAAGGTTCTTTTATTCTTAAGTCAGGAGACGTCAGAGAATCCGTGAAATTTGAAATTTCAGAGTTTGACAGGGCGCTGGTTTCAGCAGGCGGCTGGTTGGAATACGCGGATTCCAGGTACTGATGACACAATCTGCTGCGCGGTGAACAGGCTTTTTACACTCCAATGTCCGGCATGAAATGCGCGCTGTTTTTTGCGCGCCCGGCTTAATGCCGGTGACCGGCAATTTATTCTTTTTCACCGATTGCCTTGAAAAACGTATAGCAAAAAACCCCATCCGCTTCCGTTGTTCTGTACAATGCCTTAATGCCTTCATCAAAGTCTTTTTCGTCAATCAGGCCGGCTTCAACAGAAGGTTGGCGTACGCCTTCGATCATTGCCGTGAAAGTGTTTTTTGTGAAGCCTTCGACAAGTAAAGGTTTGCCCGAATCGACATAAACCATACGCGGAGACACATGGATGGAATTAAACCCCGCTCCGTATAAAAGAGGATACAGCTCTCTGCCTATGTTGGCATTCCCGCCGGCCCTCTTCTGAAGCTCAACCTGGCAGAGAACAGCTCTGTGCGCAGCATCGCTGTCGGGATAAAAATAAGTCGATCCGTGATCTCCCTCTATAACAGTGATTGTGCCGCCGGCCCTGAGAAGGTTTTTCAGGCAGTCAAGCGCCTTACCCGGCCGGGCCAGATGTTCGAGAACAAAACAAACAAAAATATGATCGAATGATTCCGGTTTAAAAGGCAAATTAAAAATATCTCCCTGTTGAAAGCTGACATTTGTATGCCCGGCTTCTTTAATTTTTTTTCTTGCTTCGGAAAGCGAGCTGCCGGATATATCGACCGATGTGATATCAGCGTGAGGGCTGTTATGGGCCAGGGTTATGGTTTGCGCGCCGACGCCGCAACCGGCCTCAAGAACCCGGCTCCCCGCAGGATAAAATGTATCGGAATGCAGCAATTCCACAAGGGTTGACGCCTGGTCCTGCAACCGAATCTTTTCTCTTTGATTATACCCGTGAATGTATTTCAAATTTATAACCTCATTGTGAAGCTCCCCGCCCACAGGGCGGGGCTTCCCGGCAAGGTATTTTTATTTTAAATTGCGCCCCTTGACCCCGCCCACAAGGCGGGGCTTGCGGGGCACGTTCCGGTCAATTTGCCGGACACAAAGTCCGACCATTTTTCTTACAATCTCTGAATCAGATAGATATAGACAGGGAGTTGACTCTGGTCCTTTATTTCAATAAAGCGCGGCAATAATTCACGCTTTTTAGGACTATCTTTCAATGGGGACAGGTATATAGCCCCCTTGCCCCGCGGGATACCCGATGCGTTTCGAAGCAATTCTGCAAGAGATTGATAGTGTTCATGCGAAAGTTGATCTCCGATAAGAAAATTGCCTGTAATTTCAATGTTTGTAAAAGCGGCGTTGATTTCAAGCATCTTCCTGAAAGCAGCCTGGACTTTCGATACGTTCACTGGTTTACCAATCAATTCCAGAGTCGGCATGTCTGCGGATTCGAATCCGATGTTGATATATGTATAAAAAGGCAGGCGGTTGAGTTTATCAAATAATTCGGTTTCAGAATTAAGCAGGGAATCTATGCTTCCGAACAGGAACAGCAAAGGAGTCATAGCGCGCGCTTCTCCAAATCCAAAAGATTCGAATGCTTCGGATGCCGTAAAGCATATTAGTTCGGCCCCGGCTTCAAGTGCGTCATGATTCCCTAAAAATAGCGCATTATAATTCTGAAGATCGCGACTATAATGGACCTTTAGCCGTCGAATCTGTTCGAGGATATCGTTTTTGGAACGCTGTCGAAATTTCTGCGCGGATTTGACGCAACAAAAATTACAATGATAAAGACATCCGTCTGCTATAATAACCGGAACGATCTCATAATCGACATGTCGGGTATCAGGCGGGAGAACCGAAACCCGACCACCTGTAATCGCGCTCAATTCCTGTGATCGTTCGTATAGTATTTTGTCATCATTTTTTAAAATAAGATCCAGCAGTTCTTTAGCTTTGGAGTGCAACCCGTCTCTTTTCGCCCCATATAGATTCGCATACAATTGGGACCATGCTGCAAATGCATTCATTATGCCGGGATTTGATAAATAATTAATTTCCCATATTGAGTTGCTCGGATATGGAAGACAAGGCAAATAATACTCGCCAAGCCAGGAAATAATTCCTTTATCGCCGCTTTTGTCACCGACAGAATAATACACCCAGTCATTGCCGTTCGTGCGCTTCAGCTGCTCAGCGGGATGGGACCAGTTTACATTAAGCCCTCGGATGAACTTAATTTCACCATTTAAGTTGAACAGAAATTCGTATTCAGATGTTTTTATCTCCGAGCATGTTCCATATCGCAGCGGAAAGCTTGCCTTTGCAATCTTACCGGGGCTTTGCTTCTCAACACTGATTGTAAATCCATTTAAACAAGGGAATGTCATTATTTTGTCTCACGCAGTTCCATGGATATTGCCTCAACTGGACACCTCGTTACACAAAGTCCGCAGCCAGGGCACACGTCAGCATCATATTCCATCTTTTCATCCCGGAAAACCCGGGCGCCAAAAACACATCTGTCAACACATTCTCCGCAATGAATGCATCTCTCACTATATGGGAAGTGAGCCCTCAGGAGGTAAAACTGCAATATCACCCACCGGATTTTTCCACGCTTGATAGCCGGCGCGGCTCAATGCTTCTACCGCGCCGTCTGTATACCCTTCCTTCTCAAGTTGATTCCACAGCGCCGTTGTTTTTACCATGATAACATTGGGAGGCGCGGTCTGAGCTTCCTCCGTGAAATGGATAAAACCGTCATTGCCCCGTGTACAGATGCCATATTCAGCCTGCAGCACATCAACATACCGGTTAAATTCCGTCCAGAAGCGTTTATCAGCACGAATGGCTCCTGTTAAGTCGGCAAGCAGTTCGGCATCCTCGTCTTCGTCTTTGATAGTCACCCAGGGCCCGATGCCCAGAGGACGCAGATTATCCGGACTGAATGCGAATTCACAAGGTTTTATACCCGTCGCGCCCTTTTTATTGACAGCATATCGGGCGTATATGCCAAATGGATGGTTGAATCCGGAAATCAATATGCCGCCATCATCCAGCGATGACCCCATTGATAACCGCATCTTATACCTGACGCTTTTATCGAAATACAGGAGAACGTTCATGCACCGGATGACCCGGGCTGGCGGCAACCGGAGATTCCCGATATCCGATTCGATAAATCTCAGGTTTCGCGCTTCAAAGTCCCGGACGTGATTATATACGAGCCGGTTGCCGTCCTTTTCAACAGTCTCACTTGAGTTATCATCAGAAGCCTGTACGTAAGGAGCAAGAATTGCAAAGAGCGATTCGAACCGGTTTCGGGCATCCTTATGGTTATCATGCAAAGGTTTCTTCAGTGGTTGGAAATATAAAAATTCTCCCTCACGGTTGAAACATGCATAATTGCCTTCCGCATCATAAAGCACAAAGCAGGCAAATAACCTATCCACTCCGAAAACAGACCAGTCCGGCATGGATTTTGCCGTATCAACTGTTGTTGCCGGAGGAAATCCGCATCCTAAATCGATAAACACCGGCTGCCCGTTACCAGAGGGCCAGGTTTGCTGAGCGACATAGGCATCAAGTTTTTTGTGACGGCCTTGAGAAGTGAGGGGTGGAATTCGGCCGCCCCATGCTGAAGGCAGCATTGCAGGAGTAACGGTGGACAGTAGCCAGATCATCTGGGAGTTAAACTCCGTCGCAGGAAATGACCCCCGTTTCATCAGAACGAGCATACGCAGGATGATATCTCTGGTCTCAGCAGTTATCTTCGGGAAAGAGATATTATCGGCAAGCCTGCCCGGTAAACTTGTGCCCAAAAATTGTTCCACAAGTGAATTGAATGACCTGTTGTCCTCCGGTTCCATTCAGTTGCTCCTTGTCAGCCTTTTATTCTTTTCTTTTATGGGCAATAACTGTTATCTCAACTGCTGCCCCTATCGCAAGTGCGCTGACTCCAATGGTTTCCCGGGCCGGTCTATGGCCGCCAAACCTTTTCGCGTAAATTGCGTTCATGTTCGGGAATGTGCTCATATCGGTCAGATACACGCTGGAACGGGCGACATCAGTCAATCCCAATCCTACGCCTTTTAACACCGCCTCGATGTTGTTAAAAACCTGTTCGGTTTGCTCCTCGATTGTGCCTCTTACCAATTTGCCGGTTTTAGGATCTATCGGCAACTGCCCTGAAAGATATATTGTATCTCCCGCAACAGACAACTGAGAATAAGGCCCGACCGCTTCAGGTACATCTGGAATATCGTTCATGAGCTTAACGCCTGTTGCCGTGTTTGTCGCTGTCAATTTTGAAGGCGATGCTGCAAAATCATTCATTTTTATCTCCTGTAAAATTGAAGCTCCCCGCCGCAAGCAACGGGGAATGCGCTCGCGTTTTGGTTCAAGAACGCCGCTGTAGCCCGGTCAGAAGTAAAACCGCTTGCAAGGCACATTTAATCATAAATGACGACGAGTTAATATTTTTGGGATAAATCGTCCTGTTCGTTCAGCATAATCCCTGTATACACCTCCGAAAATATCGATCATTGTTATTTCTTCCTTCTTTACAAGTTTATGCCAAACAGGATGCAACAATATAACCCAGAAAAAATAGACCCATGAATTGAAATACAGAGCCACGCCCGAAGATATAAATGTGATCCAGGCAGCGTACATCGGGTGGCGGAAATACTTAAAAGGACCCATTGTGCAAAGTTGATCGTCTGTCCACCAGTTGCGCAGTGTCGAAAAGGACCAAAAATGAAGTCCCAATCCGAAAATGACGAGCGCTGCGCCGAAATATTTAATTGGCAATGCATAAAACGTTAAAACCGGATGGCCAATCACCCGGTCGAACCAGGCAAACAGCACGAATAACAGGAGGCTGATAAATGCCCCCATCGGCCCTATGCCAAAATATTTATTCAGTCTGTTTTCTCTCATATAATATTCCAATGCTATCCACATCCACCGACAGCCGCAATCTCATTTCTTTACTTCGCATCTTTTTCTTGCGCTTCTAAAATTATCTCAGTGGTCATTCTTGCTGCTTCACCCACGAGAGTTGAGCATGTTTCCAGCAAGCCCGCCTTCATGGCGGACGTCAATTCCTCCGGGTCATACAAATTGTAGAACCGGCCGAAAAATGACTTTTGCAAATCAGCGCATCTGCAGGTTCCGTATTTTTTCACAAAACGGTCATGCAACTTTTTTGAGAGCATGTTCGCTTTTATCAACTTCATCATATCGCTGAAATCCTCTTTATTTCGCCCGAAAAAATAGCCTATAGCAAGGACTCCGCCGGAAAGAGCTCCGCAGTGGCCGTTACCGGTCAGGCCGACTCCGTCCGCCAGACCAGTAGCAGCCTTAAAAATATCATCATTTTGAACACCCATGGCGTCAAAGATTCCCGACAGGGTGCATTGCGAACACCCACCGCTTTTCATTTCATATTGTTTGGCTTTCTTAAAAGCCGTATCCATAATTTCATTTCTTTCTTTTTTCATAACAACTCCTTACTTTCAATATTTATCAACCTTGCCTTCTCCTGCCCGCTTCTTTTGCTGCAGTGATTGAAACTGACCGCATATCTGTTTTAAAGGCACGAAGGAATTTTATCATGATTCAAATCATATTATGTCATATTAATATGTCAAGCGGCAACCAAATTACAGGTGTGGCTTTCTATTGCGATTCTTTATGCTAACATTATTTTATTGACAATTTAGGGAATTGAGTTTGGGACGTCCATAAGAAAGTAAAAAAGAATTTAAAAATGATAATTATTTACTTACTTATGGACGTCCCGAAAGTGCCCGAAAGTGCCCCGGAAACTACTTCAGAGGAGACCTTATCGCTGGAATACTCTATTCAGGCCTGAACCGCAGCGAAAAAACAGCCATTCTCGTCGATGTCGGAACCAACGCCGAAGTTGTGCTCGGAAATAAAAACTGGCTGGTCGCCTGCGCCGGCGCCGCCGGACCTGCCCTTGAAGGAGGGGTCACAAAGATGGGTATGATGGCA